>Ga0123341_1002886_pt1 | contig 14451 bp, 9 predicted proteins | sample Turbeapinknodule_FD_89959 | JGI IMG/M metagenome (GOLD analysis project Ga0123341, IMG submission 89959) | Root nodule microbial communities of legume samples collected from Mexico - Turtle bean Mexico pink nodule | ecosystem: Host-associated > Plants > Roots > Nodule | place: Mexico: Nepantla... | reverse complement strand
TTTGAAAAACAGTTTTCAATCTTTTCTAAAAACACCTAAGTATAAAACAATCGGTTGTTTCGACAAAACAACAGGTTGTTTTTCACTTAGCTTGAAAAACACTTTTTCTTTTAAAAAGATTGAAAATGCCTATGTTTGGGATTCAATCAAGAGTGGATTACAAAACTCAATCAAGAGTGGATTACAAAACTCAATCTACCCCAGATCCTATCTAAGACAATTCAGCAACAGCAAGCACAACCTAGCCTTCAACATCCTTCAAAAGGTTTTGGATTCTTCAAAGCTTGAACACCACTTGGTTCAACAAAGTGTAGGTCTCTGGATGCTAATTTCAATACACGAGTCTTCTGAAAGTAGAGTCAAGTGTCTGAGTACGTGAGTCGGTGAAAATCTAACAGGAGTAATGTGGATGACGAATGTGATAAACACTTCATGTTTTTGTGCAAATTATAAGAATTTGATGGATTATGCTCGTTATTAAAAGTCAACTTTATATTACAATTCTTAAAAATAGCTAGCTTACCATGTGCTTTGTTTTGTATTTGTTTTCTTTAATTTGTGATGATCGTGTTAATTTATACAAGAGCATATGAGGTTGCAGGTGATAGAGCTCCTCAATGAACAACCAAAGGAACAAATGTTTTTATTTGAATGTTTTATTTTTAATACTTTGTTTATATATTAAAATCCTTATGAAGAGGAATATATTTTGAGATACAATATGAAATAGTTGTATATATTTATATGTTAATTATAAATTGCTTGCATATTATTTTATTAAATATGGATAAAAATAGGGAGGTTACATATCTAATCTTCTAGACTAAATTTATCGAGCCTATCTTCTAGACTAACTTTATCGAGCCTGTTCAAGGTAGTTCCATCTATCTTAACTAAGCTCTTAGTTGCTAATGTCGTACTTGGTAGAAGGAGTTTAAATTATAGAAAGATTTCTCTTTGCTCATTGGATGGAATAATAGGCTCTCACCTTCCACTCCATAAATAGGGATTTTTTTATATAATAATTTTATTACAATGATAAACTTCAGTCTTTGTAATTATGATCGATTATAATGATGACAAAATTTGTTACGTCGTGGTGATTTTCGATGGGACAATTCTAAGTGGTGACTAGAATCAAATATTTGATTTTCATTTTGTTAAATGATTTGAAATGAAGTAGAATAAGTATCTACTTGGTTATTAAATTGTGTTGGTTTCATAGGTTACAAGTTTGAGAACGAGAATGAATATGTACATAACTGTCTCGTTCCAATACGTGTCTTTGTTCTTATACTCGTTTATGTTTTAAATTACACAAACACTCATACTTTATTAGGCAACATAAAAAAACTTACATTTATTTTTCTCTTTGGTTCTTATTTTTGTAACCCTAATTTCTTTTCTTTCGAACATAATTCTTTTTATTCTCTCCTAATTGTTTGACTTGTTCAAAATTCACCAAGTTCATCCAAATCTATAAGATTACATATTTTTTTTCTTTGTGTGGTTTATTTCAAATGGTGTTTTGCATTTCAGAAACCTCAATTTCATTTAGTAAAATAGTTTCTAGGGCACACATTTGATTATTTTACTCCTTTTTAATATTTTATTTATTGTTTACTTTTTCAGATGAGAATGTTTGGCTTTAAATTTCAAGTGTTCAATCGCGTAAATCCTTACACTGTGTTTGGATCAGGGAGTGCACTGTTGATGCAGACGAAAGTGAGGGTGCACCCTTTATTTGCTTCTGTGATTGTGGAGAGATATGGGAGCGTGAAACTGGAGGATGAAGGTAAAGTGGTTCTTCACACCTTTGTAGAGAGATTTATGAAGGGATGATGAGAAAGCTAGTGAACATAATTACAATATTACATTTGTGTCCATGACTTACTTTGCCCCAAAAATTTATCACTTCACTTTCTAACTTTTAAAACATAACCAAATTTAAAAAATAAAAAGATAAATAAATTTACATAAATTTCAATTCTAAAAAGTAAATTTTTGAATATAAAAATATAATTTTTTTATTATATTTTATTATCATGTTTTATTTACATATTTGATTAACAATCATATATGATAAAACATAATTAAAATTATTTAAAAAATGATTTTCCAAAATATATTAATAATATTAAAAATAAAAATAAAAAGCATATTTATAATAAAATAAAAATATTATATATTAATAAAAATTAAAAAATAATTATGTGATAAAATTCAAACATTTTTTAAAATTTCCAATATTAAAAATTTAATCTTTTATGTATAATCGATTATTTAGTATGTTATAAATGAGGCATAATCAATTATCCACCTAGTTTTGAAGGCATATTCAATTATCCACCTAGTTTTGAAGCATAATTGATTATGCAGTATGTTATAAATGATGCATAAATCGATTATGTAGTATGTTATGAAGGAGGCATAATCAATTATATAGTATGTTATAAATGAGGCATAATCGATTATGTAATATGTTATAAATTATGTAGTATGTTATAAATGAGGCATAATCGATTATGTAATATGTTATAAATTATGTAGTATGTTATAAATGAGGCATAATCGATTATTCACGGCTTTCGAAGGCATAATCGATTACGTAGTATGTTATAAATGAGACCTAATTGATTATCCTCATAATATATATTTCATGTTGTTGGATTTGTTTTTCTATTTTTCTTTTATGAAAATGGTTAATTTTTTCCCAATAATATGTGTAAATATGTATAAATATTGAATTCATTTTATAAAAAATATTATACAATTAATAATATTATTTAAATTCAATAAAAAATTATTTTTTAATTACATTTTTATAAAATTGTGAATATTTAAATTATTTATTTATATCTAACAATTTTAAATTTTTACATATATTGATAATTTTCCATCTAATTTTTTTTTTCAATTATGAATATCAAAATATTATTTTTAATGCAAACACATTTATTTTATGATAATTTTGTATTTTCTGACAGATTTACGTAATTTGTAATTTTGTTTTTAAAAGTAAGTTCCTACACCGTTCTAAAAATAATGTTTTAATTACAAACAACTAAAGACACAAATAAATAAATCATTTTTAAATTATTTTAAATATGACGGTAAATTTGTATATACTTATATAATATTATTTTTATTACAACTTTTCATGTTCCGACAATGTTAACTCACTCGTATTTTTTTCGAGAATATTAATTCAACTGTACCAAAAGTAATTTAAAAATTTGTAATTAACTCTAATATAAATAAAATATCTCTCATTTTTATTATTTATAAATTTTTAATTACAAGGGTAAATTTATAATCTTAGATTTTACACCATTAAAAATAATTCAAAATACCCTCACAATCATCACATCACTTACAAACTTAAATAAACTTTCCTCACGTATCCACTATAACATACCCCAATTAAAATAAACTTTCTTCACACTTTCTTCTCAAGTCCTCACACATCCATTACCTCAAATCCTCACACTTCCACTCCTTAATCCAAACATAGCATTAGTTTATTGGGGGTAAGAAAAAACTCATTCTCTATTTTCTTTTAATCTCAAATTTGTTTCATTCGAAGGTAAGAGCGACGACTGCCTTCCTCTTCCTAGTGAAAACTAGCCTCGAAGTGGTTTCTTCGTCGTCAATAGGGACTTGAGTGGTGGTAGGAGCTTTCAGTCTTACGGAATCCTTGGTCGCGTTGGTAGTTGCCCTCTAAGTTTTGAAGAATGGACCCTCTAAGTTTGAGGATTCATTGCAACAGACTGACTCATTCTCAGCAGAGTCAACCGACGAAAAAGTCTAACGACGACAATATAACTCAAAACTTCATAAATTTCTCACAAAGAGAAAACTCAAATTCTCTTTCAAAATTTATATATCTATTAAACTTCTTACAAAATATTCCCATTTATAAACTTAATCAATAAGGAGTAAATGTCCAATAAGATTCCACCCAGAAATAAATTCCCACTAACATTTTTTTTAGAAATATCAAAATTATATTAATGAATACTTAAACAATTATTTAATCAACTATTGTAGTCCAACCATGTTTTTTTTCTTCTTCTAAATCATGTGAATTTAGACTTGTTATATATTATCTTCAAATTGGGCTTGTCTTCATTACGTACCATTTAAATCTATCCATTTTCATTATCCAAGGGCAACCTTTGATACTTTTAAATAAAACTTAATAAAAAATTATAAGAAAATCCAAAATTACATAGACTCTTCTAAATAAATCATATGTACCCCCTATCCAAATTAATATGTGGTTTTTCACGCCGATGTCCAACAACAATCTTCTCCACAACTCTTACCCAAAAAACAATCATAATAAAGAAATCCAACCCTTACCAAACATCATCCTCACTATGGTAGTGGATATAATGTGAGGTTACTTGAAATGTAAAATTCATTTTATTTGATGAAAATATTTAATTATATCCATCATAATTAAATTTTTCTATTTAATATATACTTAAATTAGTTTCAAATCTAAAATTTATATTTATGGTATTAGCTTCACAATAACTTCATACCATTCACAATAACTTCATACCATAAATATTTTTTTAACTAATCTCTCTCATATATATATATATATATACTAATAAAAATAACATTTTAAACTTAAATTCATATATTATATTATTAATTACAAATTCATTTTAATTTTAGTTTATGTTAATAATCATAGATAGAAAATTATATAAAACAATTTAACTTAATCTTCATTAAATTATTTTCAAATCTAAGTTGGTAAATAAAGTTGGGTTGAATTTAGAGATTGTTTCTTTTAGTAGAGTTTACTTGGAAAAAAAATCCAAAGAATCAGAGAACTCAAACATTTATTTAATTTTCTCAACTTTTTTAACTTTTCACTTTTTAAACCACCTTTACCATTCTCATCTTTATGTATTTTTTTTAAGATCTAAAATAACTCTTAATTGAATAACATAAAAATGGTGTCAGTTATACATTGCATGAACTATTTTTAATGGTTCGAAACATTTTACACTCTATTCATATAAAAATGATTATTATTAAATATTTTAAAACACAAATATTAAGTGCAATTTGAAAAAAAAAATAATAATACATGAATATTTTTTATTTTTCAACACCTAATCAATATCCATACTTTCTTTCCATTTCTTTCTCTCTTTCCATTGTATCACTTATAGTATTTTTATCCTTTTCTCTTAATAAATGTATTTAGGTATCATTTAGTATTTGTTGGATTTGAATAAAAAATTTCTCTGAAAAAACTTAGACTATTAGTGCAATTTCATTTACTTAATTTAATAATATCAATATGTTTTCTCATCAATTTTTAATTTTTTTTTTCTATTTCACTAGTACAATAAGTAGTAAAATCAAACCTAAAATCACAACACATGAATTAACATTTATCTCACGTTACAAATAGATGTCTCCTCTATTGCGTTGGTTGCAGTGATGCGTAAAGAGGTGCCACCAAAAGCAAAGGCAAGAGAATAGGAATCTCCACTTACCAAATTGTACCAAAAGGGGTCAAACCCGAAGGGAAAGGCAAGGAAGAGTGACCGGAGTTTCTTTCCATTAAGGAATGTGAACCCAACATAAGAACGTGGAATTTAAAAGTGATCACTAGAGAAAAACATGTCCAAATTGCTACAAGAACAACATTTTATTTAAGATAAGAATAATCTCTTAAGGTTATGACATAAACCAGAACCCAACCATTTGCATCTTTGTTTTTGGATGCCCTTTTGGTAAAGCTAAGACCTTTCTTCTCTATGATTTGTGAAGAAGGAGATGGGGGAGGGGATAGAACAGGGAGAAACCTAGGAGAGAGAAGATTAAAGCACAAATGAGAGGCTCTTGTTGAAACACACAAGTGCATACTGCAAGCCCTTTTGTCATGTTTTATTTTTTTTTTCTCAACTTTGTGTTGTATGTTTGTCCTAGAGTTGTAGGTTCAGTTGCATGCATATATTTTGGTTCACACACATCTCTCTCTTTCTCTCTCTTATAACTTTACCTTTCTATCCTCAGGGACCATGAGATGGTAAGGAACTAATCGGCCACAGACCCTAAAAACAACCAAAGCTTCCTCCTTTACTCCAATGGCAACTTGGGTTTTATCAGAATGTGGTTTAAGGCCTCTTCCTCCTGCATTTCCACGGCCAACAAGGCCCATTTCGTGCCAAAAGCATTCAAAGTTTAGATTTTTTAGCACAAATAAGGGAGTTGCAGATCTGAAGCTCCAACCGAGAGGATTTACATGTTGCAACTATAGGGAGAGAAGGTGGGAATTGGGAGTGAGTACACCACTGAAGGTTGCCACCACCGAGGGAGAAGAAGAGAGCGTCAATGGCGTCAATGGGGTTGGTGAGGAACTACCTGAATTTGACCCTAGTGCACCACCACCCTTCAAACTGGCAGATATCAGAGCTGCCATTCCTAAACACTGCTGGGTGAAGGACCCTTGGAAGTCCATGAGTTATGTAGTGAGGGATGTCATTGTGGTTTTTGGGTTGGCTGCTGCTGCAGCTTATCTCAACAACTGGATAGTTTGGCCTCTCTATTGGGCTGCTCAGGGAACCATGTTCTGGGCCCTCTTTGTTCTTGGTCATGATTGGTAATAGCAATTTCGTTTTGATATCTCCATTTTGTTTTACTAATGCAAATTTAGATTTAATTGTCGATTGGCCTTTTTTGGGGGTTATAAAGTTGGATTTCAAAAGTTTGTTATAATAACCATGGTTGGTGTTTTGGATCTTTCAGTGGTCATGGAAGCTTTTCAAACAATCCCAAGTTGAACAGTGTTGCCGGGCACCTTCTGCATTCATCAATTCTAGTTCCATATCATGGATGGTATGCTTGATGAGCTGCTCTTCTAGTCCCCTTTTTGTCTTTTGTTCTTTGCTTATCCTAATATGCATTATTTTAAGCCTATGTTCTGAAACTGATAGTTTCATGAATTGTGCAGGAGAATCAGTCATAGAACACATCATCAACACCATGGCCATGTTGAAAATGATGAATCATGGCACCCTGTAAGATGATCATCTTTGTTCGGGTTCTTTATGGGAAATCTGCTTTTGGCTCCAATATTTTATCTCAAAGGGTCTAATTCAAAATATTTAATGTCAATCTTGCAGTTGCCAGAGAAAATTTTCAACAGCTTGAACAATGTAACACGTACTTTAAGATTTACAATACCTTTTCCATTGCTTGCGTATCCCATCTACCTTGTAAGTTGCAGTACCTAACGGTTTTACCATAACTTTAAACATTTATTGTTAGTGGTTCTGGTGTACGATTGACCTTTGTTATGATCTTTCAATTCAGTGGAATAGGAGTCCTGGGAAGACTGGTTCGCACTTTGATCCAAGCAGTGATTTGTTTGTCCCAAGTGAGAGAAAAGATGTTATTACTTCAACAATTTGCTGGACAGCTATGGCTGCCTTGCTTGTAGGTTTGGGATTTGTGATGGGTCCAGTTCAATTGCTTAAGCTTTATGGCATTCCCTATGTGGTAAATTCCATAGCTTTTTCTAACTAGGAATTAGACACTTAGTTAATAATTAGTCTTTCTTTCTGAATCATAATCAAATCCTAATTTGACTTTGTAATGGCAGCTTTTTGTTATGTGGTTGGATTTGGTGACTTATTTACATCACCATGGCCACGAAGACAAATTACCTTGGTATCGTGGAGAGGTATCTTTTCTTTCCTTTTTCTTTCATTTTCAAGAAAATGTTTGTTCAACTTGTTCAACTTTCTTTCATTTCATTTCATTTCAAATTACCTTGTGTATTTTGATACTGCTGTCCAATTAAAATTAAAATTTTACCTTGTTAATGTACATAATATATGTTTCATCAAAGGTTAGCACAGGTTTCAAAGTTGGAAACCTCTAGTATTGATTGAAGAACAACACCAAAAACACACAAGAAGTTGTGTCCTTAGATAAATTAAAAAGATTTTGGAGTTATGATGTTCCTCAGCTTGTTTCTTCATAGCTTTATTCTTCACTATGTTGGACAGGAATGGAGCTACCTTAGGGGTGGCCTTACAACTATTGATCGTGACTATGGATGGATCAATAACATCCACCATGACATTGGAACACATGTCATTCATCACCTTTTCCCTCAAATACCACACTATAACTTAATAGAAGCAGTGAGTGCCCCTCTACACTTCTATTGATGAATAAAATGAATAGTAATTTTTATTAATTTCATACTCTTGAATTTGTCTTTGCTCCATTATATAGACGGAGGCAGCTAAACCAGTTCTTGGCCAATATTACCGGGAGCCAAAGAAGTCTAGCCCTCTTCCATTTTACCTCATTGGAGAATTGATAACAAGCATGAAGAAAGACCATTTTGTCAGTGACACTGGGGATATTGTGTACTATCAAACAGACCCTACAATTAGTAACACTTCCAAATCACAGTGAAACTTCAATTTTCCCCTCTTGAACACAGAGAGGTCACAGAATATGTTGCATATGACAATTTCTGAACTCTGAAGATTGTGTCTGAGCTTTTAATCTCAGTGAGTCTAGTGGAATTTCTCATGAGGGAATGAATGCATGACTGATTTGATCGTGACAACATGCATTTTAAGTATGATCAGCATACATATGTAAGGTGTTCTCCTTGAAGAACAAGGAATCTGTAAATTGCTCATTCTTGATGAAGGGTATGCTGTCTTCATCGATTTAATTACAATATTTTATACTGAAACTCAAACTCCAGTATTGAGTTATAATTGAATAGAATTTTATCAACAGATGTCACTTTCTTTTGCTTATCACATCTTTTCATTTAGTGGTTGTTAATATTTCTTTAGATAGTGTCACAAATAAAGTCATCTTGTATTGCACTTTATTCAAGGTTATTATTTGTCTCCAATTGTATAAGGTTGCAAAATAGTGTGTCTATCTGTGGTTAATTAGTTTTAGTGGTACATATATTTTTGATATTTTAATAAAGTTGAGTTTGAGAATTGTATGGGGGGAAAAACTCTGAAACTAAGAAAGAGATTGAATGAGGTGAAAACAGAAGAAAATGAGAAAACATCTTTGAATGGTTTATGTTTCTTAGTTTTTAAAGCATTTATTTTGAAAAAGAAATCAAAATTTAAAAGATTTAGAATGAGAAGTTCATTATTAAGTAGTGAGAAATGTTAAGAAATAAGCTCCTAGTTTTACTATCGTAAATACTTCTAATTGGAGTATTACCTATAATGAAATATACCTGTACTTCATAATAAAAGTATGTAAGAAAACCAGACATGTTCTATTCAAAATTTAACAATCATTTTCATTCTGAAAAGGATATTTCAAAATAAAAATTTTAAATTCCAAAATGAAATAAGATGCACTAATATTTTGTGGAGGGCTAGAAGAAATGCCCATTTGTTTTTGTCTCTTCAGAGTAGGCCCAATTAAGCTAAGTATCTCCAAATCCTAAGCTATTGTGAATAATTTTCACGCTAGGTGCATTTTTCACGTTTTGATTATTCAAAGTGGTGGGTCTTTTCTCTGAGAAAGCTCAATGTGTTAATTTGAAGAGTACTGATATATTGAGAAGCTTGCACCAGACTACAACAAGATAGAGAAATATTTTTTGCTGAAATATAGACTTTACATGAAGAAATAAAGTAATTTTCACAATGATAAACTCATGTCTATTAGTGTAGAGTTGTGAAGATGCCAATGGACAATAATACAAATAATACAAAAATTGTGGTTGAGAATAGCCATTTCCCCCTATGCTTGTTTACCAGTTGTTACATGTGGAGTGGAAGATATGGGACCACAGGCTCATAGCCCAAACTTAGTTGCATTTCCACCATTCATCTCATAACCCTATCATCATATTCATCTCCAACAGAGTATGCAGCCAGGGAAGTACCATACAGATGCACAATTTTATTTTTTTGAAAAAACTATTCACTTAAAATGGAATGAACGGTTGGTTACACTCCTTATTTCACTTCAAAATTGATGAGTTACTTACACTTATCTCCACTGAATATTATATTTGCTTAAATTATATTTTGCTATAAGAAATATTAACATATAAATGTAATAGTGTATATGAAAATAAGGTATTTCCATATAAATACTCAAGAGACTAGTATTCCGAGATGTAGAGATTATCAAAGTGAGTTTTACTTCTTCTAATAAAGTCTTTTTCATAGGGTCAAAGAAACGAACCTTTGTCAACATGCATACATAAGAAATCTAGTTATTTATCAAATATATTAAACCTTGTAAAAAATGTGTAATAGTGTGGGAAGCCACATTGAAAAGAAAAACAAGTGTTACCATTTGAAAGATTAATCTTTTTTATATATTATATGAATGTTATGGATCATTATTACAAGTAAGTTCACCATGCATTATTATTTCCAACCATTAGAATGATATAAGTTATACTACCTTATTGGAGACCTAACTTATTATCTTAACCTTTTCATATTTAACTTTTCTTAACCTATTACTAATTGTTCCTCCATCGCTTTCCACGACTTTATCACCACTTACCATTGTCACAAATATTAACCCACCAACCCTCCCCTCTTTTCTTTTCCTAAATCACATATGCTAAGGGGAATCCTAATCATCACTTAGCACGGGGTGCAATCATGGAGGAGCAAAGGGGTTCAAAAGAGTCTTCCTCATGAAGTCAAAATTGAAATGAAAACCTACAACCTCAAAGCAAACCCTATAATCAAAATTTTGTTTTTTACCGTCCCGCCCCCGGGCGTTGACTAAAGTCAAAGTCAAAGATACGGTGGAACCCATTGAGGGGCCTAAGGGAGGAGGAAGAGGCGTCGCTAAGAAGAAGAGGCGTCGCCAGTACAAGACGTTGATGGCGTCGCCAATATAAGACGCTGATGGCGTCGCCCCCTGATGCCCATGGGTAGAGAAGACTGTGGAGGGGGCGAAATCGCCAAAAGTCAAGTTGGAGGGGAGAGAAAGATGGCTTCAAGGCCATAGTTCCAATACCAGTGGGGGAGCACACCGACTCGTGAAGCCCACACCACCTCAGGGTGCTCCCTGGGATAGATACGACCCAAGAGAGGGTCATGCCCAGGGACGAACCAGGGGCGTGGTACGAGAGGAAGGTAGATACACTCCCAGGGTAAGTGACTGAAACTTGGGAGCATGAGTTGGCACCCAGAATGTCACCCCCTGCGCCAGCGGCACTTCGAGAAGGAGGGAACTCACGCGACAGAATGTTCCTAAGATTAGGATATAGCGCCACGAGGTCCCTCCACATGTGATAGTAATCAAGTCAGAGAAAAGATCGTAAGTCAACGAGAAGTTAGCAGAAAAAGTAAATGAGGAAACGTTAAATGTTTCCTCATTAGGTATGTTTTATTTCAGTTAACGCTTTAAATGCTTTAAAGCGCTTTAAATGCCTCCATTAAAGGTTTTAAGGAAACGTGTTAAATGCGCCTTAAAACGCTTTAAATGCGCTTTAAGGCATGTTTAATGCAGAGTGGCGTTAAAAGGGTTTTTTGAGCGTTTGAAGCGGGGGTCGGATTTTTGGCAAACTTTCCCAGAACACACTCTAGTTGCTTGCTTGAACCTTGAGGTTACGGACAAGGGACTAGAGAAGGATCGTTTGCCAGAACCAGAAACAACACACAATACACAGTTCATTTCCACCTTCAGAGTGCCTTACACGGTGCCTCGATACGAAGGTGCAGAGTTTTGGTGTTTCTCGTTGGCTGACTTGAGCGTCGGAGTGCAAACGGCCGCTAGGGCGCCCATTTGTCCACTTCTTTGCAGGGGCTCACAGGTTACCGGAAGGAAGGTGTCCCTGGCTGACGGGCAAGATCGCACGGAAAGACGTACCCAAGTCAACCGGCCGGAACAGTTTTAATTAAAACCTAAATTATAAAATATCATATGATCAAAGTATTGTGACATTGTCTCCTGTGACCCAAGTCACCATCTCCTTTTTCTATGACATTGTCTCTTGTACTTCGTTCATCATCCAAACCTTTAGAGTTATTTTTATATAAAAAATAAAATTAATAAAAAGTATTTCAGGATATCTCAATCCTTATAAAAAAAACACCATTATCAAGCTCTTAATCGATCATACACAAAGTCCCAAAAAAACTATACCTACACTAGTACAAACTAGTCCACAAAGTCTATAGAGCAAGATTTTGAACCAAATAGAATAAAAAAAGATATTTCAAGATACCCAACCCTTATACGAAAACACCATTACCAAACTTCCAACAGATCCTACAACAAAGCCACCAAAACACTATACTTACACTAATACAAACTTGTCCACAAATCCTTTTAGAGTGATTAGACATATTTGAAGTCTATTGTTGTTCTTGACCTCATTTAGAAATTTGTGTTCCTTGTTAGATTGTGAATTGTGTTAGTTTTGAGCATGAGCGAAGTGTCTATGTCCCTAAACTGTATAAGGTATATGAATAAAACATCAAATATAGAAGATTAAGGAGATATACTAAAATACCAAAGTCATTCTTCAAGGCAAAGTGAGACACACACTAATATTAAAGGTGGGATGAAAATGATGGTGGCTTTGTAGGAGGTGGTGAAGCATTGCCAAAGGCGGTAGAAAGATGGTAGAGGAAAAAAAAAATTAAAACGAGAAAAAAGTTGATGTGAAAGATGAATAGTAAAATGATATATACCTTAGATTGATTTAAAGATGGGGGACAATTAAGCATGGTGAACCACCTATAATTTTAGTCTATTTTTAGAAATTACCAAATGTTAAAGATACATTCCATTCAAATTCAATAAATATAAAAAATTCTATGATTTTCTTATATAATACCCATTGTTGTTACTTAGTTTTCAAATAAATCTAAAAATTTGAACGAATATTAATTAAATACCTTTAAACAATATAATTTTTCTTTGATACAAAGAATTTGTGTGTGTGTGTGTGTGAGAGAGAGAGAGAGAGTAGTTCTGCATGTTTCATTTTCTGTGTTTGGTCTTATTTTATATCAAAATTGATAATTATATGTAATCATAATTAGATTTAGATAATAGAAAAAGGTTCTCGTCCATTAAGTAAGAAGTTAGAATTTGATTCTCCATTGTAAACAGAAGAAACTTAGTTGGAAAGAGTTTATTCTTCTTTATCTTTCGTAACTTTTAAGTCCAACTATCGGTGGGAGACATGAAAGAAAGAAATTGTCGAAAAAAAATATACATCTTTATAAATAATAGAAATTATTTTAAATATTAATAAATTTTTAATTTATAAAACAATATTTAATTTAATTATTTTTATCTTTAAAAATAATTTTTATTGAATGATTTAATTGTAATATGTTGTAGGGTTATCATGTTTTAAAATTCTAAATGCACGAAAAGATGGTGAATGATGATACCATTGTTATTGAAATGAATCCCATTATTTCCACTCAAATGCCCATTGGTTCTAGTTGTGAAAGGAATCTACAAGGAGAGGAAGTGATTAGAGACAAGGAAATGAACAGAAATTAATTGATGTTTGATTTTATAGTAAAGTGGATGGACCGTTTTGTCCTAGACTCAGTGTGTGGATCTATTTTCAATTTCTTTGGAAAATGTGTAAGCCATTCTTTTGACAAGACTGCAATTGGCTACTACTCTGTCAATCAATTGTTCTTCTTATGGTTATCCCACCGAAGTCAGATGATCACCAAGTCCCTTCACAATGCTCACAAGTCACAATAGATGCTTTATTCCAAGATTTCAAACACCTTTGATTATTTTTCATGGGTGAGAAAATCTTGTACCTAGTTATGGATTATGAAAAGATACACTCTTTATATATAATGTATTACCACTAAATAGAAGTTTATCTCCATAAGAATCTTTAATATTTAAATAAGTGAGAAAAATATGAAAATGTAAGGAGTGAGTATGAGTTGAGATGTGATAACATTTTTATATAATTGTTTAACCTTTGAATAATATGGTAAAAGATGAACAAGATAAAAAAAAAGGGTAAATGAAAGTATTAATAAATTTGTTTGCACTGGGAATACATGCTTACTTTATTGCATATATAAGATAATTATATAACAAATTATTGTTGGGAAAAACGGGTAATTTTCCCACTAAAACAAAACCCTAACAGAGCTATTCGACAAATAATATTGAATAAACAGAGCGGAATAATAAAAGAGATAAAAAGGAAAAAACACACCAGAAAATTGTTAACGGAGTTCGGCCAATTTAGCCTAATCTCCGAGCACAGCAAAAACAACTCACTTTTATTATTATGGGAGAAGATATTACAAATTGGGATATCTCACAGTGAAGGAGGAGAGTTTAATTTATAACCCTCAAACCTCCTTCCCAAACAATGAACCCACCGATGTGGGACTTGGGATTAAGCCAAAATCAACAAATCTCCACCTTGGCTTAATTTCAAGT
>Ga0123341_1002885_pt1 | contig 14452 bp, 15 predicted proteins | sample Turbeapinknodule_FD_89959 | JGI IMG/M metagenome (GOLD analysis project Ga0123341, IMG submission 89959) | Root nodule microbial communities of legume samples collected from Mexico - Turtle bean Mexico pink nodule | ecosystem: Host-associated > Plants > Roots > Nodule | place: Mexico: Nepantla... | reverse complement strand
TTTATGAAATTATAAATAAAAGAAAATAAGATTTATGAAATTATAAATAAAAGAAAATAAGATTTATGAAATTATAAATAAAAGAAAATAAGATTTATGAAATTATGAAGAATATATTTTCATATTGTATTTTTGTTTTTAAAGTACTTTTTATGAAAATATATTAAGAATTCGTCCAACTTGATCTACAAAATTCCAAGTTGAAAGGTTATTGAAATTTTCAAAGTGGATTTAGGATGAGTTAGATTCGGATGCATCAACTATAAGTAACTATCAACTATTTAGGCTTTAATTTGTCTACCTCGTTTAATTATATTTTCTTAATCCTACTTCACTCACTTTATTTATATTTTTTTAATCCCACTTCACTCACTTTATTTATATTTTTAAAAATAAGTTAAATATTTTTAATATAACCAAACTCTTTATAAAATAGTAAAATATTTTAAATTTATTTCACAACCTTTTTTAAACTCAACTTTTTTTAATTGAAGTCGTATTATTCTTTGACAACTTAAGTGTACAAGCACCATTCAAATTGAAATCATATGTCTCATAAACGATTTTAGTAAAATGAAGTCGTCTTCCACACGATGATGTGTCTAAATGTGTCATATTTTTTTGACTTGCACATTGCTATAGTTTGGTATAAAATTTGGTATTTATGTAAAAAAAATCGGATATCTATTTTTTATTATTAATGTTATTTGTTATTTAAAAGCATTGATAAGTTTGAGTTGATGAACATGCAAATTTGAAAAAAACAAAAAAATATTGAAAGATGTGTTCCCTTTTTCAAATCAGTTTGTATAGATCGACATCTTTTAAAAAAACTAATATATATAATATTCCTTTGAAAGGAAATGCTTAGACTTGGTTATATATTAGAGTAGGAAACAAATTCTTCCCACTTATATTTTTCTTTAACTTTGATATTATTCCTCCCAGTATTGGTTCTGATCCTATTAAGATGCTTCGGCTTCATACTTGATATAAGAAATATAAGCATCTAAGCATAATAAGTATCAATATCATAAAATTGGTTCTCATAGGGTTTCACACATAACTAGTGTCATTTTCATGAATGTAGATTGTGAAAAAGAACTCCACCTCAAAAATTAAAAGAAGTAGAAAAGGTGTTTGAAGAATCATGACTGAGATAAGGACTCGTCAATTAATATGCACCTCTGAAATAATTAATTATATTAAAATGATCAACCTACCATTACCATCGAATTTTTATTTTATTTTCCTTAAAATAATATGGTACATGTATTAGAGACAGCAAACCGAATAGAGACACAAATTAATATTTATTATGAAGAAAGTAAATTAATATCTCCCATTAGCATTTTGTTATCACCAATATCTCTCATTTGCATGGAATGAGAAATTAATAATTATTTGTTATTATTATTATTATTATCAATATTTATAGTCAACAATGAGGTTAGCTTTTTTTCAACAACTTTTCAAACGATGGTAGAATAAAAAAAAAATTCAAAATAGAGTATGTGGAAAACTTTTTAGGGAATGGTAGAATCAAAGACGTTTTCATTTAAAAAAAATTAAATGTTAGAAATCGAAGATTTGGGTTTGTTAGATTTTAAGAGGTCGTTAATGAAGAAGCGCTGGAAAGTAGGTTATACCTGATATGGATAGGGACTTAAAAATTGAGGGTTTTTTCCAAAATATAGGAGGAGTGAAGAGACGAGGAAGGAGTGGAACAACCATAGACCAATGCAACAAAGGAAGGTGTGGAGGATGAAGGAGCAATGACAAACTTACGCACAAGCAATGGAGAAGGGGAAGGAAAGGAGGGAGCAGGGTGGTGCGGCTGCAAACGTTATCCGTGTTACAGTTAAGGAGGAGATTACAAAGTGGTTCAAAGGGTTCTTTGTAGGAAGAATGATCGACGCAAGGAAGGTGTAGGCTGTCAAGGAGAGTTTTATTATGGAGGGGTTCAATTTTATCAAAGTAAGGTATCTGGGGGAGAAGTACGTGTTGCTTTCCGGAAAATCAGAAGGAGTTGCAAAGAAAACCTATGACAAGAATAAGGATTGATTTGGAACGATCTTTGAATCGGTGGAGTCATGGAATAATTGTTTTGTAGTGGAGGAAAAGCTCGTTTGGATGCAGTGCAAAGGTATCTCTCTTAGGTTTTGGAGTAGGGAGTGCTTCGAGGAGATAGGAGGTCTTGTTGGTTCCTTGGTGGAAGTATCAGAAAAGAAGTGTTTGAATACGCGAGGTTGCACATTAGGGAGCCAGTGGATGGAGAGGCAAAGATGATCAAATATGTGTGCGTAAATGGAACTCAGAATTGGGTTGTTATGGAGGAGGAGCCTTCCTACACGGATTTCTTACGTGTTATACCTCAAAAATGGGGGGAGTGCTTAAAGGTGGAATTGGAGGTTGGAACAGAGGAGAAGGGAGGGGCGGAGCTCTATGAGTCTAAGTTTTCTAACTATGGTGATGAGAATGAGGGTAGAGCAAGAACCGGTGAAGAGTCTTCGATGCAGTGCCCAGGAAGGAGAAACACCACGTGGGAGGCGCGTTAGTGCTTCACGTGGGTTTTCCAAAAATGGGGGAGGTTACACCAAAATGGAGGGTGACAATGTCTGCAAGAAAAGAAGATGATGGCAGGGTCTCTAAAGAGCTAGTGGCAGCACAATAACACTTGAAGTGTTTTGAATCTGTAACGGCTAAAATAATAGGAAGGGGGGAAAACCTAATTTGTGATGGGTTGCTTAAGGCCCAATTGAAGGAAGACGCTGGGATTAGCGGGTTTAACGGTTTGGGCCTAATTGAAATAGTAGCAGAACAGTCTGGTTGTGTGGTGCAGGCCCATACCTCTGGAATTTCGAGAGCCTCTAAAGATGGCGGACGTAGCTCATGGAAGGGATGAAGGCGTGACGGAGTTACACCCGAAGCGAAGGATGGAGAAGAGGAGGCATAAGGGAGCATGAGAGGCAAGGATAAGAGCCTTTTGGCTCATGTTCACGTCGAAAATAATATCATCCACGAGAGTAGTGCCCTTCACGGCAGCCAAGCTGGTGAGGAAAGTGTAGTCATCGGCTCCATCATGGTGGTGGCAGTGAACACAAGAGGAACAAAAGATAACTTGAGCAAATGGCGCAAGCCAAAGTTAATCACTTTGGAAAAAGCTATCGCACGGTCGCGCGAGACAGTGGTGGCAGAGACCGCTTTCTTTAAGTACAGAGTAGAAGGAGTTGCGGTAGGGGAGGGAGAGAATACCAGGCTCAGGCTGGTAAGGAATTTCGTTGGAACCAATGGTAACAAGCATATGGAAGATGAGGGTAGTCCAAATAGAGGTGCAAGCACAGGAAACCGGGCGGGAGTGGAGGGAACGACATAAGCTACACTAATGAACAACTCAAGACAACGGTAACAAAGGTTAGACAAATTGAACAACTATTTCTCTGATACTGCTGTTTGGAATTACAATAGGATTTTCTGGATGAAAATGGAACATGCATAAGCTATAAGAATTTGAGAAAGGAAGTGGGGTTTTCGTTCACAGGTGAGGAGGATGTGGTTATAGAACAACACCTTCAGTCTATAGAGATAAGGGATAATGTCGTAAATAGGAGGGCGAGTATTAACAGGGTGGAGAATAGTTTTTATGATGATGAAACTAATTAGTATGAACATCAAAAGAGTAAGGGAAATTCTAAAAGGAAATATCTAGAATATCTAATTAAGAAAGAACATGTGGATGTCTTGTGCTTACAAGAGATAAAGTGTAAGGAGCTGGGGAAGGAGTATATCTTTAAGATGTAGGGAACTGATGAGATTGATTGGGTTGAGAGGGGAGTTGAAGATAATATTGGTGGGGTGTTAACGATGTGGAGGAGAAGTTGCTTTCATTTGGCTAATGTCATCTCTAGGAGAATTATTGTATTGTTGAAGGGGAGTGGAAAATGAGGGTGGCTACCCAAATCACCATAGTGAACATTTACAATTCAGGAACCCTCAAGGAGAAGAGTGTCGTTTGGAAGAATATAAGATAAAGGAGAAAGGTGCAACTCTCAACGACATGGTGTGTGGTTGGCAAATTTAATTCTATTAGGAGGTCAGGTGAGAGGAGAAGCGTGAACACCAATATAGACTACAAAAGGGAGATGAGAAGGTTTAATGATTTTATTGACAAGTTGGAATTGATTGGCAACCCCATGGTTGGGAGAAAATTCACGTGGTACAAACCCAATGAGACGATTAAGAGTAGAATAGACCAGATTCTTGTTTCAATGGAGTGGTTGGATAAATGGCTAGATAACAAACAAGTTGTTCTCAGTAGATCGGTGTCTGATCATTGTGCTCTAGTGTTAAAACATCAACCATGGATTGAGGTCCTATACGGTTCAGAAGTCTAGATATTTGGCATATAGATGATAGATTTAAGGACTTCATTCACATGAAATGGGAGAGTTATGAGGTGCAGGGCAGTGGGTTATTTGTCTTCAAGGAAAACCTTAAGAAGTTGAAAGCATATTTAAAGGTGTGGAATAGAGACGTTTTTTGGAAATATAAATAAGGCGGGGGATGACCTTCATAGAAGAATTCAAGATCTATATGTTAGGGATGATGAGAGCGACCTAGACGGGGATGAGAGGGAGGAAAGGAGAATGATTCTTGCAGAACAAAGAAGGAATACTCACAGGGAGGAAATACTCTTATAATAGAAGGCACGTCAGAGATGGCTAAGGTAGGGAGATCTGAACACTGAGTATTTCCACTCAGTTATTAAATGGAGGAGGTCAAGAAATGGAATCAACGGGCTGAGAGAAAATGGTCAATGGCTCGAAGATCAAGTGACGGTGAAGGGAAAGGTTAAAGATTTATTTAAAGAAAGGTTTAATAGAGGGGTCTGGCAATAGGTCAGGCTCGAAAACGCATATTTCACTTGTATCTCAGATGAAGACAATGGTATGTTGGTCGAAAGAATCACTGAGGAGGATATCATAATGGCGGTGCATGACTTTGAGGAGAGTCGTAGGTGGCCAAGGGGAACAAACGCCTCTTTTATATCTCTTATTTCTAAAGTGGAGAACCCTCAACTTTTAAATGAGTTTAGACTGATCTCATTGGTGGGTTGCCTGTATAAAATAGTTGCTAAAATAATGTCCTTGAGGTTGAATAAGGTTTTGCACAAAGTCAAAGATGTCAGACAATCTGCGTTTTTTTAGGGTAGAATGGACTGTATGTTAGTGGCTAATGAAGTTCTAGAAGAAGTGAAAAGGAGAAAGAGGAGTTGTATTTTTTTTCCAAAGTTGACTATGAGAAAGCGTATGACTCAGTTAACTGGGATTTCATTTATATATGCTACAAAGGCTTGGCTTCTACGAACTTTGGATTGATCAGGTAAGAGCATGTCTTGAATCCTCGTCGATTTCAGTGTTAGTTAACGGTAGTCCTACTCGGGAATTCAAACCCAGGAGGGGATTGAGACAAGAAGATCATTTAGCATCGTTTCTTTTCCTTATAGTGGCAGAGGGCTTAGCTGGAGTAGTAAGGAAAGCGTTGGAAAAAGAGCTGCTAGAGAGTTTTACAGTTGGTGAGAAGCTAGTAAAGGTGAATATGCTTCAATATTCGGATGATGCACTTTTCTTTTGTAAAGTGAATCCCCAAAGTGTGTTTGTGATCAAGGTCATGCTAAATTGCTTTGAACTGACATCAGGTCTAAAGGTAAATTCTTTGAAGAGCTTCATAGGAGGAGTAGGATGCAGTCAACATTTGCTTCAATGTTGTGCTTCAATCTTGAATTGTGAGGTAATGAAAATCCTTTTAAGAACTTGGGGTTGCTTGTTGGGGGTGTCATAAAAGAATAATCTTTTGGGAAGGGGTGTGGAGAAATTGAGAAACGAGTTAGGTAGATGGAAAGGTAAGTTTATCTCTATGGCAAATCGCTTGTGTTTGATTAAATATGTGTTTCCTTCTCTTCCTATAGTCAATGCACATTCTTCCTGTAACAATTCTTATAGGAATTAATTCATTTTTTTCATTATAAATAACCGTCATACCTCCTTTCTTAGGTACCACCTGTACTAGACTAACTCAAGCACTGTCTGAAATGGGATAAATCATTCCTGCTTCTAAAAGCTTTTGTACCTCCTTTCTAACAACCTCCTTCATAGAAGGATTTAAGCGCCTTGGTGGTTGAGCTACAACTTTGAAATCTTGCTCCATGTGGATTTTATGCATACAATATGATGGGGTTATACCTTTCAAGTTAGCAAATGTCCATCCTATAGCTTCTTTATTTGCCTTCAACACTTCTATTACTTTTTGCTCTTCTTTTTAGGATAAACGGTTGCTTGTGATAATTGGCTTCTCCCCATTTTCTTCAAGAAATATACTTCAAATGAGCTGACAACTATTTTAGCTTTATTTTTTGTTGAGTGTTGGCTTTATTTAACTCTAATTCATCAAAAACCCCTTGTTGTACTTCTTTTGGCTTCCCTTGATCTTGCAAACATTCCTTGACTTCCTTATCCTCCTAGTCTTCTAAATCATCATTATTATTTAGGATTGTTTTCATCAACAAATTATTTGCAGATATTTGTCTTTGATTTTCCAAATATAGTTCATCAAGTGCATCCATCCTAAAACAATCTCTCTGATCAATCAGATGTTTCCTTGCTTCAAATACATCAAAGCTAACTTATTCATCCTGCACTCGAAACTTCAACTTTCCTTTGTCCACATCAATCATAATTTTTGCAGTTTTCATAAATGGACATCCAAGAATAAGAGGTACGTCAATATCTTCCTCTATGTCCATGATTACAAAGTCAACTGGGAAATACAATTTGTCTACCTTCACCATAAGATCTTCAACTATTCCATGTGAATATTTTATTGATTTGTCAGCAAATTGCAATGTTATCCTTGTAGGAAAAATTTCAACATCTCCAATTTTCTTCATAGATAGCGGCATGAGATTAATGTTTGCCCTAAGATTTAGCAATGCCTTACCCACTGTAAAATTTCTTATTGTGACTGGCAAAGTAAAACTTCTAGGATCTTTAGATTTTTGTGGCAATGATTTCTGAATAATGGCACTACATCCTCCTTCTAGTTCCACAATTCCTTGTTTCTTTAATCTTCTCTTTTTGGTCAACAGATCCTTCATAAATCTGGCATAAGTAGGCATCTGTTCCAAAGCTTCAGTGAAAGGAATACTTATCTCCAGTTGTTTCAGAATTTCACAGAATCTGATAAACGGTCCTTCTATATTCTTTCTTGAGGGAGCGTGTGGATAAGGTAAATCTAAAACTAGAACATTTTTTTCCTATTCTCTTTTTTCTTTTCTTTATGTACCCTCTCACTTTTTTCTTTCTTCTCTTCTTTTTACTTTTCTCTCTCAATTTTTCTTTCCTCACTTTTTATCTCTTCTTCACTCTCCATGTCTCTTTCCTTAACTTTTCTCTCTTTCTCAACAATCAAATTATCATCAATCCCCTTTCCTACAGCTATCCCACTTCTAGTAGTGACTAACTTACATTATTCCCTAGATTTCTTCAACTGTTGTGCAATTTGCCCCAATTGTGTCTCCAAATTCTCAAAATTCTTTTTATGGGCCAATATTGTTTGCGTAAGTTTCTCTATAATATCTTCCAATTTGCTTATTCTCTCTTGGGACGAAGGATATAGTGGTTGGTGTTGTTGAAAATTGTCTTGCTTAAAACTTTGATTTTGATTTCTTCTCTCACCTTTCCTTCCTTGATTTTCCATATAAAAAAAAAATTCTTCAGATGAATTATTCTTATAAGCACAGTGCCCATTGAAATTATCACCTCCACACAATTCACACCTTATTTCTTGACCCTAGCTTTGAGAAACCTACACAACTTGTATTTGTTGAGGCAGTTTAGTCATTTGTGTAGTTATTGCTTCCAACTGTTGTGTCAGAATTTTATTTTGAGCCACAAGTGTGTTTAAAATGTTATGATCCATCATCCCTTCTTTGACTCATTTTTGCTATCATTTTGAGCTTGATAATCTATGGATGTCATTACCTTAGTAATCTTTGTTACTTTTTCTGCATCAACTGTCATCATTGTACCACCAGTTGCAGCATTTAGAAGCATCTTGGTATCAGATCTGAGACCATTATGAAAAATGCTTAGTTGAGTAATGTCTTCAAACCCATGATTTGGGCATTTCCTAAGCATCATTTTGAATCTCTGCCATGTCTCACAAAAATATTCTTCTGCTCCTTGTCTGAACATATAGATTTCAGACTTTGCTTTGATGTAGCAAGAGATTGGAAAAAATCTTTGCAAAATTTTTTCCTCTACATCATTCCATTAGTAAAGCTCTGATTGGATATGACTTGAGTCCTTCCTTAGCCTTTCTTGCCAATGAAAAAGAAAATAAACGCATATAAACATTTTCAAGATCATCTTAATTGAATCCCATTGTTCCCACCAATTCATAAAATGTAGACAAATATGCATGGATCCTCATGATCTATTGCTGTAAATTGATGGGTACTGATGAGAGTGAGAAAAGCGGTTTTATTTCTAAAGCCTTGGCGGTAACAGGTATTGCAATACAAGAGAAATGCATTGGCCCTCGATCCATGACATAATCTCCAAATGTCCTCCTAGGAGGTGGTGTTTGCTCTTCTGTCATGTTACTTTCCTCTTGAAAAATATGAGTGGAAAAAGAAGAATTTGTTGAAGATTCCTCTTTAGTGTCTCATTGCTTCTCTTTTGCCTTTGTCTTTTTGTTTCTTTTAGCTGTCCTTTCAATCTCTACTTCAAACAACAATTGGTCTTTGGGAATTTGACCTCTCAATATCATATAAAACAACTAATTCAAGGGTTAGCAGAAGGATTCATTAGTAGTGACCAAATATTTTTTTTTTAAATTAAAAAATAAAAAATATTAAAAGCGAAAAAAAACAGTAAATAAATTCAAGATAACAATTAAAACAATAAAAACAAAATAACTAATATGAAAAAAAAAGGAAACAACTTTAAACACAATAAAAACAAATCAAAACAATTAAAATATTCACAATATTTAGGAAATTATACTAAAAAAATCAAATTGTTCCCCAACAACAACACCAAAAACTTGATGACTTTTTACGGCAAGTGCACCGTGTTGTCAAAAGTAATAATGTGTCCCTAGGGACGGATATCGTACCCACAAGGAAAATTGAATAATCAAGTAAAATGTTCGCTAAATATAAAATAGAACAATAAAAAGTGTGTTGAAAGTGGTTGTGTTGGCAATGATTAATCAGAAAACAGTTAAAGAATTGGTTGCATCAAGTTGGAAAAATATGGATTAGGTGTCATCTTTCTCACTTTTATGTATTTTGATTAGTATGGTAACATTATGTTCTTTGATTGATATTGATACCCATATAAAATTCATTTATATCGATTCCTCGCATATAAAATTATTAAGATGCTTCCTAAATATTGATTCCTCGCATATTTATAAAAACAACTTAGAATCAAGCTCAGGCGTTAATAGTGTTGAGCATGGGAGCTTTGATGTTTCAAATCCAAGATAAAGCTTGAAGTTGTGCTACTTTTTGTTTGGGTTTAGATTAGAATGTTTAGAATTTATGTTAAGATCAGTTCTTAATCCTTGCACAAAGCTTAACCAATCTGTTTTAAAGAAACAAAGTGTTTTTCTAAGCAAAGGGAAAACAACCGGTTGATTTATCGATATAATCGGTTGTTTGTCACATAGCTGGCTTAAAGGTTTTGAAATTGTTTTTGAATTGGTTATGTAACTACCTAACCCATTCAATCGTGGTTTCAACCAGTTAAATGTGTGTTTTTATAACAGTTTTTTGAAAACCTGTTTTAACTGTTTTTTAATGTGATCAAAACTGTTTTAGCTCATTAATGTTTCCTTGAACGACTAGATTTCAAGTGCTATAAATATAGCCTTTCTTTCAAAACAAAATAACAAGTTTTACAGAGTTTGAAATAGATATTGAGATTTGTTTTTGAAAGAAGTTTCAAAGGATTTGCAAGATTGTTGTTAAAGCTTTGCACTGGTACAAGATCTGATCATAGGGCTTCCTTTTTTGTATAATCCCAGGTGTTTTCTATCCCTTTCAAGGTTCTTGTAATTTTTCTTTCATTACAACTGTAAAGTGTGTGAAATCCTGCAAAGTTAGAGGGTGTTGTGACTTGAGGAGTGTAGTGTTGCAAAAAGAGTGAGTGGGTCTTGTGGTTTTCAAGGTCACCTCTTTGCGGTGTGTTTGTGTAATCTGGATTTGACTAGTGGAACTCATAGGTTGTTCTGAGAACTGGATGTAGCTCAAGATTGAGTGAACCATTATAAAACTATTGTGTAAATATCTCTATCTCTAACTCCTTACAACTGTTTTTGTTAATTTTGTTTCTGCTGCTGGTATAAACAACCGATTAAAACGCAATTTCAATCGGTTAAAATTCTGATAACAAGTTTTTGTATCATGGTTTGATTGTTTTCCTTAATTGCTTATCTGTGATTGTTTGATAATGGTTCATTCTTATTCAAGTTTTGCGAAAATGTTTGACAAACAATTCACCCCCCCCCCCTCTTTTTTAAGCCATCAATTCTAACAAATAGCAATTAATATTTCAAGTTTATTCCTACCACTCAAATATGTTAAGTATTATTTAAGATTCTAGATCAAGAATTAGAAACAAAACAACAATACCAATATTATGTTTAAATATCATCTCAATACATAAAAGTTAAAACAAATTACTCTAAATCCCAAAGGATAGAATTAGCCACTCATGATAACTATTACACACAAGGATGACATGAAAAGAAGATCTAGAATGTTTCTCCTTGACGGCTGCCTCCTCTAATGTTTCCTACACCTCCTATTCTCCCAATTGGATTACAAGTAACTCAATGGCGTTTTCCTCTCAATCTGGCACACTAGGGTTGAGCATCAAGCCCCTATTTAACCTAATTTGCTAGGGTTAAGTGACTTCTTGAGTGGCGCATTTGGGCTTTTTGTGCACTTGTGCGTTCTGGGGCCTTCCAACTTTATCCTTTTAGCTTATATTATTCTTCTTTAGCCCAGTCATATCCATTCATAAAATATGTAATAAGGTATAAATTCATAAATTAGTGATTATTTTATATTTATTTTAGCAATTCATTTTCATAAGTGCCTATGTTTTAATATGAAATATTATTGAAATTAGGCACTTATTAGTAATTGTTGAAGATGGATGAAGTTTCTTCTCTACCAAGCCTTTGTGTGTGTTCGATGAAGAAAATAACTAGTTTGCTTTAAAGATTGTAATGTGTTTTTAGGTGATCTTGTTTATAGGTTAGAGTGAGTTTAAGGTAGCCTTTTGCTACATGACCTATCCTAGATGCCTAATCAAGGTTGTAAGGTCAAGCACATGAAGTGATTAATTGTTTTCCAAAAAGCTTTTTAAAGTTTTCTAAAAAATCAAGTTACTGCACAAAAATAAATCTGTTTGTTTGGAAAACAATAGGTTTATTTTTGTTATGCTGAAAGGATTTTCGAAATTCTGTTAAGGCACCAAAAGTGCAGTTCAGTCAGTTTTTTCAGTTAAGTTGAGCTAGTAGTTTTCCTAAAAAATAATCTGTTAGTTTTAAATTTAATCTGTTGTTTTTATAACAACTTTTTAACTGCTTTTTGAAAAGTTGTTAGAAACTGATTTCTATATAATGAAAGGCTTTTCTCACATTAAAAGGATGTTGTGCAATCACGGTTTTAACAGAGATAAACACGTTTTCTGTGTGAGAAGAAGGATTGGAATGAGTTTTTGAAAGGTTTTTCAAAAAGATCTTCAAGTCTGCTTGTTCTAAGAGAGCCTTGATCTTGGTGAAGGTGCTGGTGCGGTTTTGATGCAATTAAGCTACTGTTTTTGAGTTCTTGCATCTTCTTTCAGGTGTTATCTTCCTTTATTCAATCTTGTAAAAGGTATTTGTGTAAGTAACTTCTTGATAGGGTTTCTTGTAGTGCATGTAATGCTGAAATAGGGTTTTTCAGCTTTGGTTGTTTAGTTCTTGTAGGGGTCAAGAACTGTTGTGTGTTGTAATTGATTGGATCTGGTTCTTAGTGAATTTCACCTTAGAGTGAGGTGAAACTGGATGTAGCTCATTATGAGTGAACCAGTATAAAGTGTGCTTGCATTTTTCTTCTCATCCCTGCACTCGTTTCTAATAATTTGGATAATCTGTCAAGAAATAAATCTGTTAATTTAAAATTGAATTTGTTAATTCTGAGCTTACTGAAACTGTTCTTCTTTATCTGGGAAAGTTCTTTAATCATAAACAAAACCTTTTGAACATGTGTATTGATTGGTTTAAGGACAAACAATTTTTTCATTAAAATCTTTGTTAAAGATTCATTTTCTTTGAAGAATTGTGTTGAATGAACTTGGTTGATCTTTTGGTATAAATTGTGTTCTTTGGGCTATTGAAAATTAACTAATTTGGCTCTATAAAATTTCTCTATTTGATCTCAATCCTAATCTGAACAAGTTCTGGTTTTGTTAAAGTAATCTGAACAAGTTCTGGTTATGTTAAAGTGTATTAAAAAAATAAATCTGTTCCTTTTAAAATCAATTTGTTCTTTTTCTTCTGAAATATTGTAAACCAGTTTGTGTTTGCGATAATTTTTTAACTTCAATTCACCCCTCCCCTCTTGAACTTAGACATTAATAGACCCAACAGTAACATCAAAGCTACGCTTAGCATGTTTTTCTTACTTTGATTGGTGTCTGGAACCATTGGTAATAATAATGGTTAGAGGTGCGAGGGTAAAAACATATGGGTGAGTACAAGTGATTAGAGGTAAGGTAGGAAAAAGTAGGCTTGCTCAAGGTTAAAGGTATGTTCTTGTCTCTCGTATAAGGGTTGAAAGATCCCTAAATTACCTCCATTTTATATATTTTTTGTGCAGATAAAAAGATAAAAATAGATTATCAATATTTATATTATGAAAATAATTTACTAAAGAAGAACCACATCAAAGAATCTTTATAAAATATATAATCAAAGAAATATAAAAAAAGTTTAAAGAAAAAAAATAATTAAAGATAAACTCAAAAAGCTTAAAAATGATATAATATAATATAGAAAATTGTAAAAATAGTGTAAACTTTATTTAAAATATATTGAAAATTTCTAGAAACTTCTAAAAGCTTCTAATATAAGTTAGTTAGAGTTAGTTCATCCATCTAACTAACTTACTATTAGATGTGAAAGAAAAGTTGCAATTATCTTCCCATCCTTTGAATCTAGGATTTGGCCACCTTGAGTTATTCCTCCTTGAAAATTCCTTATACTTTGTACCCTCTATTATTTGTAGATTTATAGATAGATTTATTCCTTTATTTTTAAATTTGATTAGAGCTTTGATTTTAGTTTTATTTTAAAATATGGGACCTAAATGGGCAGGACCAACCTAATGGTGAAAGAATTCTAAAGTAAAAATTTTGTTTATAAAAATAATTAACAAATATTATTTTATTGTTGGCTAAAGGTTAAGCATGTGATCTTGGACATGTGAGTTAGCTATGTCAATTTAAGGAAGGGTGCCTTAATCATTTAAATTGGTTTTATGAAATTCAAATTCTGCACCGGACATTAAACGTCTCTTTGTTTTATCTTTTAACTCGTTTACCTCATCTTTTTAATATAGTTTATTAGCTTTTAACAATAAAACAAAAGAAAAAGCTGTTTGTTAAAAAATGTTTTAACTTTACTCGAATATGTATATTCACATTTATTAGTGGCATGTAAAGAAGTGTTTTATTATTTATTATGAGGATTCCCTTAAGCTTAAAAAGATAAGCACAAAAATAACTTTAAAGATGACTCTATTATCTTTGTCTTTCGGAATTGCTATTTTTTAGAAACAATTTACAAAAATGTAAAAATAAATTATTCAAACATATTTATCCTTTTATTTTAAAACTTAATTTGTTTAGAAAATTAGAAACAAGAAAACGAAAATCTACTTTAAAAATATTAAACCTTAGTAAAAATTATTAATCGTTTTATAAATCAGAAAAATGTAACAGACGACTTTAAACTCTTATAACGTGTTAATTTTGATAGCTAGAAAGTTATAAACAAATATAAAGATAAAAATGTATTTATGAGACCATCAAAAGACACATTATAAACAAGACCAAAAAATAAAATAAAAATAGAATATTTAGTTTAAAATTTAGGTGGTATCAAATCAAAATATTTAAGTGTCTTTTCTTGGTTAAAGTAGTCTTCTGTTATACGAAGATCTTGTTTAGAACTTTTAGGGAAAACTCATATGTACTAGAAAATAACATCTTTATATGACAAAAAAATTAGAGTATTGAAAAACTAATTTTCTTTTTTCGAGTCTCTTTTAACTCCTAACTTTTGATAACAAAATATATATATATATATATATATATAATTCTTGTTGAGTATG
>Ga0123341_1002883_pt1 | contig 14455 bp, 2 predicted proteins | sample Turbeapinknodule_FD_89959 | JGI IMG/M metagenome (GOLD analysis project Ga0123341, IMG submission 89959) | Root nodule microbial communities of legume samples collected from Mexico - Turtle bean Mexico pink nodule | ecosystem: Host-associated > Plants > Roots > Nodule | place: Mexico: Nepantla... | reverse complement strand
TATATATATATATATATATATATATATATATAATCAAAGAGATATTATATCCAAAACAAAAAGATTTCAATATCCATGTTTTGTGGAATGACTTTGTTTGATCGTATTTTTCATATATCTCTAAAATCTATCTTTTTCGAAATAGATTTGTTCAAATTAAGTTTTGTAAATATATTTTTAATATATTGTGAATATCTCTAATTCTTTTCTAAACATAACTAATTTGAAAAATTGAAAATCTCAAATACTTTGTTTTTAGTATCACGTATTATCTAGAACAAAAAGATTTTCTGATTATGTTTTGTTTTTGTTTCACTAACCCATGTTGCAAATCATCCGAATTAGTTTTTTAATCAGACTCGAAGTAAAAACAATTTGAAAGATTGCAAATTTAAGCTTTCTATTTTGTGCATTTGACAACAAAAGGATAAAGATATGAAAAATACTACAATAGATTAAAAAATCTATATAAAGAGATTGAAGGTGAAGAACGAAAGCAAGACAAGCCAAGAAATTCAAGTTATTTAAGTGATCTTACTGATACGACCCAAATCCACAAGAAGATGACCAAGGATGTCAACTATGAAGGGTCATCTCAACAATCAAAGGAAGACCTCATCAGTAGGAGGAATGGACAAGGACCGGAGCACCTAAAGTTCTTCCTGCTAGTCTTCTTAAATAATTATAAAATGTTGTAAATAAGTTGAGCTCATTTGTAGGGGTCCAAATATTAGAAATAAGCTAGAATAAAGTGCCTTTAGTATAGTAGGGGGTGTGGGTAGCATTTTAGCTTGTTCCTAGCCCATCTGAAGGCATTTTGACCTAATTTCTAGAAGGATAAGCCTAAAATACGGGATTGACTTAGTCAAACCCTATGGCTGCCCATTTTTTCCCTTTTCCCATTCTACCCTTTTTTCTTCTTTTTCAAGGCTCCTAAATCTATAAATAGAGAGGCCTACCTCATGTATTCACATGTTGAATGAAGAGTAAAGTTACTATACACAAACAATGTTAGAATTGTGAGTGAGTGAATCTCCTCCTAAAGTGGTCTTATCTTGTGAGTGTTGTGAGCTCTCAAGTGGCGACATCTACACTTATCTTGGATTCAATTCACCATCCAAGTGGCGTGCTCCATTCACAATTGCACATCTCCTAAGTTTCCTTTCACTCATCTTTTTCCATTCCTATTTTCAATTCCAAAATATGTCTTGTTCTTGATTTAGCTTCCTTGTTTTCAATTCGGTCCATATTATTGCTCACCTTGTGTTTGCTTAAATTCTGCACCTATATTTGTCATTCATCTTCACCATTAATTGTGTTTTTCCTTTGGCCTTATGGAAATGAACCTTCACATCTACTTAACACTTGTTAAGTTAATGTCCATTAGGAATTTTCCTTAGACTTCTCACCTATATTTGTCCTAAAATTTAATTCTAAGTAAAGTGTCACTAATCAAATGAACAATCCTAAAATCAACTCACATCACTTATTGAGAATACAAAAGTTGTTAGAGCGCCTAGTCTTTTGGAAACCATTTTAATTCTTCACTTTGTGAAGTTATACCCGTGTGAGCTATCTTTGTGCTATCTGTGGCAGTGTTCCTTGTTTCTTTTGAGAGTTCTTAGTCTTAGGGGGAGGTTAAGAAGGTGTAACATGGAGAGGTACAAATAATCATTGCAATTCGGAGAGGTGAGAATACTCATTATAACCTGGAGAGATGAGAATACTTGTTATTAGTAAGTGTGTTCGTAGTGGAAGCTCTTAAGTAGTTGCTTAAGGGGATTGTATATAGCCAGGTTTTGGTGAACCATGATAAGTTCTTGTGTGTTGATCACTCGTTACTTTTGTTGTTGCTCATGCTTTGGTTCTTATCGTTAGACGATCAATTAAATGGATTTGAAAAACATTTCTACTACATGATTTGTTAGATGAAGTGATAGACGTCTACTAGACAATCTAACATTTTTATCCGCTACAAAAAGAGTTTAAGGCTTTAGGGTTTAGGGTTATTAAGAAGTAGACTTTAAGCCTAACTCAACCCCATAAAACTGGCTCATAGGGTTGAGGTTTGCACCCACTTATATATAATGAATTGTCCTCATCTCTAGTCGATGTGGGATCTCCAACAAACCCCCTCACGCCGAGAGTGACAACAACTCGTGCGTGGGATAACATATTATGGATAGCGGCCCGATAGTGGGTGGTACGATAGGCCCAACACAAACACTCGCTAGGATAGGCTTGAAAATGGCTCTGATACCATATTACGAAGTGGACTTTAAGCCTAACTCAACCCCTTTAGTCTAACTTTTTTGTTTTTGTTTTATAGTATCCTTTTATTATATAATACAACTTTTGTGATGTGAGTTGATTTTAGTATTAAACATTTTAATTGGTTGCTCTTGTTTATGATTTTGAGATTAACAATTTAAGGTGAGAACCCTAAGAAGATTCCCATTGGACACGAACTTAACCAAGTGGTTAAGGAAGTGTGAAGGTTCACTTCAAAAGGGAAAAAAGAAAAGACAATTATAAGGTGACAAATGATGCAACGGAATTAGAGATAAGGAACAACTAAAGAGAACCAACAATTTAAAGACAACATGAAGGAACATAGAGGAAGGGGAATGGAAGGCACAAAAAGGAATTGAAAAAGGAAAGAGATGAAGAGAACTTATGGGGAGAAAGGAAGTCACACCACTTGGAGTAGAGGGTCTCCAAAATGAGTGATGCAAGAGCCGCCACTTGAGATATTACCCACCCAAGATAAGACCTAGAGCCACCACTTGGGATATTACCCTCCCAAGATAAGACCCAAATAACTCAAAGTACTCAGACTCACAAATTCACTCAAGCTGAGTTTCTTTACTTCCAATTTCAAGTTGAAAATACATGAGGAAAGACACCCTATTTATAGGAAGGGGTGCTTTGGTGCGCAAGATGGGTGAAGGGTAGAAATGGCAAGGGTGAGGGGCGGCCTAGGGTGTTGATCATGGTCAAAACTGCACCTTTAGGCACAACTTCTAGAAGGTAGGTTAAAAACCCTAATTTTAGGTGCCTTGTCTTGAAAAGGTGGACTTGGTACAAGCCCATTTCGCTAAGTACACTCCCTTTTATGCTATGTGAACCTACTCTAGCCTATTTTGCTATTTGGACCCCCAAAATGAGGCTACTTATTTACAAACATGTTTTTGTCTTTTAAAAAGACCAGAAGAAAGAACATTTGGTGTTCTGGTCTATGCCAATTCTTCTTCTGGTAAGGTTCGTCTGATCTTTGGTGGAGTCTTGACTTAATTGTTGAGATGACTACTTATAGTGTGAATTGTCTCTTGAGTCATTGGTCATCTTCTTGGCTACTTGGATTGTATCATTTAGGAACATGAATAAATATTTATATTTATAACTAATCCCCTCATGCACAAATATATAATCAATACATTTTTCCTACACAAAGTCCCAACGAACAACAACAATTGAACCATAAACTTTTGAAGACATTCACCTACTACTTATTAGCATCATTAGAACAATTCACCATCATTTTCACATAAAAGTGCCCACTGATCCAACTCCCCAATATAGTTAATCACTTTTAATAACTATGTTAATCCAAACTTTTTCCACCCAAGTCTAATGTTATAACTCATCACCTAAACTTTGCTCTTCGTCCAAACACCACACTCCTTTGTCTTTATCTCTACCGCTTGCGAGCATGCCTAAAATACTCAGTTTCATCTTCAACACCCACTTTACTCTCCATTGTCTGCTTTTGTCGTTGACCCCATTCTTCATCGTGAACATTGTCACACTCCCCATTCATGCTCCAATAACCTCTCATTCCTCTCCTTTCTATTCTCTGCATGGAGTCATCCCCGAAACACTTGCTTTTGTGTCCATTGCCCACTTTACTCTTTGTCATATTCTTTTGTCGTTGACCCCGACCTTTTTTGTCAACATTGTCCTGATTTATGGCCGCCCTTTTACTCCTTTCCTTTCTAACTGCTCCATTTTAAAAAACTACCGCTTATGATCTCACTATAGGAACAACTAGCCCTAAGGGGGTGGGGGTTGAATGGATTGCCTAAGGCTTTGTACTTTTCTTCAACTCCAAGAGGAATAGGACTACTGTGTGTAAAGTCATTTGTTCAATTATGTGAATTGATCCAGGTGTACTCTTTCCTTTTCTTTTAATCTTTGTTCTTCTATAAGGTTGTGTGGTACATATCAAGAGGGTTTCAGATCTGTGTTGTGTTTACAAAGAGGAGGTTGTGTTCTTGAAGGGTTCAAGAACATCTCTTTGTTGTGTGTTGTAAATCAAAAGATTTTGATTTGTTAGTGAAATTCCCAGGTGTTTCTAGGGACTGGATGTAAGTCTTTGTTAAAAGTGAACCAATATAAACCTGTTGTGTTGTTTCTTTTCCCCTTATCTCATTTAAATTTGTTTAATCTTTGTTTTTATACACTGCAAATAAAAACAATTAGTTGAATCGAAGAAACAATCGATTGATTTTCTGGAATCAAGTTAAAAACAATTTGATTTTTGGCTGAACTTGTTGTATATCTTTGATTCTTCTTGTGACTTTCATTAAACCTTCAAATTTTGCAAAAATCTTGCCCTAGAATCCATGAAGATTGCTTGAAGACTAGGTTGTTGCGTGTGGGCATGGGTTCTAGGTAGACTATAATTTTTCAATCCACTCTTAGCTTAATTCAAAACTAAATCAATCAACTTCTTTCAAAAGAAAAATGTTTTTCAAAGTAGTGAAAAACAACCTGTTGATTTATCGTTTCAATTGGTTGTTTTATAGTGGTTTTGAAAAGAATTTGAAAAGCTGAAATTGGTAGTCAAGGCCAATTCAATCGGTTGAATCAAGCTTTCAATCGATTGTTTTTTAAAAATCTTATCAGAATTGGTTAAGTCTGGTAAATCTATTTTCCATGATTCTAAATTGTTTTGGGTCTTGATTAAAAGTCTTAAACAACTATTGTTTAGGATATATAACTGGTGTTTACATCTCTGAAAAGAAGAGAGATCAAATTACCAAAAAGATTAAAAAGTTTTTCAAGATTGCAAGATTGCTTAAGGCTTTGCTTTGGTTAAGAGTGGAATAGGAATTGTTGTAATCCTTTTGTATCAGGTGTGATCCTTCCTGTTCTTACTTGTAATTCATTTCATATTTGTAAAACTTGTAAGGTACTGTTGTCTATAGTCAGAGGGTTTTCTAACTTATAGTGATTGGGTATAAAAAAGGGTGAGTGTTCTTGAAGGGTTCAAGATTACCTCTTTGGTGTTTGTGTTTTGTAGTGGAATACCCATGGGTTTCTGGGGACTGGATGTAGCTCTTGTTGTAAGAGTGAACCAGTATAAACATTGTGTGTGAATCTCTCTATCTCTCACTCCTTAAAACTATTTTGAACTATGTTTATAGAAACTGTTGATAAAAACAATCGGTTTATTCACATAAACAATCAATTGATTTTCTGAAATCAATTTAAAATAGTTTTGTTTCTTGGCTGATTTGATTGCTTCTTCTATGCTTATTCATTAACCTTCATTCTTGTCCAGTCTTTTCAAAATCTTTCATTAAACAATTCACCACCCTCTTGTTTAAAGCCTTTAACTCTAACAAAAAGACTCATCTTTATGTTTAAGGAACTTATCCCATGTCCATCTGGTAAAGTCATCCATAATAGCAGGACCATATCTTTTTCCACTAATAGACTCAGTTCTGGTTGGTCCAAAAAGGTATAAATGTATCAATTTGAGAGGTATTTGAATGGAAATGTCGTGCTTGCTCTTGAATGAGCTTTGATTAACTTTTGTGCATCTTTGAATGTGTGAAAAAATTTGAATTTTTTCCTTTAAATATTTTGATGTGAAAATTAAACCTTTAAGGCTTTGTTACTTATTCTTCAATCATCTTTGTCACGTTGTATATTCATGAATGTAATGGATGCTTGATAAGGATATTATTTGCATCATCTTCATTTGATATATGCATCAATGCATTCTTTGAATTCTTTCTATATTTGTGGTTGTCTAAATGTTGTAGATATATCTGGAAAAGATTCAATCACATTCTCCGCTTCATCATCAGGTACTCCTTCGTTTAAATAGTTTCCTTAACCAACCAAATAAGATCGTTGTACTGAATCATCATGTATCAAACGCTGAATTAGGAATATTCTAACACGAGCTTTGAATACTTCTTTGTCATATGATTACTCTTGGTATTAATCCATTTCATGTGCTTCCTCTAAGCAATGACTTAATGACTCTTTAAAAATTGATCACACTAATCTCATTCATCAGTTATGGATTCCATAATCAGATGCTAAGTATGGAAACTCTGGATATTGATATGTATGCTTCTTTGTGTTCATAAATCACATTTAGAAACTAATGTGAGTTGATTTTTAGATATTTTCATTTATGGTGACACTTTTACTTAAGGTTGGGATTTTAACAATTAATGTGAGGACCTAAGGAAGATTCCCACTAGACACGAACTTAACCAAGTGGTTAAGTAAGTGTGAAGGTTCACTTCACAGAGGCAAAGATGAAAAACAAGATATGGTGAGGATGAGATGCAATAGCAAAATTGAAAATGGGCACAAGGTAAACATCAATGGTGGTCATGGCCTCTCAAACGATGCACCATACTCATGATTATGAGTGAAACCCAAGAGCAACAAAGAAGATAAACTAAGAGACAAACACATAAAATGGAATGGAAGAATGGAAGGAAAATGGAATGAGAAAACTTATGATGGTGGGTGAGAAATGTCACGCCACTTGGAGGGTGATGTGCTTCAAGATGAGTGTGTTGGCCGCCACTTGAGAGCTTCCCAAATCACTTAAGATAAGACCTAAACCTAAGAGGACATAAACCTCACTGAGAGCTCACACAATTTGTGCAGAGTTTCTTTACTTCATTCAAATTCAACTTGAAAAATACAATGAGAAGAACTCCTATTTATAGGTGAAAGAGCCTTGGAAAACAAGCAAGAAGGGTAGGATGGGAAAAGGGAAAAAAGGGGCAGCCTTAGGGTTTGACTATGGGAAAAGGGAAAAAAGGGGCAGCCTTAGGGTTTGACTAAGTCAAACCCGCACCCTAGGCTTGTCCTTCTAGAAACTAGGTCAAAACTCCTTCCTAAAGGACTAGGAACAAGCTAAAATGATAACTACACCCCCTATTATGCTAAAGACACCTTATTCTAGCCTATCTTTGCTATTTGGACCCCTAAAGTGAGCACAAAATTATTTACAAGAAATTCTATCTCTTAAGAAGACCAAAAGGAAGAACAGTTGGTGCTCTGGTTTATGCCCATCTCCTCTGGTCAGGTCCATGAGATCCTTGGTGGGGTCTTGAATTGTTTGCTAAGATGATTGCTCACCATGTGCTTTGTCTTTTGCTTCCTTGATCATCTTCATAGGTACTTGGTTTGTATCAGAAACCTTCGTGAATCTTAAAAATTAATATAATCTCAATATTAAACATGAAAATTGTTAAAAACAATATATTCTAATATCTATGAATTATCAATACTTTCTAATCTCAAGTTTTAATTCAGAAATATATTATCAAGACATTCCAAATTAACTTAATTAAGGATTTAAGCACAAATATACTTAATGTGGTTTATATATATAATTCAAGAAACTCTTTTAATATGCACTCAATCGTGTAATCTATTTTTTAAATCTTTCTTATACATATTTGAATTTGATCAATCAAGCATAGCTATATTAGAAATAAATTTGTAATTACTTAAGAAAATATATTTCTTCCTTGAAACATTTAAGCATATGTATAGAAATAGATTGCACTGTATTCCAAATAAATTTCGCAAACACATTCTATTCTTTGTTTCAACTTTTTATTTTGATTTAAATCGTTTTTAATGGTTTCACACTATCAAAACGAGTATGAAAACATTTGATAATAATATATAGAATCTAAACATTGAGTTTAAGAATTTCCCTTTAAAGTTCATCCAACGCGCATCATCGTCTGTCATGTGTATGACTTGATGTTCTTTTGACGTGTTGTTAAGGTTTCCATTGTATGTTAACTATGTTAGCTTTCTCTAACACTATAGTGAGTTGGTTTCATTGAGTTCTTTTATAGACATCTTTTACCGTCTTAATGAGACCTTTGTATAGCTTTTTCACAAGTTGACCATTATCTAGTGAGTTCCTTGAGATATCATCTAATGCTTTAAGATGATACTATGTTTTCCTTGTCATCGTTTGGAAAGGATATATAGTATTTGACAATGTAAAATAAATTTATGTAACATCATCTTTCTTAATTTCAAGACAAACATCTAATATTGAAGCTAGAAATCATAGCAGATCTTTATAGTTTTATGTTATCCTCAAAACATACTTAGAGTCTCTCATCATGAGATCATCTAAGACTGACAGGATCATCTAAAGTCTTAACAATTTGGTCTTCTGCTTCTTTGACACGTATTTTAATTTTAAATAGCTTCTTCATTTGTATGAAATATGTCTCTTGAGCTTTGAATAACTCTAGACTTGGATATTTCCATTATGCATTTTTCATTGTTTTCTTCACGATAGATGCTCAATATGGAATGTTTTGATATTAACTTTCAAGGAGTTTTGCCACCTGCTTGTACTTCAAATAATCTTTCTTTCTAAATATCCTCGCTTGTATCCTTGGTATTATTTGATATTCATCCGCGTGATTCTTTCTTGTCACTTCATCTCTTTCCTATTAGACGCTAAGAAAGAAAATTTTTTCTACGAAAGTCTCCTTAATAGTTATGGAAACAAAATAGGTATCAGCGAACAATATAATTCACACTTTAACTCGTGGGTATAACTGAAATAATGTCTTTGAATATCTATTAATTACATAAACTTTCTATACTTAGATATTTCATAGCTAATCTTGTGTTAAAAACTTTCAAAGTTAACATTGATTTAGAATGTATGAGCGCAATTAATTTTAACTTGGATATCATCTCCTTAACTGTATTTCGAAAAAGTTTTGATATAGAAACAATTCAAACTCTATTTTTTTGAAAGCTTTTATAGTGATATATTGTTTAATCAAATATGTTCTAAGACATTTAATCCATTAATCTTATTTGAAAATCATGTTTTCTATAATTCAAGAATGCCAGGTAATATTTTGTAAACATAAACCCTGTAAAACATTCCAAGAATATAAGATATCAAGCATGAATGCTTTCTTGTTATCGTGTTTCGTCTCATACTTGGACGATGCTTGTATCATCTGATATGTAGAGCTTCCAGCGTGCGTGTGATGCTTGCAAATGTATGCATCTGCTTTGTGTTGCCGAAGGGATTTCGTCTTTTGTGATCTTCTAAAGTGTTCCAATACTAGGATCGTTTAGTATGATCATTCTTAGCACTATCTTCATATCCTTCATCTGATGCATTCTGTTTACGAGCTACGTCTTATATGTCTTTGTTTGATGAGTGTTTTGTCTTATGTGATGCTATTCCATCTAATTGTATTTTATGAACAAAGGTTCTTTTCAATGTTCTTTTTTAATATATCATCCATATCAATCATGAACATGAAGACTGGGTTGTCTGATCAATGTGTACATTGTTTCGTCTAACAACCTTTTCTCTTGTTGTATCATCTAGTGAGTCTTTCTCATTTTCTCTTTTGCTATGTTTGATTTTGTGCTACTGAATCAAAAACTATGAAATGAAAGAGAGGGTCAATTGATTACATTTTGTTTTATAAGATTCTCTCTCGATATTGGGGAAAACATTTAGTAAATCTTCTTATGAAAAGATCTTGCAATAGATGAGAACCCTAAATTTCATTAGAGACAATGATATTTGACCAAAACTTATTTAAGTAAGGTTTGTGTTTTAAGATGGACAAAGGGTATAGGGTAAAGGAAGCTCAGATATGCCTTAAAAATAATACATTGAAACCATGAATAATGTTTAATTAAGCTCAATTTATCATTGATGAGCATAACTTTATTTACACTTAATAGCTTTAATCATAGGTTTTTGGACTATAATCATGAATAAATCCATTACCCTAATTAAGATTCATGTAATTGGGTTTATTTGGGCCTTTATTGTTATTTTTTTTAATTTTATGTTTTTAGGGTAGACGATCTAATATTTCTCAATTAGAAGAAAATGTTTACCACTGTGATAAGAGTATAATCCTAGCTGAATTCAGAGGCTAAAAAGGCATGTCAAATAGAAAGAATGAGCATAATTATCATCAAGGAGCGTGCCAAAGCACTTGAACTCAAGCTGCATATGAAGAAAATAAGGAAACTAATGAAGATTGTGCAAAAAAAGTGCAGAAAAATAAGAATTTAGGGATGGGCTTCAGAAGCTAATTTCCCTATGCAAGGAACAAGGCTCAACAAAATGAAAAATACCAAAACATTAAGTACATCTCCATCTGCTGAGCAAATTGAGGCTAGAACAATTGAAGATTCCAAAGACTAAAGTGCTAAGTGAATGACAAAAGGTTGAGAAAATCAAGTACTTTACCATGAAGAAATGTCAGATTCGCTCGGGAAGGGCTTAATCCAAAGAGTGCCAAAGTTGGGACCTATAAGATTTAACGTGGATCTGAAGCCAATCCAACCTTAACTCATAACCAATATTTGGCAGAGATTGGAAAGATCTGAAGCTAATCTCTGACAAATCTCTGACTTTAGAATCCTCGGAAGCTAAATTTTTTTGGATTGAAGCCAAAAAGGATTTCTTAAGGATAAAAAAAGCCAATTCAATTAGCAAATTGGCTTGCGTTGAGTGAATCGCCAATCTTGATGATCCCTTTGAATCCTAATTCTAAAATCTATGAATAGAGACCTTGGGTTAACATCCAAAGCATTGAGAGGGAACCCATTGAGAGTCCTCAAGACATTAAAAGGCATTTAGGAAGATTAGAAGGATCAAGTGAGATCCTTAGAAAGGCTTAGATAGTGAGGTTTTTCTCTCAAAGAGTCTGAACTTCATAATCCAATCAGGATAAGTAGGTCAGAGCCCCAGAAGAAGTAAACACCAATCTCTGGAAAAGGGAGCCTTGAAGCTAAGTTGGTCACAACATCAAAAGGATCCTTGTTGTTGTTATTTAGCTTCTCATCATGCATTGTACTATAAGATCTTAGTATGAGTTGCAAATATACTTTGTTGGGATCGGATGACACTGTGATATTTCTAGAGTTACTTTTGTTTATAGATGCATGTTTCTCTTTTGTATTCAATTTCCTTGGGTTTGGTAGAGTGGTTAATGATTTAACAGTGAGGAACAACCGTTGATTGTGCATAGGGAATGAATGAGACTAAAAGATGATTTCATGTTTCTAAACCCTATTAAGCCAACCCTAAGACTCAATGGTCACAGAGCACGGAGTTGAAACCATGGTGAAGTGTTCCATCTTAATGCATAGTAAGATCATAATAGTGGTTTACTGCTCTAGATAACCTTGCGTGAAGAATCAACTTGGTTTGGCCAAAATAGGAACATGGATTTTGAATAAAACATTGCATTTATGAATAACAATAACAAAGGAAAGTCACATGGTTATTCCAATTCCAACATTTATGTTATATTGACATCTCTCTGCTTTAATAATTGATCTAATATTTCTCCTCTCAATCTAAATACTTATTAGGATATTATTATTATTATTATTACTATTTGCATTACTATTACTATTATTTTTATTATTATCATACATGCAAATCATCTCTAGTTCACATTTCACTTTATTATAAAAGATAAAATATAGTGTGATATCATTAATTCCCTGTGGATATGACAACCCTCAATTATACTACAGTTGACTTGGTTCTCTTGCCGAGTAAAAAAGTGGAATTTAATTTAGCTTAATTGAATTACACCAAGAATTTTTGGCATCTTGCTAGTGATTTACACAAACCACTCACCATATTGTCAATGGGCCCAATACATGAAAGCCCAAGTTGTTTCCTTGAATCAAAATAGAAAACAAAATTCGACGAGAAGAATAAGTGAATAAAATCTACAATATCTCATAAACAAAGCTAGAAACAAATCTTCTGCAAAACCTATGAAGAACAGAGTTAGTTAAAGTTGGAAACATAATCTGAAAATTCTAGAAAGATGAAAACTGAGAAACTATGAATAAAATTTGAAATAGGATATCTTCCTGGGATCCTTGGAGCAAAGAATATAAAAAGACACAAGCTTAAAGGAAAAAGTCAAGTTTTAAGATTAGGGTTCATAAACAGAGCAGAACAGAGTATTAGGGTTTTCTTAGTTTTCTTTATTTTCATTAATTCGTTTTGCCTCCGCAAGGAAGGCTGAACTCCTTTAGGTTGATTCTCTTGTAATTCCGCATTGAATTAAGAGGTTTCATGCAATAAAGTTTATTCCTAAATTTTCTATAACAGTTTGTGTTTTTATTGTTGATCTTTTTGGAACCTAATTCTTGTAAATCAAATTGTTTTGTAATGTTGGTAGAGAATTCGGTTGTTTTTCTTTAATTGGAGTTCTTGGTTAATTCGCTTAGTGTTAATCAATCTATTGTATGCTTAGTCAAAAGGTAAAGGATAAACACCTCGTTGAGTAGACGCTTGGAACAAAGAAGTGAGATATTAAATAAGTAGACGCTTGTTTTACTAATGAGATTTTGTTGAATATAATGAATGCTTGATTGATTAAGTTTAACTATGTGACAAAATTGAAGAATAATAATCTTAAGAAAACTAATGAAGAATTTATTATTGATTGAACTTGAGAGTCAAACTACTTCTCTACTATTTTAAATCGTTTACTTTATTTTTATGCATTTTAATCACAATCCTCATCTTACTTTATTGTCATTACTAACTTTGATTGTTTGCAGATGAATTTTGAACATTGAAGGATTAGGATTTACTATTGAATTTGTTCGAAAATGACTTGGGATCATCTGATCTTATCAATACTATCATCTCTTTAACATTAGACAACCTATCACCTCATTAGAGAGTCTACGCTGGAATCTTTTTAATTTGACAGAAAAATGACATTCATCAATCACCCAAAAATTTCAATCACTAGTTTCTTAATTTAAATTGGACTATCACGTAAACAATATGAGCTCATGAAATAATTTTGAATGGGATTCAAATAGTTGTACATGTCACAGATTAAAACAAATATACACAACTTTTACTAAAAAAAAATTATTGACATGATTAAGACAAGTGTTCCAGTTTATACTAAACAAAGATTGATTGGTTGATAGTCACATTTTATAAACCTTCTATCCTAGAACGTCTATCATTCAATCAACTTATATCGTCTAATACATATACCATATAGTTTAATAGTTAGTTAAAATATGATTATAAAACAGGTATGGATGAAACTATTCTAGATATTTAAGATATCAGCTAGAAAAAATATGCAAATACAAAAAAAAAAAAACTGTTCAAACATTTAACCCAAACCCGTAAGAATTTTCATTTCTGTGTAGGAGGTAGTGTTTTCACTTTTGTGAGAAGTTCTAAAAAGAATTTATCAAATTGATCACAAATGGAGGCAACCATCTACTCAAACATTTAATCCTGTCTTTTTTTTCCATAAATTTGAGGCGTTTATCTGTAAAAGCTCGTTTAGTTAAGATAGATTTTTCAATCATTTGCTTCATTTTGACAAGTAGACCTCGATCCCAATATGATCAAAATGGGCATCGTGTACTTCATCTTACCTGAGTGAGATAACTTCAGTCCACTAGCACAAAAATGCTAAACAAGGGCGGTTGTTTTACATTTACAAATGTGGCTATAAAGTCGCATTTGACCAACACGCATTCGTAAATCAAAGAGATACAAATGTGACTATATAGCCGCATTTGTAAATTCTATTTATAAGTGCGACTATTTTTGGTAGCCGCATTTGTATATGCTTCTAAATCAGGTGACCGGGTTAGGGGTATAGCATTTACAAATGCGGCTATTACCAAAGCCGCATTCGTAAATCATGCGTTGGATTTACAAATGCGGCTTTGGTAAATAACCGCACTTGTAAATAATGGTTTTTTTAGTGCAATCTGTATAGTGCTAAACCCATATAAATTAACCTGTTCAATTATATATGCCCTGCCAGACAAACACATAAATTCAGAGATAAATTAAGAGAATCAAATATATATTGATCAAAGTACATTACAAACAGTAATCAAATTACATATAATCCCTACACTATTGATCAACTATCCTAGAGTTATAAAAATTTATGAAATATGTGGACCAAGAATGTCTCACATATGACATGGCTTCCGAATTCATTGGTATTTCTTCCGTGAATAACAACATTTCAAAATATAGTTGACATAAATTAGTTTTAAGATACATATATGTTCAAGAATTATAAAAATGATTTAACATATCATGTTACCTCTTTCCAACCAGTTTTAACACCTAGTCTTACAATGG
>Ga0123341_1002882_pt1 | contig 14458 bp, 15 predicted proteins | sample Turbeapinknodule_FD_89959 | JGI IMG/M metagenome (GOLD analysis project Ga0123341, IMG submission 89959) | Root nodule microbial communities of legume samples collected from Mexico - Turtle bean Mexico pink nodule | ecosystem: Host-associated > Plants > Roots > Nodule | place: Mexico: Nepantla... | reverse complement strand
CATTTCTCTTAGCAATTTGGGATTCAACCTTCATTGCAAGGTGAACCAAAGATCCCAAAGATGAATACTCTTGAAGTTCAACAACATCTTGAATATCCCTTCTTAGGCCACTCACAAACCTAGGTATCATAGCTTCCTCACTCTCTTTCAAATTGACTTTAAGTAAAAGTGTTTCTAACTCCTTAAAATAAGCATCCACACTTAGCGTGCCTTGTTGAAACCGTTGGAGCTTCAACATGAGGTCTTTCCTAAAGTGCGGTGGCACGAATCTAAAGTGCATACACTCTATCAAATCCTTCCAAGAGACCACGGGAGGTCTCTTGTTATAGCAAATATCCGTTACAATACTATGCCACCATTTCAAGGTATAATCTACTAATTCTAAGGCGGCTATTTTCACCTTTTGGTCCTCCTCAACCTCATAGGCTTTAAAAACTTGTTCACATTTAGCCTCCCACTCTAAATACAAATTAGGATCACTATCACCACTAAAGCTAGGTACTTTTACAAAAGGAACTTGAGGCTTTGTTTCTTGGTGATGTCTTTGTTCACGGTGGTGGCTTCCTCCATTGGAATGATGACGATGCCTCTTTCTTCTATACTCCTCTCCATGGCCGTGAGCATTTGAAGAGTCTTTGGAAGAAGGCCGAGGAGAAGTTTGTCTACCATGAATGTAATGTGAAGATCTTTCTTGCTTTAATTCAACCTTTGCCATTTGTTCTTCTAATCTTTGCAACGCCTCATCTTTGAGGGCAAGAGCTCTCTTTGCCTCTTTTAACTCATTAAGAACATAGCCTTATGAGTAGAATGTGGTTTTGAAGATTCAGCACTTGAATATGTATCCATTAGAAAAGGAAAACAACAAACACAAGAGCAACCAATGGTAAGAAAAACAAGGTTAGCAAAGAACAAATATAAGAATATGCCGAAAGGTAAGAAAATCACTCAAGTCACTCCAAGAAAGAATACTTCCCTTAACCAATCTGCTCTTAAGGCCTTAGTAACCTCAAATGAAAGATGTCAAAGCAAAAGTACTCAATCTCAAAGCCAAAGCACCACAAAACTTAAAGAACAATAAAAGACAAACAAGAAAAGGTGTAAACAAGAAAGGCTATACCAAAAGGAATACAAGAGATATGACAAACACAAAGAATAGTGAATAAAAGACAAGCAAGAAAATAAGGTACTCAATGAAAAGGATGGCACACCAAAGAAACTTAGAGAAAAGCACTAGAATAGATGAAGAAAAAAAAAACAGAACTACTGGAAAAATATTTTTGTGCAAACTGTGCCTGACTTCACAGATTTATCTGGAATTGTATAAAGCAAACTGGATTATGAAATTGTAACCACAGAAAGTTCAAGATCTTGTCTCAACAATGGCACTGGAATAACACAAAAAGAGTAAGCCAATTAATTGCGATAAATTTTGCAAAATCACTGCCCGATTACCTTATTTTTTTTTGGCAGAATTACACACTGAACGTATTTCATTTATCATTTTTTTGTACTTAGAATTTTGATGTACTTCTTTTTTCTACTTTTTTGTAACACCATGAAGAACTCAAATCCAGAATTTCAGAAATTTCCAGTAAGCAAATAAATTGCAATAAATCGAAACAGTCAGCACGTTTTCAAGAAAACAAAAGAACCCTAACAAAACATGCTAGGAATCAAATGAACCGAACAAATGTAAGTAAAGATGCAAATGAACCGATTACAAAGACTAGAAAGGCCTAAGACATGTTTTAGAGTTTATTTGGGAATGGAAATGGAGGAATAAGATGGAAAGGAGAAGAGAACTTATGTGGTTGGAGTCCTTGGAGAGGAACATGCCACTTGAAGGATGCAAAGCTTCAAGATGAGTGTAGATGCCGCCACTTGAGGTTCCAAGATTGCTCTCAAGATAAGACTAGAATGAGAGAAGACACAAGTCTCTCAATCACTCACCAATTTGGGAGAATTTATGTACTCAAAATATCAAATCAGTATTAGAAAGACTCAAGCCCTCCTTGTATAGGAGAAGGACCGGTCATGAATGTACAAGAAGCTTACAAAAGAAGCTAACTAAGGTTACCTTGCAACTCTTCCACTTCTAGCGCCTAAAATGGAGGAGGAAGGGATACCTTTCTAGATTCTTCTAAAGCTAATCTTTAAAGATGCTTTACACAAGAGGTATCTTTAGGTTTCCCTCTTAGCACCTTCCTAAACACTATCCTAAGCATTTTTAAAGTTTATACAAAAGATACTACAAAAAGAGAAAACATTTGACCACTACTTCCTAATTCTTTAAATTTGCTCCTTGTAATCCTTTGAGGTTAAAAGGATGATGAGCTAATAATCCTCTAAGCATCTTCATCCTCGGCTTCTTTCTCTTCTTGATCTTGATCTCCATCAAGGGTGTACTGCCTCCCAGCGAAAGAAGTACGCACGAGGGGTGATGGCAGAAGAGGTACTACAGACGGACCTGATCCCCGACGTCGACCTTACCTTCATGAAAGCTGACCTCCAAGATGTCATACCTCACGATAATGATCCAGTGGTAATTTCGCTGGTCATAGCCGGGAGGAGGGTGTGTCATGTCCTTGTAGATCAAGGAAGTTCAGCCGATGTTATGTTCCTGACAACCTTCAACCGGTTACAGCTGTCCACGGACCAATTAAAGCCTTACACCGGATGTTTGTATGGTTTTGCAGGGGACGAGGTGGAGGTTCGCGGGCACATCGAATTGAGGACCATCGGCTTGTAACATACTGTTGGGGAGACCGGCCTTGAACAGGCTGGGAGCAGTTCCCTCCATGAGGCACATGAGGATGAAATTGCCTTCCCTCGAGGGGGCAGTGATCACCATCAAGTCTGACCAAAGGTAGGCTAATAAGTGCTACGAGAACAGCCTCAAGACGAAGAGAGGGGTGTTTTCTGTCACAACTAGACCACCAAGGGAAGACAGAGTGACCCGTGAATAGATCATCCGAGAAAACCGATCCGAGCCCGCTGGGGGTGTGGTGGAGAAGGAGATCGGAGGAAAGATTTCAAACTTGGGCAGTCTTTGTGTAAGGAGTCACAAGATCAAGTCGTCGGGGTCATAGCGCGACACCTTGACGCCTTTGCATGGACCGCCGCCGACATGCCCGGTATTGACCCTGATTTCTTGTGTCATCGCCTTACTATGGACCCCAGCGTCCGACCTGTCCGCCAGAGATGGTGAAAGTTTAACGGAGAAAAGCATCAGGTCATACGTTGAAGGAGTACCTGGCAAGCCCTCCGGTGTTGTGCAAGCCAGAGTTAGGTACCCACTCTGTTTATACTTCACAGTTATGAAAGAGCGATCAGTTCAGTCCTATTACAGGAGCAAGACTAGGTACAAAGGCCAATCTATTTCGTCAGCAAGGTAATGCAGGGGCCGGAGGTGAGATACCAGGCCTTAGAGAAAGCAACCTTAACGGTGGTATTCTCAGCAAGAAGACTCCGCCACTACTTCCAAAGCTACACCGTGATAGTGATGACGGACCTTCCAATCCGCAAGGTTTTGCAAAAACTGGATGTGGCGGGAAGGATGGTGCGATGGGAGGTGGAACTGTCTGAATTCGACATACACTACGAACCTAGAGGCCCCATCAAGGACCATATCTATGCCGACTTCGTAGTGGAACTCTCCTCGGCAGCCACACACCAGGAAGGGGCAAATTTCAGGTGGGTACCCTCTGTAGATGGTTCCTCAAACCAACAAGGTAGTAGAGCAGATGTTATTGTTCCTGCCAAAAAATCGAGCACCTTCGTGCGTATCTTCTAACGGTGGAACGCGGATCTTCGAGTCTACTCCTCCTCCCGTGAAGATTTCCTGCAACACAGAGACAAATGGCGTGCTCGCGGCCGTTTGCACTCTGACGCTCAAGTCAGTAAACGAGACAGAAAACATCGTGCACCAACGTATCAGAACAAGGCAACAACCGTGCTCTGGAGGTGCGTAACTGAATTCTCTCCTATTCTCTCTCAAGTTGACAAGGGCGTATAGTTTGCCAAATGACAGAGTATCTGGAAAACGTACCTTACGTTGTTTCTCTTTGTGCCTTATATACCTTTGCTGGTGCTTCTGCCATGTGGCGTCCCTGACTTAAGCTTACTAACGAGCGCACCCCGCGACACTGTATTGCAGACCTAGGAGTATCCCAGCGCGTGTGGTAGACTTGTTGGAGTGCTGGCGTGCCCAGGGGTGACTGCATGGAAGCCAACGGATGCACCCGTCTCGGAGTCACTTCCCCTAGGAGTCCCCTGAGTTGCCCACGTACCCTGCTTGTAGACGCCCTTCTCGGCGTGGCCCCTTACAGGTCGTATCTGCTCCAGAGGGCATCAGCGGTGGTGCGTTTTGCCGCTGTTCCTACACCTCATGCGCGGGTAAGCCGTGGATAGGGATCCCTCTTTTCTGGTACTAAGGGTGTGGCTTTAAATCCACCTTTCTCAACTATGTTTACTTCCTGACATACCGAGGCCCGAGGCCTCCTGGCCCCTACCGTGCCTCACTCCCTATCGGGGGGTGACTTCGTCCAGGCCAAAGCACGCTCTCAGGACAACGGGTTACGCCTTAAAAGTAGGCAACGCCTAAACCTGCTGACGCCCAAAGCTGGCGACGCCCAAAGCTGGTGACACCTAAAGCGGTCAACATATTGACTTTCCCTCTTGGAGCCCCTGGTGGGTCCTACCACATGTTGACTTTGGTCAACGCCCGAAGACGGGTCGGTACACAAGCCCCCAGTCTTGAGTTGATAACTTGTTTTTAGTGAAAAGACTAAGGCCTTGCCCTTCCGTCTATGTGGCATTCTGTTGATGGGACGTTCCTGTGCTTGTGACGTGACAATTTAAGTGGCGCATTAATCTCTCGACACATGGCCCAATCCTGCGGCTGAGACTAAGTGTCGCTAGCGCTTCTCAATGTTTACGTTATACCTTTGAAAATCGCGCGCTCTGAGCACTGTTCCATCATTCACACCCAATCTTTCACTGTTCGTCTTCCTCCTCAAGCCCTTGCGATTTCTTCCTCACAAAGCTCACACCTTTCTTCGATCAACCATCAAAGGTATGATTCTCAACCATTGTTTGCCCTTTAATCTCATTATTCTGTACTGATAAACTGCCTGGGACTGTTTAAATTCTTGCATTTGCGCCCTTCCTCTCTTTCCTTCGTTTCCCCTGTTTTCTGATCTTCTCGCGGGGGTAGGGGTTTCTAGGTTTTCCTCCCATTTCGACACCATGGCCCTTTGCTGACTAAGCCTTTAATCTTCTTTCTGCTTCAACATTCTTTGCTGCACCATGGCACGTACCAAAACCACCGCCAACCCTCCACCTCTCAGCGTCAACTACAAATCTCAATACCCTTGGGCCTTTGATGAATTGTTGGCTGAGACCTCGGCCTTAACCTCCATATTTGATTGGAGGGCCCATGTAGGCGAACCAGATGTTTACAAACTCAGCGCCTTCGCCAAAAGTAACGACGTGTACATATCCATTCGTCCTTGCACACCGGGTGAGCCCGTTTGTGTGGACAACCGGTCAAAAAATGGGTAGACTTTCTTCTTCTTCTACCAGACCGTGTTCAAACGCATAGGTCTGCGTCTGCCTTTCTCCGGGTTCGAGAGATAGCTCCTTACTGAAATAAACGTCGCCCCTTCTCAGCTACACCCCAATAGCTGGGCCTTCATCAAAGCGTTTGGAATCCTCTGTGGATACTTTGGCCAACCCCTCTCTGTAGACATATTCCTTCATTTCTTCGAGGTCAAGAAATAAGGGAAAAGCCTCTATGTCAGCTTCAACGGCATCGCCGGGAGGATCCTTCTATCCTTGTTCCAACAGTCCTATAAGCGATGGAGGGGTAAGTTCTTCAGAGTGTGCTGTACTGATCACGACCGCACAACACTGGATGGCTTCCCCTTATACTGGGTGAAGAAACTGAAGCTGACCAAACCCAAGACCATGGACGAACTACCCTCAACAGATCAAGAGGTGTGCTTGATTTTGGCCAGCGTGGGGGTCTTAGATACTGCTGAGTTGATAGCACGTGAGTACGACTCTGCAGCCCTCACTCAATACCTTAGTATGGGAACTACTCCTCACTCATCTTCTTTGATACTCGCTTCCGCTAGTGTTTACCTTTATTCATATGTGAATTGTCTGTTTGCTTTAAGTTTCCATAGTGTATCTGATTATGCTTCATGCTTTGACTTATCCTGTGCCTAACCTCTGCTTTGTTTGCTTCCTTGGTGCAGATTCAAAAATGGATACGAACAAAAGACTGAGGCTCGCCAAGGCTTTGGCAGCCGGAGGCAAAACCACATCCAAAGGAGTTGACGCCTCCACACAACCAGCCCCTGAGCCTACTCCTCCAACCTCTCCAACATCTCACTCTCAAACCCTCCCAACAACAACACCTACCCAAGACCTTCCTTCCCCACATGCCACCCACACTCCTAGCTCTCCACCTCCCATCGCGGTCGTGCCCCTCACCATGGTCGAAACTGCAACCACACCAGCCCCCCTAGACAAAGGCAAAGGGGTGGTGGTGATTCCTTTTGAGGATGATGAAGACACCGAGGATGGGCAAGTCTTCAAGAGGAGGAGGACCAACAAGGTCATCACCTCCCACTCTTCCTCCAACCACGGTGCTGAGTCCCTAAGGGAGCACCCTCCAAGTGCCACTTCACCGCCCCATCAACTGGCTTTGGGGGGTGGGGTTGAGTCTGCGCCCACGCCTAATCCTGTGCTGGCCCCAAAGCTTCCCCAACCTGTCCAAGGCTTTATAAGAGGCTTTATGCACCAGGCGACACCGGAAGGCCTGACTGACACGACCATGGAAGAAGGTGTTGCCTACTACATTGGGGAATACTTTTCTAACGCCCGCTCTTGGCGGGAACAAGCTGCGGAAAAAACCAGCCACTGCCTGACTCTTGAAAAGGAGCTGGCCTTGCTGAAGGAGAAAACTCGGGCCCAAGAGCATCGTTGGTTCCACCAAGAGGTTTCCTACAAAGAAACCTTGAAGGAGGCTCAACAAGCAAAGGATGCTTCCAACTAAAGACTCCACGAGGCTGGTCAGTCCTATGCTGAACTTCTGGGGCAGACTGTGCCTCTTCATGTGGAGATTGCTGAGCTTAAAGATGCTGCCGAAGCCTCCAAGATCAAAATGAAGACCCTTGAGGACCGCTGTGTCACTCGAGAGGTAAAACTGGGCGAGGTGGAGGCAACGCTCAATGCCAAGACTGAAGCCTTCGACCTGCTGCAAGCTGATTTTTCCAAACTGCAGGCAGAGAATGACGAAGATGTGGTAGCCAAAGAGAAAGAGATGGCCTCCCAAGCCAAGCCCTTTGAGAAGGTGGAGAAGGAGCTGGTTGACGACGCCGCGGGCGCTTTTGCTGAGGGGTTCACAGAGGCCTTAGCCCAAATGGCATGCGCATATCCAGGGATTGACACCTCCAGCTGCGGCCCTCTCAACCACATCGTCGAGGGAAAAATCGTTCCCTTAGTTATTCTTGAGGATTAGCCTCCCTTTTTAACTTTGTACCTTCATAGTTACCTATTACTGTGTACTGCCACACTCAATATAATCGATCATTTCATCTTCATATCTTTACTTATGCTTTTCTTCTTTTACTACTTGGTAAACGTGTCTGTACTTTATCTTCGTGTCGACCATTGTTTCCACTTGCTGTTTCAAAGGTGTATCTGCTACTTTACCTTACTTACTTCGATCTTGTTTACTTACTTTGCGAACTATAGGCAGCACGTGCCTTTCTTTCTCGTATTCTTAACCAAGGCAAAGTGCATACCTTTTTCTTGTCCCCCGAACCCCTTCTACTTTCTAACTCGTGGGATTTTCTTAACCTTTGATCTTTACTTGACCTTCGTGGCCCTGAGGCATCTGCATCCGAAGGTGTTTCTGGCCTTGACGTCGCTCAAAGGCGAAGAAGGGCTTATCTTGGCCGAAGCCTACTTACTCGTACTGGGTGGCCACACTCGAGGAGAGACCTGCTGAACGCAAGGTCGTTTCGTCCTCAGTGTGTCTAGACACTTGGGACAAAGTTGTGCTTTGGTGCCCACGCCCGAGGAGAGGCCTGCTAAAAGTAGCGCCGTATCGTCCCCGGTGTGTCTAAACACCAAGGCAACTAGTCCTTATCTCTGCGCGCTTGGTGCCCACACCCGAGGAGAGGCCTGCTGGGAAGCAGTGTCGTATCGTCCCCGGTGTGTCTAAACACCAAGGCAATCAGCGTACTTGGTGCCCACGCCCGAGGAGAGACCTGCCGAAAGGCAAAGCCGTTTCGTCCCCGGTGTGTCTAAACACCAAGATGACCAGGGACTTGGTGAAGGTTTCCCGAAGGATGGCACGACTCCTATCTGGCGTGTATCTGCACCAAGGCCCCTGGTTCTCCACTGCTCCGTACTTTCTCTCTTGTTTGATGCCCACGCTCGAAGGAGGCGCCCCCCGCCACTTCCTTTCGAGATGTCTAAACATCAGACAACCGGGACTTAGTCGTTCTTACTTGGGGAGGGGGCGTCCCGAAGGAATCCATTAACCCCTGACCAGGGATAAGACGCCCAGATTTTAACTATATTGTGCGTACCTTTCGACCTCGACACCCACGCCTGGGGAGTGCGCTCCCGCCACTCCCTTTGGGGTGTCTAAACGTCAGCCGTGGTTTGTGCGCTCGGGGTCCACGCCCAGAGGAGATATCCGCGTCCCTCCTGCTGGGGTTGCTAAACACCACGGTGGCGGGTTCGTTTCTTCATGAACTGCGCCCTTTCTCTTCAACATTTCTTTACATTGCAAACAAGGAAAAATCAGGACAATGTATGCTTAAACTGATCTTTACTCGGGTGACCTCATTAAAAATCCCCCGAGAGGGAAAAAGAGTGTCCCCTTAAACTGTGCACTACATAAAGTTTTTAGCTAAAGTAAAACTTCAAATTAGCCGCGTTCCAGGTGCGTGGAATGGGGCCTCCCTGCAGAGTTTCAAGCCTGTACGACCCGTTCCCCTTAGCCTCGGTTACTCTTAAGGGCCCAGTCCACTTGGGAGACAACTTGTTTTCTAACTCATACGGATGAGCCTTGCGCATGATGAGGTCCGCCACCTGGAACTGACGAGGCCGCACCTTGGAGCTGTACTGGTGCTCCACCCTTCTCTTTACTGCCTCAGCCTTTATTCTTGCCTCTTCCCTGGCCTTGTCCAACAGGTCTAAATTCACCCTCCTCTCCTCGTTGGACTCCTCTGCCACAAAGTTCTGGAAACGTGGCGAGCTCTCGTGAATCTCCACCGGGATCATCGCATCTGATCCGTACACGAGGCTGAACGACGTCTCCATCGTGGAGGTCTGGGGCGTGGTGTGATAAGCCTAGACTCCTTTGAACTTCTCAAGCCTCCTCTTCAATCCTCTCAACAAGATTCTATTTGTGGACTCCACCTGTCCATTCGTGTGGGGGCGTTCGACTGATGCGAACACTTGTTTGATGCCTACCTCTGCACACAACTTCCCCAATTGTTGGCTTGCAAACTGAGTACCGTTATCTGAGACCAGACGCCTTGGCACGCCGAAACGGCACACAATGTTTTTCCAAACAAAGTCTTGTACCTTATGTGCAGTGATTTGTGCCACCGGTTCTGCTTCTATCCACTTTGTGAAGTACTCAATAGCTACTATCAAGTACTTCATCTGCCTTATCGCCAATGGAAAAGGCCCTAGAATGTCAATTCCCCAAGTATGGAAAGGCCATGGGCTATAAATTGACCTCAGTTCTTCTGGTGGTGCCTTGTGCCAATCGGCGTGTTGCTGGCATTGCTTGGACCACTGGGCGTACCCTACACAATCTTCCCTTACGGTTGGCCAATAGAAACCTACACGTACCACCTTGGATGCTAACAATCTTCCCCCCACGTGGCTTTCACAAATCTCTTTGTGTAGCTCAGCCATTATCCTTGTGCACTCATCTCCACTTACACACGTCAAGATTGGGTGTGTAAACCCATGCCTGAATAACATCCCATCCACCAGGGTATACCTTGCGGAATTCCTTTTCACCTTCTTGCCCTCTTCTGGCTCTGCTGGGAGGATCCCATCTGCTAGGTAGCGTCTGTAGGGGGTCATCCACGTGTCCCCTTCCTCCGGGGCGCACACTTGCATGAAGTCCCCTTCTGTGGGCGAGGTCAAATAGACACTTACGCTAGGGGCTCTCGCCGTCTCCTGAGTCAAAGACCGATGACTCTCCGGCTTTGCCTTGAATGCACTGACCTGGAGGACATCCACTCTGTTATCTGCTACAAACTTTCGCGGCGCCTTGACGGTCTCTTGGATAACCGTCCTCTGCCTTCCCCCCTTGCCTGAGCTGGCCACCTTGGCGAGATTTTTGCTCTCTCGGGACGTGCACCAACTTGAACGCCGCCAACACCCCCTTTAGCACTTGGACGTACCTCAAATACGCAGCCACATGTCGGTTCTTTGCTTGATATTCCCCTGTCACATGCCCCGTGGCCAGCAGCGAGTCACTCTTCGCCAAGAGGCTTCGCGCGCCCATCTCTTTGGCTAAAAGCATTCCTGCGATCAGGGCTTCGTACTTTGACTGATTGTTGATTGCCTTGAAGGCGAACCGCAGGGCTTGCTCAATCAACACCCCGTTGGGCCCCTCAAAGACTATCCCGACGCCGCTTCCTTGCTGATTAGAGGATCCATCCACTAATAACGACCACTGGGAATCAGGCTCCACCTCCTGTTGGGCGCCTCCTGGTGAGAGCTCTGCGACGAAGTCTGCATAGATCTGTCCTTTGATGCATCCCCTGGGCTCGTATACTATATCAAACTCTGAAAGCTCCACTGCCCAGCGAACCATCCTTCCAGCAACATCTAGCTTCTGCAACACCTTCTGGATGGGGAGATCCGTCATCACCACCACCGTAAAACTATGGAAATAGTGGCGGAGCCTCCTGGTAGAGAATACTACTGCTAGGGCCGCTTTCTCCAAAGATTGATACCTCATCTCCGGGCCCTGCAAGGCCTTGCTAACGAAGTATATAGGCATCTGCACCTGATCCTGCTCTTAAACCAGCACAGAGCTGATGGCCCACTCCGTCACTGCGAAATACAAACGGAGGGGCACGCCTGTCTGTGGCTTGCATAACACAGGAGGCGTCGCCAAGTACTCCTTCAGCTTGAGGAAAACTGTCTCACACTCCTCTGTCCACACAAAGTGGTTGTTCCTCTTCAGGCACTGGAAATATGGGTGGCCCTTATCTCCATCAGCAGATACGAACCTTGAAAGGGCCGCCATGCACCCCGTCAGCTGCTGCACTTCTTTTACTGAGGCTGAGCTCCTCATGGCGATGATTGCTGCACACTTATCGGGGTTCGCCTCTATTCCCCGCTCAGTGAGCATGAATCCGAGGAACATACCCGCCTCGACCCCAAAGACGCACTTCTCAGGGTTCAGCTTGAGGCGGTACTTGGCTATGGTGGTAAACAGCTCTTCCAGATCAGTTGTGTGTCGCTCCCTCTCAAGTGAGGTCACCACCATATCGTCAACATAGGCTTGCACATTCCTACCCAACATGGTCACAAGGACCTTATCCAATAGCCTTTGGTAGGTGGCGCCCGCGTTTTTCAGCCCAAACGGCATCACCTTATAGCAGTAACAACATGTCTCGGTCATGATTGTCGTTTTGGTTTCGTCACGGGGATGCATCTTGATCTGATTGTACCCTGAAAAAGCATCCAAGAAACTCAGCATTTTTCACCCCAAAGAACTATCTACCTGACGAGTCCTTAGGGCATGCCTTATTCAGGTCCATGCGTCTCTTCTTGGCCCGAACGTTTCGTCACCGCGAAGACGCCCCTCTTTGTTTTTAAACTATTCTCATAGCACTTCCGGGCCTCCTCCTGGTCTGACTTAATCACGATCACCCGACCACTAAAATCTGGAAACTTCATCTTCATGTGGCGCATGGAGGCCACTGCCCTTAGCCTATTCAGCGCAGGCCTTCCCAACAAGATGTTGTAGGCTGAATTGGCGCTTACCACCAAGTACCTGATTCTCTCGGTGCGAGATGCGGTGTCATCTGTGAACATCGTTCTCAGCTCCAGGTACCCCCGCACCTCGACCTGATCCCCAGCGAAACCATATAGGCACCCTGTATACGACCTCAACAGATCAGGGGACAACTGCAACTTATTGAATGTGGATAGGAACATCACATCCGCGGAGCTCCCTTGATCCACCAGCACTCTATGCACTTTCCTACCCGTAGTCACAACTGAAATCACTACGGGGTCGTTGTCGTGGGGGACGACGTCGTGAAGGTCAGCCCTCGTAAAGGCGAGGTCAACGTCCACCGGGTCGTCCACCGCCACTTGCACAACCACGGACGTCACAGAGCGTGCATACCTCTTAAATTGTGACGCTGTGCACCCCCCACATGAGAATCCACCAGAGATGGTGTGGATCTCCCCATGAATGGGTATCTCATGAGCCTGATCTTCTTCAGGTACTGCTAGGGTCGTGGTCTTAGAGGACCCGGCCAGATAATCCTTCAGAAACCCACTTTTCACCAACTCATCCAACTGATGGCCCAGTGCCAAGCAGTTGTTGATGTGATGTCCGAACGCCTGGTGGAACTCACACCATGCGTCCTTGTGAGGCCCCAGCACTTTATCAGTCTTTACGGGGGCCCTCAGCCTATCTGCTATGTTAGGCACGACAATCAAGTCTTTCAGCTCCACCATGAAATCGTGCCTCGCCAGCCTATTCCCCTCTGCACGCTTCCTCGTCTAGGGCTTCCTCGCCTCGTAGGGGCGCTTCCTATCCTGACCTCTCTTCCCAGTCGTGGCCTCGTTCACCCTGGCAGGCTGTGCACGCGACTGCGCTTTTGGTGGTGCTGGTGAAACACTCGCACGCTTCTCACACACCTCTCCTTCCATGGCGATGTGCTCGACTGCGCAACGCCTAATCTCTGCAAAGGTTCGGGGGCGGTTTCTAATGATTAATTCCAGAAAGGTCCAGGGCATATCCCCTTCCTGAATGCGTACACAATCATGGGCTCTTATGTGGTGCCAACCTTTACCACCTGCGCCCCGAAGCGATTGATATACTCTTTCAACGTCTCTCCTTGATACTGCTTCACATCAAAGTGATCGTACGACACCGGCGGGGGAGCCCGGTTCGCGATGTACTGGTCCCTAAACAGTTGCGAAAGATGCGCAAAGGAAGTTTAACAGCCATATGGAAGGCTGATAAACCAGTCCATGGCCATCCCTATCAACGTGCTCACGAAGAGCTTGCACCTCACGGCGTCGGAGCCGCCAACCAGCATCATCTGCGTGTGAAACGTAGTGAGGTGCGCCTCAGGATCTTCCATCCCCGTGAACGTCACCTTAGGACCTACGAAAGTGTGAAAAATTACCGCCTCCACGATGGACTGCGAAAACGGCATGGGGAACTCCCTAAGTGGCATGAAACACTCACCGTCCTCTGCTTCACGACCCCCCAGGTGATTGCGCAACCCATGGCGCAACTCCTTGTTCACACGACATAACTCTTCATTCCTTGCTTTCGACGCCGCAAGATCCACCTGTATGCGCTCCTGCTCAGCCTTTGATGCCGCCATTGCCTCTTGCAGGCCTTGCATCATCACCATGACCTGTTGCATGGTCATGTCATCACTCTCAGCGCGCATCGAGCTCTGCCTTGTTGTCCTCATTCTTCGCAACTTCTTGAAGAACTTTGAACTGCCACTGCGTTTCTTGGAAAATCCTTCGGTGAAAACCGAGCGAAAATGAGAACAATCAGTGTAAACTGAGGGAAACGGGAAGACAAACGGTAGAACTGAACGAAATAACGAACGGACGGTGAAACTGAAAGAAAACTCCAAGATGAACGGTGTTTCTTGCAAGGTTCTTGAGAAACCTCTACAGAACTCGCTACTAAACCTCCAGGAACTTGCAGGGGGACAAATGTTTTAGATCTGGCCCCACGGTGGGCGCCAAATGTTCCTGCCAAAAACTCGAGCACCTTTGCGCGTATCTTCTAACGGTGGAACGTGGATCTTCGAGTCTACTCCTCCTCCTGTGAAGATTTCCTGCAACACAGAGACAAATGGCGCGCTCCTGGCCATTTGCACTCTGACGCTCAAGTCAGTAAACGGGCAGAAAACACTGTGCACCTCCGTATCAGAACAAGGCAACAACCGTGCTCTGGAGGTGCGTAACTGAATTCTCTCCTATTCTCTCTCAAGGTGACAAGTGCGTACAGTTTTCCAAATGACAGAGTATCTGGAAAACGTACCTTACGCTGTTTTTCTTTGTGCCTTATTGATCCTGCCGACAACTCGAGCGTGGAGGAATCGCTTCGTAGCACTCTCTGCCCCGTCTACGCGACTGTGTTATCTGCAAAATCACCCTCAGAACCTTCTCTAGGATCTCCAAACGCGACCTG
>Ga0123341_1002880_pt1 | contig 14458 bp, 20 predicted proteins | sample Turbeapinknodule_FD_89959 | JGI IMG/M metagenome (GOLD analysis project Ga0123341, IMG submission 89959) | Root nodule microbial communities of legume samples collected from Mexico - Turtle bean Mexico pink nodule | ecosystem: Host-associated > Plants > Roots > Nodule | place: Mexico: Nepantla... | reverse complement strand
TTTTAGTAACTAATAATTTTTAGTTTATAAAATAGTATCTAAATTAGTTATAGAGAAACTATTACTTTTTTTTCTAAATTAGTTATCATCAAAACATTTTTTTTTCTAGTGAACACTTCTCTATTATGTTTATAAACACGACATAACTGGATTTTAGTTATTTAATTTGACACAACTATTGTAATTCAATAAGCATAACTACAAATACAAATTTAATTATAATTGGTTAGCAGTTTTAACTTTTTTTAAATTTTAAAAAATTATATTCATAGTAAATTTTAATTGGTTTATGGTGTCTTTTTTTTAGTCTAACTCTACTTAAAAAATTTACTAAGCTATTTACTGGGTACCATGTAACTAAATAAGAGTATATTTTGTAAATTCAATTATTGTAACATAAATAACAATCAAGTTTTGATTAAATTGAAGTTTGAAATTAAAGAAAGCATCATCGTGAAGAGCGCAGATGATTACAATTTACAGTAAAAGTTGTTCCTACTAGGGAGATGGGACCTAGAGAACTGTTAAAGTTCTCCTCTCATTCCTTCGGTCGGTTAGGTGACTGGGTGATGAGCTGGGATTCTTCCCGTCCTCCTGCTTCTCCTTCGGCACTCGATCTCGGGTGAACATTGGATGGTAGGGGTACCTACGAAGGCACTCCGATGCTCAAGTCAGTAAAGCGGGTGGTCAGCTCTCAGGTAGGTGAACAGTAATAAATGACATACCTTACTCATTGGGGTGCGTGCTATTTATATTATTCTAATGGGCATACCTTGTTGGGCCCGTTTATCGGAGTGGATACCGCTTAGGGTTGCATTACCTAATTCTTAATGATGGATTAGCTTCACTGACCTTGGTTTGAGCATTAGCGGTAATATGGGTCGGCCGTCGGCCAAGCTTCGCTGGTCTCGACTGTCTCGGCAAAGTCTTCTAAGGTCTCGGCATGGTCTCGGCCAAGTCATCTAAGGTGTCGGCCGGGTGGACCGTCGGCCTCGTCGTCTCGGCCAAATTTCTCAGGTCTCGGCCAGGTTCCCTCGGTCTCGATCAGGTAGACCAGGTCTCGGGCAACCAGGTGGGTCTCGGGCAAGGAGACCAATGGTCGGCCTCGCCCACACCAGTACACTTGCCCCCAGGCTCGAGGGCAGGTATGCTAGATGTGCCCGATGAGTTTTTAATGATGGGTGTCAGTCGGCCTCCTTGGTTGTGCGGCCGATTCGTTTCTCGAGGTGTGACGTGACCTAGGCGGCGTGACGTGACCTTTAGGCGACGTGACATGATTGGCATTAATGAGGGGTTTTTTTGGGCGGGAAGCGTTGCGGGCCGTTGGATTCAAGAGATCTTAACGGTTAGGATTGATCTGGCGCTTCAAATTCTGAGGCCCATGGGCCTTATAAATAGGGGTCTCCACAGTGTCGTGACGTTGTGTTTTCATTTGTGAGTTTGTCTGATAGCTGAGTGTTCTTCCGCCCCTAGCTCTGAGATCCGAGTGACTTCTCGCCCTCTTTTACTAGGTTCGGCCTCGTCCAACCTTTACAAGGTTAGTGATGTCGACCGTGTCCCGACCCACGTCTTCTTCGTCCGACCATTCTTCCCCCTCTCTTGGTCGCCCCTCTCCTACCCTTGGGTTTTCTTCCTCTTCTTCGTCAACCTCTTCTTCTTCATCTACCTCTGATTCTTTGTCGGTCGGGGTGGCCGAGGCGCCACCCATGGGAGAGGTGGTTAGGGGGGACGACCCGGTTAATGTTGTTGACCGGTCAAACTCTCCCCCGGTTACCGTTGTTGGCTGGTCGGAATCTCCCTCGTTTAACGTTGTTGACCGGTCGGGCTCTCCCCCGACGGCCATTCCGCTAGTGGATCTTAGCTGGGTGGATCCTAAGGTGGTTGAGTTCTCGTCCACTTACAATACCGAGGTATCTATGACCAAGTTTTTGGCCAAGTACCTGGTGTTGAAGGCGGGCGAGGACTCCGAGGATTCTAGGGATCCCGACTACTTTAGCATCTTACCTTACGGGTCAACTGAGAGGGTGTGTATGGGGCGGGCTGGTGTTGGCCCTCCCTTCTTTTACATGTATACTTGCTTCTTTTCAGACCTACATGTGTCCCTCCCTTACAATAAGTTCACAATGGGTGTCCTTCGGGCGCTCAACGTGGCTCCCACCCAAGTGCATCCGAATACGTGGGCGTCCCTTCAGGCGTTTCGCTTGTTGTGTGATGCTATGCGGATTCGCCCCACCCCCTCTTCTTTTCTTTGTTACTATGGCTCTCACCTCGGTCGCCTTGCTTCTTGGTTGTCCTTGGCCGGTCGGCTAGGGCACGACTTGTTCAACCCTTTTGCGGTCTCATACAAGAGGTTTAAGGAGAGGTTCGTCAAGGTCGTCATTCGGCCCGAGGCGACGACCTTTTTCTTTGACCGAGCCGGTCAGTCTCAGTTCCCTTTCTATTGGACCTCCAGACCCACAAATTTTAAGTTGTGGCCGAGGCCGACGGAGAGTGAGGAGGAGGTGGAGATTCTCTCCTTCTTCGATGCACTCCCGAGGAAGCTTCCTTGCCGATCGCTGATCGGTGCATATACCGAGACGACGCGTTGGGCGGCCATTAGGGGTATGGGTTCGTCCTTTGTTGTGTCGGTTGGTATTTTTATTTTCGTCTTCTAACTTGTGTTTTTTTATTTGCAGCTACCATGGTTCAAGAGAAACTGGTCGGCGTTAGCGTCCTTGATGAGTATCGGAAGAGGGCGGCTGACCGCAAGGGACGTCGAAGTATCGACGTTCTTCCAGCGAACGCCCTGCCCGCCCCTGGTGCTGAAAGGGACTCGGCCGGTCCTTCCCGCAAATCCAAGAAAAGGTCGAGGGATGGTGGTAACATTGCCACCACCACACGTTCCCCTGACTCTCTGCCAATGCCGCCTCCTCGTCATGAGATGATCGAGGCGAGCTCTCTTTCCCCCCGACACACGGAGCAGGCATTCGAGCCACCAGCTGGCGGCCATCGGCCATCGTCCTCGGCCTAGATCTTCTAGGGGGAGTCACAAGTTCACGCGTAGAGTTCGCGTGGCTCTCCCCGAGGAGACTCGGGAGTCCATCCGATCGGTCGCCCCCATGGACCTGCTGAAGAGCGGCTTGTAGCTCATGTTCTGGTTTGGCTGTGCTGTAGTTGTGGTATAGCTTATATCCTTTGTTGTGTAGAGTGCATATGTTTAGGTTTTTTCCTAGGAATGTCTTTTCTCTTGTTCAGTAGGTTTTGTGAGTTTTGGTTCTTGTATACGGGTTGGGACACCCCTGAAGTGTCCCTTTTAATTCACTTAATTCTTTGCTGATAAAAAAAAAATTGTCCTCGTTGAGCATGGGATCGAAGGTCGTGACCGGCATGCCAAGGACATTTCTCGGTTGGAGCAGGAGCTACCTGAGGCTTGTGAGAACTTGAAGCGATCCTTGGCTGCCAACGATGACCTATCGGCCAGCATTGCCCGAAAGGCCGTTGAAAAGGAGCTGGCCGAGAAGGATGCTGCCGAGGCGAGGCGGCTTTTAGCGACGGCTAAGGCTGAGGCCTTGAAGGCGGCGACTGAGGTTGCTGAGGTGAAAAAGACGGCCAAGGAGAAGTTTTCGTCCACAACCGCTGAGTTGGACGCCCTCCAGATTGCAAAGGAGCAGGTTGAGGCTGAGCTCGACCAGAATTACGAGGAGTCGGAGGAGCTGCTTAAGCAATGCTTCGATCGAGCCGTGCGCCAGACCCATGTTCTTTATGGGGGGGCCACCAGCCACTGGTGAATTTAACATGGATTATGAGGTTCACCAGGGTCGGTTGGTTCCAAGCTCCGAGATGCGTGCTTTGGCGGCACAAGAGGTCGGGCCAACTGAGGCTGAGGAAGGTGAATGTATTGAAGTTCAAGACTAGGTTTGCTCTTGGCCGAGCTGTGGCCTTTTCTTGCCTTTCTATTTTGTTTCCTCCGAGACCGAGGTGTGGCTTCCTCCTTTTGCAATCTTAATATATTACCCTGCTTCTTTTTATTAATTCACACAAGTTAAACGTGTCGGTTGTTATCTTGTTTGGGCGATCGACCATCAACTGTGGTGTTAGTCGAACGAGTAAAAATGGGTTGTCGGCCATTAATTGTGACTTTAATCGAACAAGTAAAAATGGGCGGTCGACCATTAATTGTGACTTTAATCGAACAAGTAAAAATGGGCGGTCGATCATTAATTGTGATTTTAGTCGAACAAGTAAAAATGGGCGGTCGGCCATTAATTGTGATTTTAATCGAACAAGTAAAAATGGCCTCGGCCATGGTAAGCTTGGATGCGTATCGGTCGGTCTCGGCCAGGGTATGCCAGTTAAGGCTTCGACCAGGCCGGGCCGAGAGAGGTGTTGACAGGGTATGTCGATTAAGGCTTTGTCCAGACCAAACCTGACGGGTCGGTCTCAGAAGGGTATGCCGGTTAAGGCTTCATCAAGACCAAACCTGAGGGGTCGGTCTCGGCAGGGTATGACGGTTAAGGCTTCGTCCAGTCGAGCCGAGAGAGGTGTTGGCAGGGTATTCCGTTTAAGGCTTCATCTAGACCAAACCTGAGAGTTCGGTCTCGGCAAGGTATGCTGGTTAAGGCTTCATCCAGACCGAGTCGAGTGAGGTGTTGGCAGGGTATGCCGATTAAGGCTTCATCCAGACCAAACCTGTGGGTCGGTCTCGGCAGGGTATACCGGTTAAGCTTCATCCAGACCGAGCCGAGAGAGGTGTTGGCAGGGTATGTCGGTTAAGGCTTCATCCAGACTGAGCCGAGAGAGGTGTTGGCAGGGTATGCCGGTTAAGGCTTCGTCCAGACTGAGCCGAGAGGTTGTAGAAGAACTTGAGGAAAAAGTGCGTGACTTTATTAAATTTAGCTGTAGTAGAACTTGAGGTGCGTGGCATTCCACGTCCTCGGTACAATTTTGCCCGAAAGCCATTCTAAGTGAGAAGCTCCCCCCTTTGCGACTTCTCGGACTCGGAAAGGCCCCTCCCAGTTGGACGAGAACTTCCCTTCATTTTTTTGGCATCGCTGCGCATTCTCCAGACGAGGTCTCCCTTCTAGAAGCTCCTCGGCCGAACTTTTGTGTTGTACCGCCTGGACGCCCGGATTTTGCAGGCGACCTCCCGGATCCTGCTTTTGTCACGAAACTCACTTACCAAATCGAGGTTGACTGCTAGGCTTTCCTCGTTTAGGGTGAGGTCGAACATCTATCGTCGTATGGTGGGCTCGGCCACCTTAACCGGGATCATGGCCTCGGTCCCGTATGTCAGGCTGTAGGGTGTCTCCTGCGTGGTAGTCTGGGGGGTGCATCTGTACGCCCAAAGTACCTTGATCAGCTCCTCGATCCATCAGCCTTTGGCCTTACCCAAACGCTTTTTCAGCTGGTTGAGTATGACCTTGTTGGCGGCCTCAACCTGCCCATTGGTTTGCGGGTGTTCTACCGAGGTTGTGACAGACTAGATGCCCAGGTTGTCATAAAAGGATTGTAGGCCTCGGTCAATAAATTGTCGACCATTGTCAGTTATTATTGTGTGCGGGACGCCGAATCGACAAACAATGCTCCTCCATACGAATTTTTGCATATTTTTTGCCGAGATGGATGCAATGGGTACGGCCTCGATCCATTTGGTGAAGTAGTCGACTCCCACCAGGAGGAACTTGGTCTGCCATTTTCCTGGGGAGAAGGGACCGATAATGTCCATTCCCCAAATGGCGAACGACCATAGGGAGGTGATGCTGTGCAGCTCTTTCGGCCGAACTCCTGGCACTTGGCACATTTTTTCACGTATTCGGCACAGTCGCCCTATATGGTCGGCCAATAGTATCCGGCCCTCAGAACCTTGGCGGCCATCGTCCTCGCCCCAGCATGATTTCCGCAGATTCCCTTGTGAATCTCGGCCAGAATGTACTTGATCCGTTTGTTGGTGATGTTTAGCAGGGGGGTCGAGTAGCCTCTCCAGTACAAGTCTTCATTGATCATGGTGCACCGGGCGCATTGTTGCTTCATCGCCTTTTCTTGGTCGGCCTTGCACGTGCCGTCCGTTAGGTACTGGATGACGGGTGTCATCCAGTTTTCGGCCTCGGCCTCGGCCTCGTCTATAGCCAGGCACTCGGCCTCGGCCTCAGTTACACTGGGGTGTCTCAGCCATATCTGTATGACTGCTCTTTGGTGGCTCTTCTTCTTGGTGACCGACAACTTGGACAAGATGTCGACCCTTTTATTGTCCTCCCTCGATATATGTTCCAAGGGTGCTTTCTGAAACGGGCGATGCTGTTTTTGGCCGCGTGGTAGTACCGTTGCAGCAAAGGCTCTTTTACTTCAAACTCTCCATTGACCTAGCCGACCATCACCTAGGAGTCGCTTTTGCATGTAACTTCGCGTGCTCCCATGTCGTAAGCTAGGTTCAGCCCGAAAAGTAAGGCCTCGTACTCGGTCAGGTTATTGGTTGCCCAGAATCCGAATTGGAGAGTTTGCTCCAGGAAGAGGTCGCTAGGCACCTCCAGGACGACTCCTGCTCCACAGGATGTTGTATTTGAGGAGCCGTCCACATAGAGCGTCCACCCGCCCGAGAGGGTGGGCAGTGGTGTCAGCTCGGCCGAGAAGTCAACTAGGCACTGGGACTTGATGACGCCCCTCGGTTCGTAGCGTATGTCGAACTCGAAGAGTTCGACTGACCAACCTATCATTCTCCCTGCAAGGTCCGACTTAGATAAAATTTTGAAAATAGGGTAGTCGGTTCTTACAATTATGGAGTGATTTTGAAAGTAGGGCGCATCCGTCTTGCTGTGAGGACTAGGGCGAGAGCCACCTTCTCTATCATCTGGTACCTGGTCTCGGCCGAGTGGAGGGTTTGGCTGACGAAGTACACCGGTCGCATCCGTCTTGCTGTGAGGACTAGGGCGAGAGCCACCTTCTCTATCATCTGGTACCTGGTCTCGGCTGAGTGGAGGGTTTGGCTGACGAAGTACACCGGTCGCTCCTCGCCCTCGGTCTCCTGTACCAGGGCAGCACTGACTGCTTCCTCCGAGACTGCCAGATACACCAGGACTGGGTGGTCGGGTCTCGGCTTCTGGATGACGGCTGGGGATGTCAGGAATTCCTTGAATTGTTTAAATATTTCCTCGCATCGGTCATCCCAGGCGAATTTTTTGCCCTTTTGGAGCAACTGGACCATCGGCCTCGTCCTCTCGGTCAGGTGGGGGACGAACCTGGAGAGGGCGGTCAGCCGCCCTAGGAGCTGTTGTACCTCCTTAACGCTGTTCGGACTTCTCATGTTGAGTATGGCCTGGCATTTTTTGGGGTTGGCCTCTATCCCCCAGTGGGTGAGCATGAAGCCTAGGAACTTCCCCCCTCAACCCCAAAAGTACACTTTTCAGGGTTGAGCTTCATGTTGACTCCCCTTAGGGCTTTGAAGACCTCGTCCAGGTCCTTCAGATGTTGCTCGAATGAGTCGGACTTTACAACTATGTCGTCAACGTATACCTCTACCGCCCGGCCGATTAGGCCTTTGAAGATTTTGTCCATGAGGCGCTGGTAGGTCGCCCCTGCGTTCTTGAGGCCGAACGGCATGACCTCGTAATAGTAGTTAGCGTCTGCCGTCATGAAGGACTTTTCTCCTAGTCCCTGGGGTGCATGCTTATCTGCTTATAGCCAGAGTAAGCGTCCGGGAAGCTCATAATTTTGTGGTCGGCCGCCCCATCCACCAATCGGTCAATATTTGGGAGAGGGTAAGTATCCTTCGGACATGCACTGTTGATGTTTCTGTAGTCGACGCACATCCTCCAATTACCGTTCGGTTTGGTGACCATAACGACGTTGGCCAACCAAGTCGTATATAGGGCCTCCCTTATAAACCCGGCCGACAGGAGCTTGCCGGCCTCTTCCTTCGTCGCGAGTCGCTTTTCGTCACCCAGTCCCTCTTCTTTTGGGAGATCGGGCGGGCCTCCTTAAATATTAATCGATGGGTGATGACGTCCGGGCTCACTCCCGGCATGTCGGCCGACGTCCATGCGAACATGTCGATATTCTTTTTCAGCGCGGCATGCATGATCTCGGCCTCGGCCACTGCCAAGGCTGTTCCTACAGCTGTACTATGCTCTTCGTCGAGGAGGGGGACTCTCCTCAGCTCTTCTCTCGCCTCAAGCCTCTCCTCGGTCACCCGGGGATCGAGGTCCACCAACGCCACGGTTGACTCGATCTTCCTCAATCCATCCTTCCTGGGGGAGCGATCCTTTCGGGAGGACTTTCTCACCCTGAGGGGAGAGGTGTCGTTCCTTAAAGGTTCCACCCGGAGGCTCTCGGCGTAGCACTCTCGTGCTTCTTTCTGGTCTACATGGATCGTGAGAATGTCACTTGTCCTTGAAGGGAACTTCATTGCGAGGTGAGGGGTTGATACAATGGCCATCAGCCAGTTGATGGATGGTCGGCCGAGGAGGATGTGGTAGGAGGTGTTGCCATTGATGACCAGGTATCGGATTTTGATGGTCCTGGTGCTCTTCCCCTCTCCGAAGGTGGTGTACAGCTCAATGTAACCCTTGGTACCCACCCTCTCGCCCGAGAATCCTACCACGTGATCGTCGTATGCCATCATCTCGGCCTCGGCTATCCTCATGGCCTTGAAAGTTTTCCAGTAGATGATGTCTACCGAACTTCCCTGGTCCATAAGGGTCTTCCGTATGGTGAATCGGTCTATATCGACCGCTATCACCATCGGGTCGTTCTGTTGGCGATAGTCCACGCCCTTAAAGTCCTCGTCCGTGAATGTGATGGGTGGCATCCTCGGTCGGAATACCACCGCGTTTACCTGGTGTACCGTCCGCAGGTGCTTTTTCCGGGCGTTGTTCGTGCTTCCTCCCCCGGCGAAACCGCCAGCTATAGTGTTGATAACCTCTCGGTTACCTCTCCTATCGGCCTCCCTGGGGTGGTCGTCCCTTCGGGGGGGATTGTCCCTTGCTGGTTGTCGGTCGCCTCTGTTATCTCGGTCATTTCGGCGGCGTTGAGGTGACCTTGTCCGCCCGGGTGGATCCGCCCGACGGGGTGGGTCTCGGCCATTCCTGACGAATCGGCGGAGATGCCCAGCCTGGACGAGTTCCTCGATCTTATCCTTAAGGGCCTGACACTCCTCGGTCGAGTGTCCAGTGTTTTGGTTGTACTGACACCGCTTTCTCTGGTCGGCATTATTTGGGTTGGCCACCTTCCTTGGAGGAGGGATCAACTCAGCATTGAGAGCCTCGTCCAGAATCCTCCCCCTCTCGGTCGTCAGGGGTGTGTATCTTGAGAACCAGATTGGCCGGTCTCAGTTATCTCGGTGTCGGTCATTTCTTTAACTCGGTCGCCCCTGGCGGTCTTTTTCTTCTTTGTTTTTCTCCCCGCCGGCCTCGACTCGGGCCTGGTTGCAGAACTCTCTGAGCTCTTCCAGCTGCATGTACTTAGCAGCTCTCTTTCTCAGCTCGCCCAGGCTGTCAGCCGGCTGCATGCATAGGTTGTCGGCAAAGGGCCCCGGACATAGGGCTGTCAGCATGTGGGACTTCGATGATGGTGTTGCTAAATGGATGTCGGCGGGTTGAGTCGGCCGTCAGGTTTGTCCAGGTGGACCTGATTAGGCAGGACTCGTCACCCATCTCGGTCTCTCGGGGAGGGGGTCGACCTCTCGTCCCCTTGGCCACATCTGGGTTGCGGGGAGAGGTGTAGGACTTGTCGACAACGTTCGTCGGTATGACAGAAGATCCTCCCTCTCCCAACTTCTTTTTCATCTCTTCGTTCTCCTTACGGAGAACTTGCACCTCCTGCTCTTTTTCTAAGCAGCCTCATCGGCCTTCCTTCTCATCTCAGCCACCTCTCTCTAGAGAGACAGCAGCAGCATCGTCTAGTCAGCTTCGGTCATTCTCTCCATGCTTCTGGTTGAGACCATCTACTTTTTTTTCCTACAGCTAGTTTCCCTCGGCCCCACGGTGGGCGCCAATTTTTTCCTACTAGGGAGATGGGACCTAGAGAACTGTTGAAGTCTTCTTCTCCTTCCTTCGGTCGGTCAGGTGACTAGGTGATGAGCTGGGATTCTTCTCATCCTCCTGCTTCTCCTTCGGCACTCGGTCTCGGGTGAACACCAGATGGTGGGGGTACCTGCGAAGGCACTCCGATGCTCAAGTCAGTAAAGCGGGTGGTCAGCTCTTAGGTAGGTGAACAGTAATAAATGACATACCTTACTCATTGGGATGTGTGCTATTTATATTATTCTAATGGGCCGACCTGTTGGGCCCATTTAACAGAATGGATATCGCTTAGGGTTTCATTACCTAATTCTTAATGATGGATTAGCTTCACTGACCTTGGTTTGAGCATTAGCGGTAATATGGGTCGGCCGTCTCGGCCAAGTCTTCTAAGGTCTCGGTCGTCTTGGCCAAGTCATCTAAGGTCTCAGCCCAGTGGACCGTCGGCCTCGTCGTCTCGGCCAAATCTCTCAGGTCTCGGCCAGGTTCCCTTGGTCTCGGTTAGGTAGACCAGGTCTTGGGCAACCAGGTGGGTCTCGGGCAGGGAGACCAATGGTCGGCCTCGCCCACACCGGTACATAAGTGATTATGATTTAGCAGTAATGAAAAGAGTGAAATTAAGGCACTTTATCTTTGCCATGTATATCTTTATTTAAATTTCTTGAGTGATATTATAATCATCTGTTAATCTTTGTTATTAATTAATTATGACTATTGTCTGTATTACTTTTTTTAACACTGTTATGGATGAATTTTGTTCCTGCTGGTTGATCCGAAACGTCTTCGTGCGCCTACGTCACTCCCACGTCCAGAATCCTTGCGTTTGCACGTCCAGAGGTCGTTTGCACTCCGACGTTCAAGTCAGTACTAGGGCTAGGAACACCAAAACTATGTGTGTTTAGCAGCGCAAGGGAATATCCTCCCTTGTCAAGTTCGTTACCTTACTATTTATAGATTGAAACTAGGGTTTCCACTTTACCCGAAATGGGCCTTTCTGATGGGTGGGCCCAGCACTGTTATTACCTTACTCTCAGGATAACCTAGCGCGTGGGGTCCCTAACTAGAGTGCAACCTCTGACGGGATGACCACCTGGGTTCCTCCTCGTGCACCTTATCTCTGGGGTCACCAGCCTTTGGGAGAGCCCTAGTTGTTCACGTGCCATGCATGCAGCTCACCCCTAAACGTGACCCTCGCAGGTCATATCTTTCCAGTGGCTCTCCTTTTTGTGTTACGCTTGAACGCGTCATCCACTCTACACGCATGGGCCCTCATGATCTAGGCTTCTCCCTTACTGATAAATGGCGTGTGATTTGGGATCCACCTCTCGTAGCCCAGCTCTACTGTTTGGGTTCCCGATGTTCGATCTCTCCACACTGTCTAGTGGCACGTCAGTACATCCTGATGACCGATGTCTGACCGCTCTTGGCTCCTTGGCGCACGTGCCTTGCGAGACACTGGCTCACACCGCTCGTGGGACCCGCTTACATGGTACCAACGTTACCAGTGGTCAATCAACACCCAGGGATTGGTCAGTACACAAGCCCCCTAGTCTTGAGCTGTAACTCGTTCAGCGAAGAGGCTAAGTCCTTGCCCTGGGTGATCTACATGACTTTGTGTGACAGGACGTAAATATTGTGCCGTCTTTCTGGGCCTGTCTTATCTGTGCACACGTGTTTTTGATCAACGGCTAGGGCTTAACGTCGCTTACGCTTCTTTGTTTGCTTTTAAACTTTCGGAAACGCGCGCGTCCAATCACTTGTTCCATCATCCTTTGAAACTCTTGATTGTTTCGCCTTCTTCTTCAAGTATACTCGTGTTTCCTCTACACATTCCTGCATTTTCTCGTTATCTACTCGTAGGTACGAACTCTAATTACCATTTTCACTCGTTCATTGATTCTGATTCTGGATAACTGTATGTGTTGTTTAATCTCTGTATCGATCACCCTCTATTTCTAGGTTTCCTTCGAGTTAAGGTTCAAGAAACCCGAAACTCTGGGGGAGCTGATTCTTGTTATCGTAATGTCATGTTTGCGCGCTCTACTTCTGCGCATTTGCATGCTTTATCTTTGTGTTTCTTCTGAAATTTGTACGCACGTATGGTTTCGAGTGAAGAGAAATGGGCTAGACTGACTGATATCCTCGCTCGTCTCCGCGAGATTTCTAGGGACGTGGGCACTTCTCGCCAGCACGTCCTTGCTTTTGCCACCGTCGCGCCTTCGCCCATTCTTTCCAATCCTGGGGTCGCGGTCCCTCTTGTTGTCGTCCAATCGTCTCCCACCCCACTCCCTTGAAAGGTTAAAGCGGTGGTGATCGAATCAGACGAGGACTCCTCCGAGGGGCCAATCTCTAAAAGGCCCAAGCCTACGCCAGTGATGGTTTCCCATTCTTCCTCTACCGATCACTCTATTTTGCCCTTGGATCACACGATCGACGTTCCCCTGTTCCCTGACCTTGGTGAGATGGGCACTTCTGGGACTCCTCCTGTCCTTGAGTTGCCCCTTGTCCTACAGCCCGCCCTTAAGGGCTTCCAACTAGGGGTGACTGTGGACTTGGATGAGGCCGCCGCGAGGGAGAGACTGGGCTTCAATTTTGGGGCTCTTCTTGCTCAGTCCAATGCTCTACTATCCAGGGCTGAATCGGGGGAACCATCCTCGTTGGCTCGCTCGTTTTCTTCCCGCGAGGCTGCACTGAGAGAGGAGTTAGCTCATCTCTCTAAACAACTTTATGCCAAGTGCCGAGAGGTTACTGAACTGGAGGCAAGAGTTCTGTCCCTACGGATCCGGGTCTTCGAGCTAGAAGAGGCTGATGAGGTGTCCAAGTCCAAGATTACGGGACTTGAACAAAGGTCCATCAGTCGTGAGGTGCAGTTGGGTCAAGTAGAGGCCGAACTTCATCAACAAGCTAAGAGGTTTGAAGAAGCTGAGGCTGAGCTGACCGGAGATGTTCTTGATGCTTATGACGCAGGATGTGGGGACGCCCTTGCTCAAGTTGCTTGCGCACATCCCGGGATGGATATTATGCCCTTAAAGTATCAATATGTGTTGAAAACGGGCAAATCGTTCCCAGGGTCCTTCCTTAATTTGTATTTGGTTGGCAGACAAACTCTTTATTATCTGCCCGCAACTTTACTTTCTTGAGCATATAACTGCTTTTATTTCTAGATCGAAAACTGCTTTTTGACTTGCATAACTGCTCAATCATGGTGTCTGGCGCCAAGATGTTTCTTCTAGCGTTGTCGTATGTTCCCCTCATCGTGAGGAGGAGTTTTAACTGTGAACTGGGTCGTTCTTCCTTGGCGTTCTTGTTCGAAAGGAGAGGTGTTCTTTACGAACATACTTCTCTACCTTCGAGGCCTCTAATCGCAAGGGGAACAAACTTTCAACTGACCTCGGCTTCGCTCAAAGGCGTGGAGGGTTTATCTGGCGAATTATTTCGTTTTACCTTGGCGTTTTCACTCAATAGGGGAGGTGTTCTCCTACGAACCTACCTCTCCGCTCACGAGGCTTCTAACGCAAGGGAAACTAATTCTTGACTGACCTCGGCTTCGCTCAAGGGCGAAGAGGATTTAACTGAAGAACTATTAACTGACCTCGGCTTCGCTCGAGGGTGAGGAGGATTTAACTGAAGAACTATTAACTGACCTCGGCTTCGCTCGAGGGCGAGGAGGATTGAACAGAAGAACTATTAACTGACCTCAACTTCGCTCGAGGGAGAGGAGGATTTAACTGACGAACTGTTTCGTTCGACCTTGGCGCTTTCACTCGAGAGGGGAGGTGTTCTCTTACGAACCTACCTCTCCGCCCACGAGACTTCTAATTCAAATCTTGCATTGACACTAGGCTCTTCACATTTGAGGAATGTCCTTGTGGCACTTACACACCCTTTAGACATTGACAAAAACTAATTTTTTCGTCTTTTGACATTGTGTAACAGGCTGGGGGCAAATATGTACGCTTACCCATTTCTATGGGTGTCAACTCGCCTCGTATGTTCATCTCAATCAAATCTAAACGAGCATTTAGACCATCCTTCGTCTTCACGTTAATGTTAAGAAGTGTACCAATTAAGCTATCACAAACATTCTTCTCAACATGCATTACATCTGTACAATGTCTGACTTCTAACCTCGACCAGTACGAAAGATCAAAGAAGATTGATCTCTTCTTCCAAATGTTTTTCATAGATGCAGAGGGTGGAACACCCTCGAACTCAATACAAACACGATATAGTATCAATGAAGGCAATAATACAGTATGAACAATATATATAACGTTCTATGGACGAAAAATACATTGGTGAAGAAGAAAGAGAGCTCACAAACTTACCACTATGGCACTAACGCTTCAAGAACAAAGGAACGCGAAGCACAAATGAGAGCACAATGAATGGTGAAACACTTATGTAGAAAGAAAGAGTAGTGAATGACGCGCTTCTGAAGTGAGTTAGGGTAAAAAAAGATTTACGAG
>Ga0123341_1002878_pt1 | contig 14470 bp, 12 predicted proteins | sample Turbeapinknodule_FD_89959 | JGI IMG/M metagenome (GOLD analysis project Ga0123341, IMG submission 89959) | Root nodule microbial communities of legume samples collected from Mexico - Turtle bean Mexico pink nodule | ecosystem: Host-associated > Plants > Roots > Nodule | place: Mexico: Nepantla... | reverse complement strand
TATATATAATATATATATATATATATATATATATTATTATATTTAATAGCACCTTCTAAATCGTTATTAATACACTCTCTGGAAGGAGAAGTTGGGGGAAAGGGTTTTAGAGTCGCCACGTGTCAAGTTGCAGAGCCAAAGCCCTATTTAGGTCTGCGTCGGGATTCCAGGGTTTTAGGTTTTAACAGCATCACACACCTCAGAAGGAGAGAACAACAAAGAACAGAACCACACCATTGTTTTACAAGGCTGGTAAGATCTAAAGTTCACAACTTTTTTTCGACCCATTTCTCATATGTCTATCAACATTTTACTCTTGTTCTTCGATAACTTGTTGGTTTCTTTTTTCCCCCCGCATCCCCTTGTTGTTGGATTCGTAGCAATTTCTTATTTTTCTCCTTAGTTATGCCTTACACTCAGCATGATTTAATTTTTTACGATCCGCATGTCTTCTTTTTGTTTAGAACACAAGTGGGTATTCTCACTTTTTTTGTTTATTTGTACTCTGGCGCGTGGGCTTTTTTACTCAGAAGTTTGTGACATACCTATTGCACATATGTACTTGTATTCAGCATACATAAGAGTTCTTGCTGATGCAGTTTCTTTCTAGTGTGGCAGTTTTTTGGGTGCGAAAGGCTATTATATGTTTGTAATTTTAACTCAGAATGAATTGCTTCTAAAATGATACTGAAAACTTTCATTCACGAATCCATAACTACTACGAGATCATCGTTTAGCGGGGATACGCAGTTTTCCCACTTAGGATCCGATCTCAAGTCTGTCTGCTGAGTGGATTGAACAAGGCACGCCACGGACTTGATGCTGTGGAGTGTGGAGTTCAACCACATGTCCACAACCTTTGGTGGTAATTTGTAATTTTTGAGCTGTGGCTAATGAGAAAATACATTGCAATTGCATTGAACATTATTTTTAATATGAAAGAATGTGACCTGGGGTTTGGAACTTTTGTGTGCCGATGAGCATAAGTTACATTGATCAATTAACATACTGTATAAGCATTATTGGCTTGTGATGATTTTGTAGGTTTGAGCAATGGCGTTCTTAAATAAAATTGGAAATCTACTCAAGAGTTCTGCTGTCAAGCACATGAATCAAGATTTTTCTGTATCTAGCCCCTCACTTTTCCAAACAATTAGATCCATGTCATCTGCAAAGATTTTTGTCGGAGGTACACTTTAGCTTAGCATGATGTATATTTTCAGAATGGAACATAGCTACAGAGTTTCAATTTTCATTGCAGGTATTTCTTACAGCACTGATGATATGAGCCTGCGGGAGGCTTTTGCTCGCTATGGAGAAGTACTTGATGGTATTTTTCTGAAATACACAGTTTACTAGTTTGTCATTATTTCGGGCAGAGGTAATAAATATCATACTCATGAAAAACGAAAAAGTCAGTTGTAAACACTTTTTTCATTGTTCCGAAGAATCCAGTGGCAGACATTATGAGTATACTTTGATATATTGGTTACCTTTTTTGTTTTGATAAAAATTAAGGCTACTCATTGATAGTTGTGGACATACTTTAGTCTGTTCCTCTGTTTTCTTAGAATGAATTTCACAATTGTAGTTGTTAGTGATGGTAGAGTGGTTTGACAGCCACCATCTGTGTTGTGTGGCAAACTGGCGAGTAACAATCAAATGTTTATATGACAAGCATTAAAAAAGTCTTTGTCAAACAAACATGTTTCATAATATGATGCTTATTGATATTAGCCCTGAAACTGTTTGTTTTGGATATTCTTCCAGCCAAGGTTATTATGGATCGTGAAACTGGCAGGTCCAGAGGTTTTGCCTTCATAACCTATGCAACAAGTGAGGATGCAACTGCTGCCGTTCAGGCCTTGGATGGACAGGTATTATCTGTGTTCTGTGCGAACTTATAAAAATCACATTCATGACATTTCACATTGGAAGCGTGTTGTTATATACTTATGTAATTATGTCTGTATATATGAAGAAATTATAAAGTTGTCTTGATATTATTTATGAAGTAGTGAAAAACCTAGTATGCATACCTGGATTAAGCAATTGATTTTGTTGCATATGCAAGTGACGGATTGAGAGTTCAGATTCTCATAGCTTCTCTAGATCATGAAAATGGCTTGATTTTACCTACATGATGGTAGTATTGCTATCAAGAATGCTTTAAACTAAATAATTTCTATTACATGTTTTAAGTATTCCTAGAGTCAGTTTAAAAAGTAAGAATGTTTGAGAAACCAAGCAAATTCTTATAATAATAATATGATGTTAGATTTCAAAACCACGATTGAGAATTTGAAAGATGCATGTTTTAGTAAATTATTTTACCAATTAATCTTGTGTATTATAAAGAAAGAAGGAACAAGGAGAGTTGGATGTAGCATGGAGTAATTGTTACTGTTAGTTTCAGTAGATTAATCATGCTGATGTCTGCCAACATTATAAGATTGGCAATGTTTCTTTGGTATCTCTAATAGTTGTGTTACAGGATCTTCATGGTCGGAGAATTCGGGTGAATTATGCTACAGAAAGGTCGCGCCCAGGGTTTGGTGGTGGTGGTGGCTTTGGTGGTGGCTATGGTGGTGGTGGCTATGGGAGCAGCGGTGGTGATTATGGTAGAGGTGATAGTTATGGAAGTAATAACAGGGGTGGAAGCTATGGAAGTGGTGGTTATGGTGTTACAGGAAGCTATGGCGGTGGCAGTGCTGAAACTAGTAATTACCAATTCGGTGGAAATTCTGGTGGAGATCTTGGCTCAGCTGGTGTTGAATTCGGAAGCAACCAAAATGAAGGAACAGGCGCAGCAGACAATGAGCCATTTGAAGACAATGTGAGGGGGAACAGCGATGAAACTGATGGCTATGCTCAGACCCGCGGGTGAGAATTTTCACCTAACCCGTGCTTGTAGATGAACAAATGTGGTGTCTCCAATTTCTTGTTTCACTGCGTGATTTTCAGCAGTTCATTGTTTGTTTTGAACAAGGTAGTTTATCAGCTCAAGGACTGATGTAAAATAAGATTTTTGTAGGAGTTGGACTTCATTTATAGAATAATTTTATTTTGTCATCTGCATTCAGTATCTGGAATGATAAACGAATATACACAATTATTTAGTTCATAATATCAAATCATATGCTTTAAGCATGGAAACACAGGGATGCAAAGTAGTCCTTTTTACGTTGTTTCTTTACTTTTCCAAATTGTTCATCCAAACATTCTTAAATTTATTGTGCAATGGGAAATGGTTTCTTAGGTTCATCTGTTGGCATTAATGGAAATTTAATTCAATTCTTATCGCTACCTACCAATTTTTGTACTCCAACTTCTAGTTTCATGGCCTTTAGCTGCCCAGTTACACAGATCTTAAATTAATACAACCAACAAGGAATGACAGCAGGAACTAGGAATTGTGTGCGTTTGATTTTTAAAAGTTGAATTAGATTTCATATACATCTTCATTTAATTAGGCAAAACTAGTTTAGATTTTTTTTGGAAGTGATTTGAAGTTGGTTTCAAAGCAATAATTTTTTTATCAAATCCATTTTTGGTTTTAATTGTAAACCAATCTTAAAATTTGTATCAAACCATAAACGGTTTTAATATTTGAACAAGTTTAAGATATTCTAGTTAAGATTAAAGTGAAGATGTCCTAACTGAAATGGATCAAAAGATTATCCAATTAAATTTGACTTCAAAGATGTCTCGAGTGAAACGAGCTAAGACAAAAAAATGTCCTAACTAAGATTGAGATAAAGAATTTCCAAACTAAGATATAAGCAAAGCAAAAAATATCCCAACTAAAATTCAGGCAATGTCTCACATTTTCATCATTTTAGACAAAGATACACACTCACTTTGATAAGATATGGTGCAAGAATAACTTGCCTGAGTATTATCCGAATCAACCTGCGTTGCACAGGATAACTTTATAGAAAATGAATTTAGACGTGAATTCAATCCATTAAAAATAACTTTATTAGTTTGCATTGGTTTGAAAATGAATAAGTTTTGATTACTTGGATATACACAGGATTTTGTTCAATTTATATATATATAGCCAATACAAGTTTGGTTTAAAAATCACTGACCCAAAATAAATAAATAAAACGTTGCATTACAGTAAACAGTAATTACAGTATAAATATAACACATCATAAAGAACAGGGCACTGATTTGTATGAAAATGGTAACCCATGGAATAAAGGCCTTTTCAATTGCTTGTTCAATCATGCCTGGTAAGCACAGTTTCATTATCGATCAGGATGAATAATTAAAGGGTTCTAACTAGAAAATTTGGAGTGAGTAAAAACTGTCCCTTATCACTGCATCGTTACTTAAGTGCCCGACCAAACAAGTAAAGACACTACCAGTGTACATGCATACCCGAACAGGGGCAAAAATTACAACATACGATTTGCTCTCACGATGTATGAGAATGAGAGATTACAACCTTTTAAATTCTACTCAACAGCCAACTGTTCCGCTCCAAAAATCATGCTAAGGGCTTCCTTTCCACCCGGAAGAAAACCAGCAAGAACTAGTCCCAATCCAGACAATTCATATTTACACATCTTATGTCCAACATGCACTTTGTAGCTCATAAAGCCCAAAAAGGCTTTTGAACCCCAATTGCTCGGCTGCCATGAGGATATGATTCCTCTCTAGAATCATCTAGATCATCGTCATCCTCCTCTCCGTATTCCATTAGCTTGACCAAAGTATCTGAAATACGTAAATGTTAAATAAAAACAGTCTAGAGATGGCTAACAAAACGATGACATTGCAAAGTAAAATTTCAGGGTCAGACAACAAAAACTTTGTTCCAAAGAGAGAAAAGAATGAAGATTCAAAGCAGTAATGACCCAAATATAGTAAAAAGCACGTTTGATTCTAACCAGGAACTGCATCAGATTTTGTATTAAGCAAATTCTTGGTCCTGTTTTGTACTTTAACTTCAGATGGATCAGAAAATTTAGGTGGAGGTGGTGGGGGCATAGTTCTCGGTAGAGGTACTGGCATTCCGTTGGATGATGGCTGGACCAACTTCTTAGGGGCAGGCATAGTTGATATATTCCTCACAAGGCCATCACATTTTTCATTAGGTTTTAGAGGTTGCAAACCCTGCAATCAAGATAGAGAGTGGAAGAAAACAAAAAACCAAACACAACCTTTGAATCAGGTACTTTACTAATTGTTCCAACACGCCAAACTTCATAGTCAAAAAGTTTAAGACACTGAACTGCAAACGAGAAAAACAAACACAAAAAAGCAAGGTAAAAACACTACATGGTAGGGATAAACAGGTAATGACTTGTTACTCGGGGTGCCGTACCATCCTAAATTGATCTAGTGTGACAAACAGTAACAGGAAGCCAGAAATTACAAAAGCTAGCCAAATTATCTAAATGGTTAAATAATATTAAGACAGGTATATGGTAATTTATTGCCATTCTCCGAATAAAAAATGTTATAACTGTAAATGTGCAGCCCAAATTTTCCCGATAAAAGGGTTTCAGTTCCAATGCCAAATGTAGCATTGATGTCAAATATTAAGATGATTGCACAATGAACAGCTTATTTTAGTGAAAACGGCGGCATAAGATGTAAACTGTGACAATAACTAAGGGAAAGAGCTTTTATTTTAATTTACTTTGCCCATAATTTTAATCTACTCTAATATATTCATTTTCATACTATACCAAGCTATGCTATGGTATCTCATTCTCTAGTTTTATATTTTTTCATATCTCAACTTGTCTTCTTCCCTTTAGAAGATTGCATCAATTTGGCGCAGGTATGGTAAACCCTTCCCTTCAGGAAATTGACAGTCCATGTATGCAGTACTAGATGAGGGCATGGCCAAAAAGCCCGCCACATCTTTAGCAGCAATTTTACCAATGAAGGAAAAAGTCACAATAACATCTTGGATTACAAAAGGACGTATGCTGTGAAGACACAAACACGCTCCTACTCCTCCAAAATAGAAAACCCTGTCAAACATACAAACCAATGGCCCAACAGACAGGTCCAGTGTCAGGCTTTTAGCTTCATAGAAGGTCAGAGAAAATACCTGGAATATTAAGCATTACAGTCAGCACAAAATAACATGTTTAAATCAGAACAGATCTAGAGATGAACAGTATTTGAGAGAAAAGTTCTGCACTAATATTTTTCTGATTTCTTTGCTAATGTAAGAAACAAATAAATAAGTTCTGAAGGGTATGATATCAACAGAAAGCTATGGATGTAGTTCAAAGGGGGAAAAAATACCATAACATAGCTCTTTGTTCCTGATATGCATCCACAAGTAATTTAAATTAGGTTTAATTACTTGTTTGGTCCCTACATTTGCAAAAAATGTCTTTTATGCAGAGTTTGGATGAGAATAAAGATGAGGATTGGGGGACTAAGGAAAGAAAAAGAAAGCATGGTGGTTTGATTGAGTGAGAGGAATGTTCTAAAATCCAAATTGAGTAAAACGGAAACTTTCTGCACAGGAATGAGAAAAGTGCAAAAAAAGTTAAGAGATGCAACATAATCGATTGTTAACAATTATAAAAGGATTGTGTTTAAAAATAAAAGACACATAATCAATTATATTATGTTGGAAACATAATAGATTGTGTGCTAATATTTTTTAACACAATCCTTATAATTTTGGCCACAATTAATTGACCAGGTTGTCGAGAATAGAAGGATCATGTTTGAAAATATAGGGACACGCAATCGAATATGTTGTAAAAAGTAGAGGGACTGGGCTAAAAAGTAAAAGCACGTGATCAATTATGATGCTTATTTGTTTTTCAATAAAAAAATCATTTTAATTCTCTTTCTCACCTATTTCTCCAACCAAAAATCACCCTATTTCCACTCACTTCTCACCTCTTTCTCTTCCATTTTTTCCCTTCCACTACCTCTATTTGTTTCCTCTCTACCAAACAGAACATTAAACATCTCATTTTAGAAATACACAATTTCTTTTCATCTCTTTTAGTTCTTGCCTGACATCATTTTTAATCCTTTTAGTGACTAAAAGGGATTAAAAATATTGAGTAGAGGCAAAAGTGGAATTTATTTAAGTACAGGAACTAAAAGATAAAAGTTTCGTAAATTATAACTACAAAGACCGAATAAGTAATTAAATCTTTATTTTATTTCATTTTTTCTTTGTCAAATGGAATAAGTTCATCTAAAAGCACAAGATACAAAACTGTGAACATGCAAAATGTATGCATCATGTACGTGTAAGAATCATTCCCTGTGTAACAACAGTGAAAGGCAAAATCTAGAAAATATTACTTCTATCCGGCAGCATGGGGGATTTATTATCATATCAGTCAATTTGAAGGCATTAACCTTACCACAAACCTGTCTACATATAACTGACCTACCTTTCCAAACCATTTGAAATTCAATATCATTTTAGTTATTGAATTAGAATCTTATAAGTTGGCTTCCACTCATTACGTAAACAAAATTCCATAAGGACGTCTAAAAAATTCAATGAATTATGTAAAGATTTTCAATAGCATGTAGATACAGAATTTTTAATCAAAGAACCAGCATTTTTGTATGAAATTATGTGAATCCCTTGAGAAAAATGTTAGGAGTTGGTGTAAACTAAACTAAGGGGTTTTGAAAGAAAATGGAGTTCTGCGCTGGTGTTGTCTTGTTTACAAAATATGTTAAATTAAGTGAATTGAGATTCTTAAAATTATTCTACCCATTGAGAATACAAAAGGGTTTTTCTCCTTGCTTCATGGTACTCTTTGTTTACAACTCTGATGGCAGGTAACTCTAGCTCTGATGCTTAAGGTAGAAATAAATCTAAATTTCCATAAACCTTGCCCTTCATTCATTTGCAGGCTTACTAGAAACTATAATTAAATGAAGGCATTTGAATAATTCCCTCAATGCATGCAATGATGTATTTAAAGATTTTATCAATGACAAACCAATAACCTTATTGAGTTTTGCTGCGCCTTTCAAACCGACTGGTAACTCTTGAAACTTTCGTTTCTGGGGTGGCCGCTTCTCCTTTTCAATATCAAAGCATGAGCTTGACCTGGACTCTCCATTTGATGCTAATGTTGTGGGATCAACTGTTGAAGCAACAGGAGGTGAGTGTCTCAAAGCAAGGGCAACTTGTTGCAAAGGGGTAGCTTGAGGATATATTCCACCATATCCAATATAGCTAGTGCCACCTGATACTAAAGGGGGAGGAGTATAACCAATCACGTCTGCTTGATGCGCAGAGCTTAAATGTCCTGTAGGTTGTGGTGTAGTCCCCAAATTGAGGGGAGCTGTGACACCAGTCACTCCAACCAAGGAAGCTGGAGGGATTGGTTTCAAGACCACTGCTGTTGACATAATACTACTGGTTAAGCTGGTACCTGCCTCTAGCTCAAGTGCAGAGCTCTGAACTCCCGTCAAATTCTGTGGGGGTGGCACAGCACTATAAGCTTGTGGGGGTGAAATGATTGTAGGAATCTGCTTTGACAGTGAAAGGCCATCATAAACCTGCTGAGGTGGTGGAACAGCACTATATACCTGCTGGGGAGGTGGAACAGCAGTGTATACCTGCTGTGGAGGTGGAACAGCACTATAAACCTTACATGATGAAACCCTATGACAGTTAAATCATAAGTTATTCCCAAAAACTTAAATAAAACCAACATAAAGTACTATATCACAGCACCAACAATAAATATAATCAAGTAACATAAGTTCAAAGCATTGAAATGGTAGAAGGCAGAGGAATTTTCTCAACTACCACAATCAGATTTACCAGATCTAGACTTCTCACCCAAACACCTCCCTCTTAAACTCAATCTCAGTTCCACAGAAATTAAAACTATATTTAACTTTGATGCAAACCAAACTAAATTTCATATTTGAACCACCCAGCCATTCGTGAGTCAAAATTGGCAAATTAAAGTCCACAGCCCTTAATAAAGAACTGCACCAGAAACCCAAAAGTACACAATTGTAAATAAAATAATAAATTGTGACAACCGGATAATGATGAAGTTAGTGAACTTGATAGAACCAGGAGGGGAAGATACATTCATGAAATAATCTGTCCCAATGACCTTCTGTAATGGAAGTGAATGGAGGGCATAAGCACTTAATCGTCAACATGAAACATAATTCTAGGGTAAATCTGTTAGTAAGGACTAACACAAAACCTAGAGTATTCATTTCCACTTGTCTCATCCTAATGAATATCTTTTCTTTTTCAAACTACTGAGAGCACCTAGCAGAATATGGATTTCTTGTTGTTTTACTGATAGCGCCTTAAAGCAGGGCCTTTACAGAGGTGAGAACATCTCATCAGGCACCAGGTGCACAGTCAGGCCTCTGATTGATATCTATACAGTACAGCTTTAAATGAGAACAGGTCCCTTAAATTAAAAAGTGGATCCATGTTTTTCCAGGATTGATGGATGGAGAGTAATTTACTATTTAGTACATATTCTTTTCCCCAATGGTACTAAAGTGATATACCAAAAGTTCACAGAAAATAATCCATGGTGAAAAAAAGTGTTGTAAACTTGTTATGCTGAAAATCCATAAATTTGAATTATCAAAAGGTATGTGTCATGTATCATGAACTATCACATGTAAGAAATTGGGAATTTCTCAAAAAATTGTGTTTCTTCATACCAAGAACTAAAATATAAAGCAGACACAATTTCAGAAATTTCCACTTGGGAGCAGAAACATCTTGCCCACAGATCCCATACCCTATTACAGTATAAACTAAATACCTTGAAGCACCACACTCAGTACAGATGGTATCCAAAAGATTTTCAGCCAAAAGCTTAGCATCTTCAAGGCTTTTTGCATTGTTGCTGGACAACAACAGATGCAGGGGCTGCTGTCCATCTGCAACCAGAAAAGTAATTAAATGAAAAATATATACAATGAATAAATGAACTATGATGAAATAGCATGCCCTTCAGAAGTCGAGATCAGAGAAATGAGAAGGCACCTTCTGCATTCAAGCATTCATTGTTTCCTGAACCATGTCCTCTCAGTATAACTGTTGCTCCTGTTTCATTCATAATGTGATTTATATACTGGTCCTGCAAGTTCAATGCAAACCACCACCAACACCAAAACAATTTCTCCCAATCGTATGGAGATGTCAGAGAAAGCTTGAAACATTAGATTATCTCGACTTCATTGTACACAATGTAAAATTCAGAAAATATTAAAGAATTATATCCAGCAAATGGAAATAAAAATACAGTGATGGCATTGGATAAAAAATATTACCCTACGTACACAAGCTAATTATTTCTATAGGTCAAGATTACTTATTAGCATAGGTCCAGATTTGTTTTTGGTAAATATAATTTTACATATTGAAAGTGTGAATACAAAATGTCCAGCTTCTATATTTTATCCTGACAATTTTGTTTCTTACTAGATATTTGGCAAGTACCCGTTGTTGTGAGTGTGTATGTACACAAACTTACATACCAGACAGACTCTTGGACTGAAGTTAAATATTCATTTGAAAAAGGTTCTTCTATAGTGATCAGACCAACCAACCATTTTCATCTTTCTGAACATCACTTTCAGCAACTAACAAGTATTACAATGACATATGTAACCATAGAATGCAACAACAGTCCATCCACCCTTTTCGTGCCCAATCAACTCATGGAAAATCAGTACTCCTAGTAGTACCTCAGTATTTTTCACACCATCAAATCAGAAGTTGAAAACAAAGACACAGGTACTCCTAGCGAGTGAAAGGCTAGAATATTATGAAAACAAAAACATCAGATGAGTAAGTGGTCACATCACATATCAAATGAGACCAAATAAACTTCTAGGCTTTAGCAAGCATGTCATAAAATTTTTGTAAGGATTATCCAGGTAAGGTCATGCATGAACCTCGACCTCCAAGAGTGACTAGACTAGACAAATCAATTGAGTAGGGAAGGGCTTACATTTGGTCCACGTATCCGAGCAACAATGTTCAATGAAGGATCAGCATCAAAGCCCAAAAACACACACGTAGTCAGCACCTGATTCAGTAAGAAATTTCAGTGTCACACATCATGTCAGAACCATGCACACAAGCTAGTAATAAATGAATGTACCTTCAGTCCATTAACCAAAGCTGAAGGTGAGGCAGAAGAAATTGACTGTGAATTTTGCCCTAGCTTGAGCATTTCTTCAATCATTGCAGCAGCACGATCAACAGCTAAAATCCTTTCTGCTGTCTCTTTTATCTGCAATAAAATTTGATGTCACCAAAAGCAAACTAACTTGTGTAATTCACTCCCCTGTAACACTACCATTAGTGAAATAAAAACAAACAAAGTGCAGATACAAGCAAGGCATGCGGTTTCATTTTTTCAAGAATAAGAAAACATTTAAAGTTACAAATACATCAATCCCTTTCATATGACACTTCATTCATTCATTGCTCTGATTAGACATTATTTTTCTTTTGACTTCTCAAATCTTTCCAATTCCAATTCATAAAGTTATAAATGTTGGCTTTCATATCAAAACAAAGAAATACAAAAAAAAAAAAAATAATGAAGTAGCAACTTTTACATGAGCTCCTGCAGAGATGTGAAGATATAGTGGCTTCTCTCCATCAAGTGGTGCATTAGGAGGCCGATACTTTCCCCTGTGGGAAAATTCTAGATATACGTTAGATAAAGCAGCACATAATATAAAACACAAAGGATTGTAGAATGGCTTAAATGACCTACAAACCTAGTTATAACTATGGCACCAGTACACCTCTGGATCTGCAAGAAGAAGATCAATTATTAAAGATTAATTAATAGGAGTTTGGAACTAAAAAATGTAAAATTGATTATATATGTCACCTCCTCTTGTGTCTGGCGTTTTGTCAATTTGTAGCGAACAGAAGACTCTGCATCATTTATGACAATTTCCCGAGCAATTATTAATTCATCTTGGATCTTTTGCTACAGAAACATTCATCTCACAGTTAAGAAAGATAAGAAACTTGAATATTATTTGAAATATAAAAAAAAAAAAAATCCATAATAAATAAATAAATGAAAAAGTCAGGGGAAAAAAAGCTTCAGAAGCATGCTGCAAAATATCTTATAGATACAAAATTATTAATTAGACAGGTTATACAGCATTCATCTACACTTAAGCAATTATTCTTATTCTGAGGAAACCAGAAGGAAAACAATATATACACAGACACTAACATCTCAAAACACGGACCATCAGATTACATGAAATGAAATGGTAAAAGTTAATATAAACACAGACACGGTCTATTGATTATATCAAAGACAAAGTATAGTCACTATTTCACTCCATCCCAACCAAAACACAATCTGAAAACCTATTAGCATTGAGTGAGTCAAATTTCATTATAATGTTGAAAGGCTACAAAAATTCCTATGATGTGAAAATATACTTCATCTTAAAACGGTATACAGAGATCAAGAAACAAAATTTATCAAATCATGTTATTGACAAACTGCAAAATCAAATTTCCAGAATTTCTAAAGTTTCGATATCAAGATGTTGTGATGGAGCAAGTTCCCAAAGAGACTAAATCTAGAGAAGATCACTCCAAGTGTAACCACGTAGAAGGTGACCAGAAAATTCAACAAGGGACACATGTTTGTTTCTGGACACTTGAACTTTTCATTATATACTTGAATGCAGCAATATTACTTCTTATTGAGCCAAGGATTTGGTCCTTCAAATTGAAGAACTGGTGGAGCACAATTCATCCCCTTATCATGTTTATTGCAGCGTCAAAGATCTCCCGATCATTCCCATATTACAAATCATAGGATGAAATTTCATTTAACAACTACAAACTCCCTTCTCCAAAAGCAAAACAGAGAAATGTTGATGCAGCAATTTCATCAAGAAAGGGCACCAGCAAATATGATAAACATCATAAGAGATAGAAATCTACACTCACTTGATTCATTTTTTGGGCGGCAACAGCAGCTGCAGCAGTGTGTTGCTGAACCTGAGCAGAAGCTGCCAGAGGATTTGCCAAAAGGGCACCGGAGATCACCGGAACCATACCAGGAAATGCAATCCCTCCAAGTGAAATAGCATTGCTCAAAGGAAGTGCTCCAGGGACTGCCATACCAACTGGCATCAACGAATCCGCTGGTTGATCCCACTTTCTTTTCTTTCTAAACAAAAACCACAACACTCAAAAATGAAATCCCAAAAGACATGCAATAAAATAAAATTTGTTTAGCATTTTCCATCACGTGTCGATGCATCAACAAACTCTTATCCCACTATTGGCTACCTGAGATAACACCACATTCAGCTCGGATGTCGACGAGACCCTAACTCTAAAATTTCGAACACTACGCTACACAATTAATCACAATTGCAATAGCCAAATCAAAACAAAGCAGAACAACTAACAAAACGATAGAATCAACACCGCACGAGATCCAAACGAATTTCACATAATTCGCGAAACACGGAAAATAAGGCATTAGCGTTAAGGAGGGTTTACCTCCGCCGCGTTTGCGAAGCATCGTTGGACACGGAGGTTTCGTTGGAAGAAGAAACCCTAGCGCTGCTATCCTCTGTCATTGTTCAAGCAATTCAAGATTGCGAAAAAAGAAGAAGAAGTGCAATTTTGTTGCGTTTGTTTCCCTTTTCGTTTCTTCTTCGTTTCCGATACCAGAAAACGAAAAAGATTCACGCGAGCGTCGGTATTGGGTTGGAACGAACGCAATTGGTCGGCGAAACGGGGTTTTGTGCCTCTCGCCCAGCGTCGTACGGTTACACGACGCGAGATGGGATTAAACGACACCAAGCAGAAAGTAAACGACACCACCGCAGAGATTAAACGATGACGGGGTTTCACAAGACCAAAGATCGTCGTCTGTTTCGTACGTACTACTACTAGAGTCGTGCGATAAAAATATTTATTTATTTATTTATTTTGGAATTATTTTTTTCTGTAATATTTGTTTCTCATTTTTTTTTCCAATATAATTATTTTTTTATGTTTTGAAGGATCAAGAAATAAGGAAGTGGAAACATATTACAATTTGTAATTTTACTTCTATCTTAGTTTCTATTTTTTTTTCCATTACATTGTTTGCATGGTCCCTTTCTTTTTATTCTTATCCTTCTTGTACAATCGATAAATATAAAATAGGAATAGCAAATCAATCTCATGTGAATATTGTTTGATTAGCTCTAAATACTCTATACGTGAATATTGTTTGATTAAGTGTAAGTAGTCCCTTGAATGGTTATAGACATAATTAATATTCGATTTTTTAATTTGAATATGAAAAGGTGGAATAAGTGTCCTCTCATCATATTCTTCATAATACATATTTTTGTCTTTATATTTGTCTGGTTTAAAATACTAAAACACAATTAATTAGTAACATAAAAAATAAAAAATGTATATTAACTTTTCTTTAATTCTTCCTTTCGTAACTTATTT
>Ga0123341_1002877_pt1 | contig 14472 bp, 12 predicted proteins | sample Turbeapinknodule_FD_89959 | JGI IMG/M metagenome (GOLD analysis project Ga0123341, IMG submission 89959) | Root nodule microbial communities of legume samples collected from Mexico - Turtle bean Mexico pink nodule | ecosystem: Host-associated > Plants > Roots > Nodule | place: Mexico: Nepantla... | reverse complement strand
GAGAAGTCGTCATCAACAAAAAAAAAAAATCAATATTTATAAAATTTGAAGTTAAAGTCGTATTATGATAAAACAAATTTAATTAAAATATTACATTGAGATCATAAAATACAATTTAATAACAGATAAAAATAATTAAAATTGTGTCATTCATGCATAATTTAGTTATTTTTATCTAATAGATAGTAAAATTGTATCACTACAACTTATTTAATCTTTTAACAAAATAAAATTAGGCATTTTTTAATTAGGCATTGGGGAAAATAAAAGATTAAGGTTAAGAGTGATTGGAAATGGGTGCATGTGGGAGGCAGCGTTAATCTTAGGACCAAGGTAATGGCTTGTCGGCTACCAACATAATACGCCTCACAACACTATTAATGCAAACACACACATTTTTTATTTTATTTTCTTTTATTTTATTTTCTTTTATTTTATTTTATAATCTCAATTTAATATTTTTATTAAATTTTTTTTATCATAATACGACTTTAACTTCAAATTTTATAAATATTGATTTTTTTTTTTTGTTGATGACGACTTCTCTATATAAAATCATCTTTCGAGATACAGCTTACTTAATCAGTCATTAATCAATAAATGAAAATAACTGAAATAATGCATGTTAATCAATAAATGAAAATAACTGAAATAATGCATGTGTACGTAACTTTTAAGTTTAAATATTTTCATATCTTATTAAATCGTATTACTTATACACAATTTTAATGTAATTTTTTTATTAAAGTTATCTTAACATTATAAATATGGACATTATTTTTATTTTTTCAAATAAAATGATGCTTTGGAGACACAACTAACTAAATCTCATAATGATTTGTTTTTCACTTGAATAGTTATGAAACAAAATGACATGATTTTGATGCAAAAAAACCACCTTAAAGCTTTCACACAAAAGAAGAAAAACAAAGAAAGCATTCCTTGGTTAGATGTTGAGATAATTATAAGAAAAAGAAATGATGGTGAAAGAAAAGAGAATGAGAAATTTAGGCCATAGGTAGTTAACAAGGAGAATGCCCTTTTGTCCCTGATAGAAGTAGTTAGAAGGTTTGGAGTGAGTGGGTTGGGTAGAGAAAGCTCTAGCAGGCACAGTGGTGGCTCAGAAGTAGAATCTCTTGAATTGAATCCAAGCAAAAACAAAGGAAAAAGAGCGTTTTGTGTGAGTTGAAGACCATGTGTTTGTTTGTCAGACGCTGACACCTCTTTGCGTATCAATCATGCAATGCAATAACCCTGCCGCCAATTATACCTCTTCTCTTCACTCTTTTCTCTCTACTTTTCATACCCTTTTTCTTTCTCCTTCTCAAAATATTTTCTTTTCTTTTTCTCCCATATAATTTCTGGTAATTCCACCAAATATTTGGCGCAGGTTGTTGTTTGTAATGTTCTGTTCTGTACACCTACCTGTAGCGGTAGACTACAACAAACAAATTCCATCCCTTTATTTTATATTTTCATTTCTATTGGTCATTCGATATTAATTACGTTCCTGTTTAGTGATACTGTCATATTCGTTGTTTTTTGTTCTAAAATTTGCTACCTAAACTGGGCTATCCAAATCTGATTTTTTTCTTAATCTGAAAACTCTCTGTCCTTTTTGGTTAACCTATGAGTTAGCCTATATTTGTTAAAAGAAAATCAATTCCCGGGGTTAAAATTTGTAGTTTTGTGCCTGAGTTTGTTTGAATCGAGAGAAAGAAGAGGGTTTGGTCTTGTTGGGGATGCATATTGAGGGTGGTGGAGGAAACAATGGCGAATCTGGTTCCGGGGGTGCTTCTGAAGCTTCTGCAGCACATGAACACGGATGTGAAGGTTGGTGGTGAGCACAGGTCTTCGCTGCTGCAGGTTGTGAGCATTGTTCCGGCACTTGCAGGGGGCGAACTTTTCCCAAATCAAGGTTTTTACCTCAAAGTCTCTGATTCATCTCATGCTACTTATGTTTCTCTCCCTGATGAACATGATGATCTCATTCTCAGTGATAAGATTCAGTTGGGTCAGTTTGTGTTTGTTGATCGTTTGGAGGGTGCTTCTCCTGTCCCCATTCTGAGAGGGGTTAGGCCTGTTCCTGGGAGACACCCTTGTGTTGGAACCCCTGAGGATATTGTTGCAACTCATTCCCTTGCTTTCCTTGACAATGATAAGGACAAGAATGGGGTTTCTTCTGGTGTTTCTGACATGGATAGATCGAAGTCTCCGAGGAAAGTTTATAGTGGTGGGGTTGGAGAGAGGGAGAGGAGAGAGAGAGTGAGATCAAATGGTGTTGGTGGGAGTGGTAAGGAGGAAGTACAATCCAACAAGACTAGTGCTGTTTTTGGTAGGGGCAAATCTCAGCCTCAGCCAGTGAAGCCTCCACTCAAGATTGAGGTGAAGAAGGAGTCCTTGACTAGATTGAGGTCTACCAATTCGCGCTCCATTCCTTCGTCCCCAAGTAGCTGCTACTCATTGCCGATCTCATTTGAGAAATTTTCCAATGGGGTCAGGCAACACCAGACTAAGGTTGGGGCTAAGGTGGGAGTGGTGGAGACAGGAAAGTTGGTTCGTGGAGTTAATAGTCCTGCTGCAAAGAAAATTGCGAATCCGATTAGAAATTTGGTGCAGGGAATTGAGCTGGGGACTAAGGCTCTGCGGAAGAGCTGGGAAGGGAGTATGGAGGTCAAGACTAGAGAGTCCTCCAGAACCAGGGTTGCATCCAAGTTTGATCCTAAGCCTGAACTAAGTGTGAGTTGCCATTTCTTCTTTTCAGAAACTCTTAATGTCTAATGCCTAGGCTTGTTGGAGCAATTATCCTTTTTTTTTTGTTTTCCTTTCGAAATTTTATGCGGAATAATCTGCTATTAAGCTTTGTCAGTGTCAGTATGAGAGACTTGGATTTCATTACCTCCATGGATTGAGTCAATTAAATGACTACAAATATTTTTTCCCTTAATTTTATGTTCTACCAGACTCCTAGGAGGAGAAGCATTTCAAACGAAAAAGGACCATCTAAAGAGGAGGGGAAGATCAAAGCACCAACAAAACCCTCTAAAGAACAACACAAGACTCAAACGTCTACAAAGAAGGCTAATGCTAATGGAACTACAGCCGAACCAGAAAAGTCGAGCAAGCAAAGAACTTCCATTGGAAAGAAAGCAGAAGTTTCTAACCTCCCTGGAAATTTGGTCAAAGTTTCTCTAAGTAATAGAAAAGTGACAGATGTGACTGTTCAATGGGCTTCACTCCCCTCATCTATTTCAAAACTTGGAAGGGTATATCTATTAAGAACTCCTTTACTTTCACACTGTACTTCTTTGGTTCTTGTCTGTCAAAGCATATATTGTCCACTGACAGTTGCAATAGAAAAGAGGAAGGAAGGCAAAGGTGTTTAGAAAATATTGTCTCCTGAATAAAAACAACTCAAAATAAGTATAATGTATACCATATAATAAGTGTGCTGCAGGTATGAAGTTGGATCATGTGATTGTTCCAAATATATATCATTACTCACTGGATACATTATGCAGAATATTATATGACCTTACTTTATCTTCTGCTCAGATGGGAAATTCTTTAACCATATTGTTTCGTTTTTTATAAACTGGTGTGCAAAAACATTACTAACCATATTCTTCCATTCCTATTCTCTGTTCACATTTGTTACAGGAAGTAATGATGCAGAGAGATGCAGCACAGATAGCAGCAACTGAGGCTATGCAAGAGGCTGCTGCTGCAGAGAGTTTACTGCAATGTCTAAGGTGTGAATATACCTGTATTTTCTCCATTGCACATTTACGTTTAAGGGTAAAAATAAGACGTGGGTAAGTGAAGTGTATTTGAACTGACTTGTAAATCACATGTGGAGAATGTGACATTTTTAAATCAAAATCAGCCAAAGCTAACAAACTCCAAATCACATTCAGGGTTCAGGATACTTTAATTTGCTCTCTAACTATTATGTGAGGCAGAGATTTCTTGGACACTTCTGAAAATATTTAGACAAAAAGAAAAGAAAGTGTGCACGAATGCAATCCATGTGAAATGCTATCAGCAGAACTGGTTTGTTGCTTGATTTAAGGGATAAGTTTGATAGACATATGATCTACACGTTTCACATTTTTAATGATGACTTTGTCATTTACCATGGTGAGATGCTGAATATATAGAGGACTTCAGGTTTATGCATAAATATATTTAATCCATATGAGGGACTATTATGTCAAAATGTTCTAATTCCTACCAAGTTGTTGCTGACGTTTGTTTGTGATGTTTCTGGCAGAACATATTCAGAGCTAACTAATTCTGCTAAGGAACAGAACCCACAGCCAGCAGTAGAGCAGTTTTTAACTCTTCATGCTAGCTTGAATAGTACCCGGATAATATCTGAATCCTTATCAAAACCCATTCCAGATTGTTCATCTCCAGATTATGAAAAGGGTACAGCGGAAGAAGTACTAAAAGTAAAATCAGACAGACAAAAACAAGCGGCTTCCTGGGTCCAGGCAGCCTTGACCACCAATCTGTCATCCTTTGCTGTTTTTACAAGAGAATCTCAAACATCCAGGCCTCCAGCTTCAAGCAGCTCTCAAAATCAAAAGAATGTCGTGGGAAGTCAACCCATGTTAGTTCTACACAATTCAAGTGAAGATGCTTCATCAAAAGTTCCTGCAAAGACCCGTCTGACAGCTAATTCTAAGCATGCCTCACAAGGAACTCTTCGCAAACCAGGTGATGGGTTATTAAATGGGCAGAAGCAGCTTGTCCAACCACCCCCTGAATGGGTTAGAGGAAATAGCCTCAATGAGGTAGTTAATTTGGTCGAAATGTTGCAGTTACAATCCCGAGACTGGTTTTTGGGATTTGTTGAGAGGTTCTTAGACAGTGATGGGGACACTACCTTGTCAGGTAATGACCAAATAGCAGGAATGCTCACTCAACTAAAAAGTGTTAATGACTGGTTAGATGAGATAATTTCGAGCAAGGATGAGGGAGAATCATGCCAGATATCAGCAGAGACAATTGACCGGTTGAGGAAGAAAATATATGAGTATCTTCTTACACATGTCGAGTCTGCTGCTGCTGCACTCAGTGGTGGATCACAATCGGCACCTCAGATCCAAACAACACAGATTAAAGCTAAAAGATGAAGGAGTACATAGCTTAGCTTAACTATGCATAAGTAGTAGGGATGAGTGGGTGTAAACCTGGTCACTAAAAGCTGTCCGAGGTCCCCTTTAAATTTCACTTATTTTTTGTCCCCTCTTTCGTCTGTTTGTACATAAATCCTACATGGGGTTTGAGGTATAGATGGAATATAATTTTTACTAGGGGAGATAGAAAACATGATTTGTGAGGATACACTTTTCTTTCATTTTTCTGAATATTGTTCAGGTGAAATTATACAAATTGAAACAGTGGAAGATATAAGCTGACTTGATCTTTTCTAATGCCCTTCCTTGAGTTCTTGCATATCCAACCATGGATGAAATTTTCATGAAGGGAATTAAGTACCAGTCTTCTGGATAAAATCATAATAGCAGCAATGAGGCATAAAACTGTGATCTAGTTAAGGATTACAAAGACGAATGAATTGTATGTAGCAAAACAATTAACAAGTTTATGAATGTAGAATAGTTATGCAAGCAGTGAGCGTGAAAAAGGTACTAATTATGCAGACTTTTTTTGTTAATGTAGGGTATAAAAAAAAAGTGATGGTTCATATGTAAGCCAGCCTGTTAACCCTTCCATTGTTAAGAGCCGGAGGTTATTGCTGTGAAATACCAGCCTCAGGGCTCCAGTCTGAACTAATGGAGAACCTAAGCAGGACTAAAATTCCATTTTACAATCTTAAGCCGTTATTGAGGTGGCATCACAACCTCCAGTCTTGGACTTGGAATGGACAGGCCAAACAAACACAGTGCCTTGTTCCATCACCCTTTTGCCCTCACATGAGTTACAAGCTACGCTACTAAGCTCGGCAAATTCATTAGTGGAATAGGCGTTTATAAAGAATAAATTTTATAATAAACTAGTCGATGTGGGACATCCTTGAAAATAAAATTCCATAGCCCCTTAAGTTGTGTGTACATTGCACAGGACAAGTTGTGGACGATAAAGCATAATTTCTTAAAATAAACTTTGGTTATATTATATGATTTATAGAAGGTTAAAGTCAAAGAAGATAAAAATGCATGAATCTGATTTTTGCAAGAGAATAACAACATGGGAAATTGGAAGTTTATTTGGCTGACTTGAACTTGTTATGGGCAAATTCAGAGCATATTTTGCACATCGTGGATGGTTGTTTGTTGTTGATGACTCTGATAAACTAATTAACACGCAGGAGATTTCTCAACTTATTATTATTTTTGCTTAACGAAACTTTGGAAGAGAAAAAACAAACAATAATTTAACTCTAACAGTTACTAATATCCTTTAATTTCAAAACAAACATTATTAACGGAAACATTTCTGTAGATTTGTTAGGTAAGTCAAATTTCACTGAGTTAATTAATTAAATTGAAAAATTGTTTAATCAATATCGAGTTGAAATTTCATTTACAAGGCAAATTCATGAAATTCTTTAGATGATAAACTTGACACAATTAATTCAGAACATTAGCCTTTGCTCTTTCCATGGAATTTATTAATTGGATTTTCAATTACTGGACAAATTATGCTTAGCTACAAAATTTAACAGAATAAACTGATGCCCATACAATCCAAAATAATCAATTTTAATCCTCTATCAAGTTTTAACCGTTAATTTAAGTTTGTTTTCTACTAAAAGTACATTAACTCAAGTCATTTTTTTATGTAGTCAAAGTATATTAACTCAAATCATTGAAAAAAATTAAAGCACTACTAAATTGATTCACTCTTAATAAATCAAATAAGTCTTAATCTCTTTACATTCAATTCTATCAAGTTTCAATTGTATCTTTTATATTCTTTTTGTTCATATCATATATTTATTTAGTTGTTGATTTTCAATTAGATTATTCAAACCCAAAGTTGTATTAAAATTATAACTTTAAAAGGATATAAAATAACCTTCTCTACATACTATAATTATTAATAGTAATAAAATGAAATTATCATACAAAATAACTATTAACAAAATAGAAAATTAGATAAAAAAAAATTAATTTCCATTGATATAATTTTTTAAAAAAAATGATGGTTCATATGCTTGGCACACCCAGTTGATTATGGGCCGAAGGTGCAGGCAACCCGTTATCCCTCCACTGCCAAGAGCCGGAGGTTATCGCTGCTCTGTGAAACCAGCCTCACGCATTACCCTCCAGTTTAGGATCAAAGGAAATCCAAGCTTTCGCCCAAATTCCATTGACCAACTCCTGGCTTGGAGTGGGCAGGCAGCATAGAGCAACCCCCAGTCCAACTGAGCGTAGCCATGGCTATGTTCCATCACCTTTACGCCCTCACATGAGTTATAAGCTATCGCAACTTAGCTCGGCGAACTCATTTAAAGAATACGCGTTTATATAGAATGACTTTTAGAAGAAACTAGTCGATGTGGGACTTATTCCTTTCATGACGAATTACTATGACTTGCATGATCTCAGACAAATAGTGCGTCATTCTTGAAAATAAAACTCCAAACCCACTTAAATTGTATGTACACCAATATCAAATTCAATTACAGCCCGCTGATTATTTCACAACAAAAACTAATTACTTTGGATACTGCCACCCTCTAAACAAACAATTAATTACTCATTCACAATTTATGCTGTTATTCCTTACTCCTAAAGTATGTTGCTAGATGTCCCCAATGGGGTTGGGATTTTCACTGATTAATGCACAATTTTATCAAATTTGCAGAACTGAACCACAACTACATAATCAGAAAGGTATTCAAATTTCATAGCAATGGAACACTTTCAAAAAATTGATTCGAACTTAGCTTCATTAAGTGTCTGAAGCCTGATAAAATTTAAATTTGAGTACTGGTTCACTTGGCTAAATAGCTACATTTGACATATTGATTCTGAATGATAAGGGATGATAAATATCAAAATAGAAGGTTGTTTTACCTCTTCATTGTTTTTGTTATTGGCTGTAGTTCTCTTTCTTTAGCAGAAGGTAGCAACTACTCATTTTGTTCGTATCAAACTTTTTGGAAAAATTTCTCTAATAGGAAAGAAAAAATAAGAATGAAAAGAAATTACTCTTTCTAAATTGAAATTAGTTTATGCATGAATTAATTGGTAGAAGTTTTCTCATATGACATTTTTAAGCTTTTCTATGAACAAGTTAACTTTTGTTTATGGAAAAGTCATTCATTTTTTTTTCTTTTTTTTCTCCCCTAAAAAAGTTTATAGAGAAACTTGTCCAAACACACTTGTTGGTTAATTTATTGTCCTGCAATTTTGTAACTTTTTTCTTTCTAATATTTGGATTTTGGAGCAAAAAGTGATCTTGCAGATAGCATAGAATAATATTGAAATGAGTAGATGACTAATGGAATCTCTCAGAAAGAGGAAGGAAGAAAGTTATATAGAATACAGTTTGGAACATTGGACTGGGAAGATGGAACAATAGCAGTACTTTTGCCTCTGGAAAATGTCTGTCAATACATGAATTTATGCTCACTTATTCCATGACTTTTGACTTCTGATTCTGAAACTTGATCTTTTGCAGCCATATCCCAATGATGCACTTATGATTATGACTATGCACTCTCTCTTTTCTATTCATGTGCATGGATCACAAAATACTTTATTGCTTTCCATATTCTTGTTATGATGTACTATCACGCATGGATTTTCTTACTAAAGACAAGAAGTTGCTCATAGTCCACTCGAGATGAGGTTGAGTTGGACCACTGTCCCCTGCCCCATAATTTACATGCATACCATTCAGAATCCTCCTTTTCCATAGATAACTAAAATACAACCAAGAAGATATCGGTAAAAAGAAATGCATTAAGCCTGAAGAATTGTGACTCATGTGAAAGCCTAAGTCTATCAGTGAGACTTCATATGTGGCTGTGATGCACAACACAACCAAATGGCACACCAAAGAAAGAGGACCTTTGACAAGAAGATCAATTATAGAGTCTGATTCAGTAACTTGTAGAAATGGTAATATGCAGCAATGAGTCAAAATAAAACATTGAAGCACCATGCTGTATTGCTTAAAAATCAACAATGTTTTCTGATACCTTGTTAACATATATTGGAGGTAATTGTGGCATTCAACATTATATCATAGTTTTACATCATAAAATTTGCTGCATTAAACATGTAAACTAGTATTAAAATGTGAATATCATATGTATTTGCTGCATTAGAAAGGTCCTAAAACCTTTCAAATTTTAGTTTTTCATGGCTCCAATATGCATTCCTTGGTCTTACAGAATGAACATTGAGATGTGCAGTATGATTGTAGCAAGTTGTCTGGTGCATAATTGAAGCAAGCAAATCTTTATTTCCATCTTTCATTGTGATGTGCATCGTAGGACCAAGCTGCAATTGCACTATCCGTGCCTAACTGGGAACTGTAGTAGATATCACATTAACCATAAATTGACTACAATCATAAATTTGTGATTCAGTTAACTTTTTCACTAACTATAGAGTAGGCTTCTCATTTCAGACATTTTCTGATGAAAATATTCCCTTTGCCTTATGATTTAATGCTTAATAAATAATAATATAACAACAAATTAAATTAGAATACCAATTTAAAAAATTCTCAACAAATGTTTATTAAATTCCAAATTTTTAATATTTTTTTTGAAAATTTATTAGATGGGATAAATTTCCATTGTATTTTTATTGATAAAATTATATTGTTTGGATTCTGTGTTATAAATGAAACATAAATGAAGGGATGTGTTTATTCCTTCACCCCGCTTACGAAAAGAGTGGTGGGTAGTGTGACACGTGTGCCATGGTTTCATTCTCCAAATCCACTCACAATGTCAACTCATACAAAATTTAAGTCACAATTGGTATTTTAAAAAAAATGAAATCATCTCCAAAGCAGCTATACTCTTAAATTTAAATTTAAGATATACATCTTATAAGAAATTTTCTATTGAACATGTGTGGTATGATAAATATTATAAAAATAAATTATAAGAATAATTTTTTAGATTGTGAAAAATTGAAGTGCATATAAAACTTATAAAATATGAGTTTCAAAATTTTGTACTATTAAAGTAAAACTAGGAAGATCTTAGCGAGATCACTTAAAATAAGATAAAACTTTGTAAAAGAATATTAAGAGCGTGTGTTATTAGAAATATCACCATTGGTATGATTTGAAAACAAATTTTAAGAAGGATCTCCTTAAAACTATATTTAAAACCTCTATTAACAAAGTGAGTATACATAATATCAGGGACTGAAGGTATAATTATTGATATGTGGGTTGTCTTCCTACTCCTCGTTTCAAGTTTCCTCCTTTAATTATTGTGCTTGATCGGAATTGACCTGAAAAAAGTACTCAGACAATCAAGTAAGTACCTAGATTAATATTATATAGTGAAAGATGATTAAAATGTACATCAGAGTTTATTTATAGTGGTTAGTCATTGACCATTTATTGTAATGGGCCGAATCTATCAAACATCAATATTAAATGATTTCTAGCATGATCTCTGATTTATAGAAAGATATATTGGTATATTGAGCATCTGTAATGTATATTAATGCTGTTAGTCAGTCATCACTGAAACCAAGTGACATAACATGTCCTTTAGGATTGATACATTATCTTCTTATGATAAAACAACATGAGTAAAAATGGTTCAAAACTTTATGTACTATATGTTTTTACCAATTTTATCTTTTTAACTAATTTTTGAATATATGACTAGTTTACAATTTTATCCTTGTTACAATATGTTTTGGTAATTTTTTTCCTTTTGTTATAATTTAGTTTATTGTTGTGCTTTGGTTGTTAACACGGTCTTTAGAATTAATAAATTAAAAAAATAGTTTGAAACCTTAATAAAGAATCAAGAAACAAATTAAAAAATCGATTTTTAATTTCATGAAATGTAGAAACCAAAGGGGCGAATGAGAGACTTCATAATCCAAAAACGACAACCCTAATGATGTTTTCTTTGGTTTGGTTGGTATTGGAATTATTGATTTTGTTTTTACCCTTTGCAAGGAAGGAAAAATGTTGATCACATAAAGTAGAAAGGGGAAAAAGGGGTTGAAACAATGGAATTGGGAAAATTGGAGAGGATTAGGGAAGGTGAGAATAGGTGTCAACGTGGCATGCATTAAGAAATGGTGTGTGGTGGTGTGATGCACAAATAAACTTGATTAATATCTATATATGTCTTGGTGTTTAGGGTGCCATGGCATTGGATTGTTTTGCCACCTCAGAAAAAAAATGAGTGAATGTGAATAATGAGGAACATGAAGAAGGGGTGGTGGTGGAGGACACGGTGGTGCTAAGAGAAAGAGAGAAAAGCAACTTCCTTTTCAACCAAATAGTGCCAACGCACACTCTTAACTCTTTCCCTTTTCAACCATAACTACGCCACACCATACCATACATAGATGCACCAGATTCTCTCCAAGACTTCATCTGCTATGGCCACTTTTCCTTGTTCCAGGGTTTGTGTTTCTCTCTCTCTCTCTTCCCCCTCTTCTCTCCTTTCTTTTTGGGTCTTTGATTTCGTTTCAGGGCATAATTATCTTCTCAAATTTGGGGTTTTTTTTTTATCTGTTAGAGTTTCGGAGGAAACGAGGGAAAAAAAAGACAGCGTCCGATGATGTTTTTTATTTCTTGTCTAAAAAACTAAACCAAACATTTTTCGTGGCCAACGTTGTGTGTGTGTTTCTTCCGGCATTCAATGAATGATAAGAAGGTATTTTGCTTTTGATTTTGATTGCTGAAACAAATTGTTTGATTCGGTGTGTTATCCGTCTCTAATTCTGTGATTTGGAAGTAATTGAGTTTGGTATTTTTTGTAATATAATTCTGGAGTTGGTTGCGTTTATGTGTATTTTCTGTTTCTTTGCTTCTTGTTCTGTGATTATAACCCACCTTCCAAGGTGTGTGTGTCTGTGTTTTTCATGATACTTTGGGGAAAAGGTTGCTATTGAATGTTTGTTGATGGAATTTGATTATTCTGTGTTTCTTAGGTGAGAAGTGGGTTATGCGTGTGGCCAAATGTTAGACAACTTTGCTTTAGAAAAGGCATTCTTTATGGATTTATGCGATTGTTTTCTACACCATTGAAAACTCTGCGTGGAGCAAGTCGCACGCTGAGGGTGGCTCAATTTTGCAGTGTTGCCAATATGTCTTCCTCGTTGCAGATTGAATTGGTGAGAGGTCTCTTGTTCATCTTTTTCAGTTGACATGGTGCTGTTGGATTAGTTATTATGATAAGCTTTCTGAAGAAATATGCTGAAAGCCTAAATTTGTGGTGTTAAAAAAATTTATAAGGTACCTTGCCTGAAGGACAATTATGCGTATCTTTTACATGATGTGGATACGGGTACGGTTGGTGTTGTTGATCCTTCTGAAGCTGTGCCTGTCATAGATGTCCTGAGCAGGAAAAATCGAAATTTAACATACATACTCAACACTCACCATCACCATGATCACACTGGTGGAAATGTAGAATTGAAAGCAAGATATGGGGCAAAGGTATTTTCTGTGACATTTTATGCAGAGTTATTATACTTTCTGTTAATAATCTGTGTACTTTTTATGTGCTTACTGGCTACTACTTTGCATAGATGTTAACACTTACCATGCTGCAATGCAGGTGATTGGTTCAGGAACTGACAAGGAAAGGATTCCTGGCATTGATATCCATTTGAATGATGGTGATAAGTGGATGTTTGCTGGCCATGAGGTGCGTGTAATGGACACACCTGGTCACACCCGAGGTCACATTCATGCCCTATTTCCATTCTTGATTCTTCTTAATGGTGAAAAGTGTAAAAAAAAATATCAGTTTTCTCTTGTGTAACTCATTTTTTTCTAATTTTGTTAATTGATTTATACTGCAGGCCATATAAGCTTCTATTTTCCTGGATCTGGGGCAATTTTTACAGGAGACACTTTGTTCAGCTTATCATGTGGCAAGCTGTTTGAAGGAAGCCCTAAGGAGGTTAGTTAAAGTGCACTTCTCCATATCTTAAATGGTGGATCTGGTCGGACACACGAATCGGACACTGACATTACGATACTGACATTACGATACTTGTATAACGGTGAAGTGTCAAATTCAAAAAATATTTTTTGGATTAAGATCTTCAGTTGTTGACAATTTGATCCATGTTGCAGATGATGTCTTCTCTTAAAAAGATCATGTCCCTGCCAGATGATACAAATATATACTGTGGACACGAGTATACATTGGTGAGTTACACTTACTCTTGTCCTTTATGTTCTTTGCTTCCTTTTCTTAGCCTAAGTGCTGTGAAATTGACTTTGGTACTACTTTGGTGTTGGCAGAACAATACAAAGTTTGCATTGTCCATCGAACCTGAAAACAAAGAACTTCAATCCTATGCTGCTCATGTAGCTTACCTTCGAAGTAAAGGCTTGCCCACAGTAAGTTTCACAATTGCACTTCCTCTTATCAATCTAAAACTAAAACAAAATAAGTTTTTTCCTAAGTTAGAAACTCTAAAATTCTCAGTTTTTTCTGTAAATGTTTTTGTATAAATTTGTCCAAAATCCAAATTGTAAATCATTGTTTGAATCCAAAATGAATAAGTAGTGTTTGTTTGTTCAGATTCCCACCACACTGAAGGTGGAAAAGGCTTGTAATCCATTCCTGCGTACATCCAGTGCTGCAATCAGGCAATCATTAAACATTGCAACCACAGCAAATGATGCAGAAGCTCTTGCTGTCATCCGGCAAACAAAGGATAATTTTTAGATTTTTTTATTCATTTATATTTTATTATTCTGAAAACACTTGTTCTGTATAGGGTTAGAGTATGAATCCATCTTTGGAATAATATATGCTTAATGCTATGTTCTCAATATGATTTCAGAATTTTGTTCTTGAGTTCATTTGGGAGTTCTGTAGCTGGTGCCTGAGAAAATAGTTTTGCTATTTTGAGGTGTAATTGAATTGAGGCATGTTCAATCAGGATAAAGTTGCTTTTGTGGTGACTTTATGTTCAAATTGAAAATTGAATCTCTATTTTTATTAGAATAAACATATACTACAGTTGTTAAAAAATTCAAATTCATTAAATATTTGAATAAAAAATTGTAATCATATTGGTGGACTGAATTGAATTGTATAACTATTTAGAATTCAAATAATTATCCACAATAAAAAAAATTACCTATGACAAAATTAAAACAATATTTCTTTTTCTAATTATTTTTAATAATTTAATAGTATAATTTTATTTTAATAATAATAATAATAATAATCCTTTTGTTAAAAAAAGTTGGATAATATTTAGGTTATTTATTCTTTAAATAATACTATTTTATTTTATTTTTGTCCTATTC
>Ga0123341_1002875_pt1 | contig 14473 bp, 8 predicted proteins | sample Turbeapinknodule_FD_89959 | JGI IMG/M metagenome (GOLD analysis project Ga0123341, IMG submission 89959) | Root nodule microbial communities of legume samples collected from Mexico - Turtle bean Mexico pink nodule | ecosystem: Host-associated > Plants > Roots > Nodule | place: Mexico: Nepantla... | reverse complement strand
CTTATAATGTCATATATCATATAAACTTATAATATTCTCTTTCTAAGTATATATCAAATCATATACTATATAAATATAATAGGTGTTGTGGAATATTTTAGATGTACATCAATCATTTGTTTCCTTGAGATAATACAGATTTATGCTTTGTTGTAGCTAGTACAGTCAATTAATGAGGTGAATAGGCACCCTCGTCTAAATTGTTTATTTTTTTAATAATTTGAGAAAAAGAAACACAATACGTATAAGTTCGCCATTTAAACTATTATATATAAATTGTTTATTCTTAGAGGATTTAAATATTGAGTTTTTTTACCACTAATAAATTATATGTAAACTTGTGAGTTTTTCTCATGTTAATTAAGTTAAATATTATTCAATTTTATTTAAATTCTAACTAATTCATGACATTTTATTGTATATAATCATCATGACACTTAAGTAGAAAATTTTATTTTGTTAGTAGAAAAGACAATCATAAGAAAACTTTTATTTATTATTTTTTTAAGTAGTTTGTCAATGTTTTATTTTTTTTTTGTCTTTTCGATTTATATGTAAAAATTTCCATTCTTAACATTGTCAAATCTTGTAACTTTTATTGTATAATTAGTGTCACCATTGTTGTCTTATAAGTTGTATATATAATTGATAATCACAACTCTTTACAAACTCATGAAAATAGAAATAAAAGAAAGGTTGAAATAGACTTTTTATGAGAATATAAAATTATGTAGCATAAATAATCTAATAAACAAGAAGATACATGAGATTTTTTTAAATTAATCTTAAACACTCTTGATTAGGTTTTGTTTTCCTTTAAAAAAACACTTAAAGAGTTTCATTAATGAAGAAACAAATTAGAATATGAGTACACGAATTATTTTTTTGACTATGACAAGTACACAAGTACCTCTTGGTTATTTTATTTAATCTCTCACTGAAACTAAGAACTACAAATATTCTTAGCTTCCATTTTTGGCTACAAATAACGATGAATAAGATAAACTTAAGGAATAACTCTTGTTGGAAGGACATACAATGAAAACTTTTAGACAATGGTGTAACTTCCTAGAGTGAAAGATATTACTAAATTTTTCTCCCCAACTATATAAGGACTGAAGACTTAGAATATAAGCTTGCATACTTTTTTTTAATAAGAATATGGAACTGTGGATGTGAGTTAGGATGTGTTCTTTGCATTCATTTTCATCTTGTATTTATAGTTGCTAAGAATGGTAAAGAAATCCTTCATCTTAATATTGTTAAGTGTATTGTCGGTATTGAGAATCTTGAAGCAGTTAAGATCCATTCATAATGTGGCGCTTAAGAACCTGTAGTTACCGCGTATATCATTGATAATAGAAAATAACCATTTTAATATGCCCGTAAAGTTCAGTATTATCATTAACAATTAGAGCAGTTACTCATACACGTCATGAACCTGTGAACCCCTAAAAAATATTGTATTGAAAATCTTGTGTTGAAACCCCTCAACAGAATCTTGTGTATAAAATACCTCCTATTTATCTCGATTTAAAAACCTTTGGATCTCTCTATTTTGCTTTCAGCCTTGAAAATAATTGTACTAAACTTGAACCAAGGTCTAAAAAGTGTGTTTTTCTTGAATACAAATTAGGAATAAAAGGGTATGTTTTACTAGATACTAAAAATAGGAAAATTTGTATCAACCGAAATGTTATTTTTTTTATCAAAATATCTTCCCTTCTAAAAATTTTGATGATATTTCTAATAATAACCATAATTAATACTGAAAACAGTCTAACTTTTTACTAGAATCTTTAAACAATGACAATATAAATTTTGATGACACTGATAAAAGATTATATAGTTCTAGAAATCACATTTTTTTTTTGTCAATGAGATCTTGATGAAGAATTATATATATGATACCACATCCAGGGCTAATAACTGAAAGAAAAAACCAAGTTTGTAAACTTACAAAGTCCCTATATGGTTTAAAACAAGTCAATAAACAGTGGTTTGCTAAGCTATCCTCTTTCCTTAATAATTTTGGTTTTTCTCAATCAAAGTCTAATTATTCTCTTTTTACTAGAAAAAGTGAAAATTCTCTCACTGTTTTACTTATTTATGTAGATGATATTATTTTTTGCAGAAGATTCCTTACAAGGAATTGGGAGAATACAAAAATTCCTAAATGAATATTTTAAGATAAAAAATGTTGATGAACTAAAATACTTCTTGGGTCTTAGGATTGCCAAATCTAAAAAAGGAATTCATATATATCAACGAAAATATGCCCTTGACATATTGGAAGAAACTAGAATGCTAGGAAGTAAACCTTGTTTTACTCCTCTTATGTCTAACACCAAGCTTATTTTTGAAACTAGAGATAAACTTCAAAATCTCAATCCCTATAGAAGACTCATTGGCAAACTCATATGCCTTACCAACTGATACAACACAACTCAAAAGGTAGATGACCAAGGATACAACAAACACTTCACAACTAGGTCAATCATCTCAATATACAAGAACAGACCCCACCAGGCCTAAAAAATGCCTCAGCAGAAGAAGAACCAAACATGGACCAGAATATAAGTTATTCTTCCTTCTAGTCTTTTCACAAGACAAGTTTATGTAAAATAAATTTGGCTCACTCTAGGGGTTCCAAATAGAATAACAAACTAGATTAGGGTGTACTTAGTATAATATTGGGTTTGTGCCAAAGTCACCAAAAAAATCCTAGCTTCTAGAAACCATTTCCAAAATCGTCCCTTAACCTAGTTTCTATAAGGTGTAGACTAGCTTGGGAGACACTCTGATGAGCATATATTTATTCACACTCAATATCTTTCATCACAGATTATTGGACTATAATAATAAATAAATCCATTGCTTTAATTAGTATTCATATAATTGGGTTTATTTGGGCCTTAACTATTATTTTTGTTAATTTTGTGTTTTTAGAGTAAATGGGCCAAATATGGAAAATTTCAAGTTGCTTATTGAATAGAAACAAAAAACAAATTCTGAGGAGCAAAAAGAGGAAAGAAAAGCTACAATATCTCATAAACAAAATTGGAAGCAAATCTTCTGCAAAATACAAGAATTATGGAAAGTTGGAAATTGTTAACAAAATCTAAACTACAATATTTTCCCAAGATCATTGGAGCAGAAAAACCTATAAAAGGACACAAGCATCAAGGAGAAAAAGGGAGCTTCATAGGGTTTTCTTAGTTTCTTTTCTTATTTGTAATTCTTTTGTTTATCCTCTGTATGGAAGACTAAACTTTTTTGTTGTTTCCTTTGCAATTTCCCATGGAGTTATGAGGTTTTGGTCAATAGTTTTGATTTTTAATTCTCTATAGCAGTTGTTTTAATAGTCTAATCTCTTGGAAAACTGGATTTTGTGAGAGATTGTACTTGAACGCATGATTGAAAGTCTTGCTTATCTTAAACTTTGGTTTCTTAGTTAGTTCACATTGTTCTAATTAATTTTTTGGGCGCATGATTCAAGAGAGAGGAGATAAGCATTCCCATGAGTATACGCATGGAACAAAGTGGGTACTGATTAAACCAGTAGACGCATGATTTACTAGTGAGTTTCAGTTGAATTTGATTGGCGCATGTTCAATCTAATTTAGCTCTATTGGAGGATTGAGAAAGGAATAATCTTTAAAGAACCTATGAAGAATTCAATGGTGGAAAAAATTGGGGATCAACCGCTTTTTAGTTGCTATTTTAATCTTTTTTATATTTTCTGCACAACTATCTCAACCCCCTATTATCTTTATTGGTATTGCTAACTTTTCTTGCTTGCAGATAGATTCTAAACACTGATTTACATGTTTCACTATTAGATTCGTTGGGAGACGACTTGAGGTTATTTGACCACTTCTATACTATTATCTCTCTAGCGTTAGACAAGTCTACGCTGGACTAATTTTAATTTGACAGCAAAACGAAAACTATCACACTCCACTTTGACCTACCTTCTAGAAGGTTTCTCACAATATCTTTCTATTCAAGACACTTTCTCCTATAAATAGAGTATCTTGTCTCATGTATTTGACACATTGAATTTTGAATAGAAAAATAACTCTATCAAAGTGTTTAGTGAGCCGAGTCTCTTAGAATTTGGGTCTTATCTTCAGTGCTCTACACTTTGATAAGTGCCTAATTTCAGTAATATTTCATATTAAAATATAGACATTTATGAGGATTTATTGCTAATTTACATATAAAATAATTCTTAATTTATGAATTTATACATTTTGTATGATCTTTATTTAAATAAGAGGATTTCATTCCCAATTTTGGTGTCAATTGCAGGTTTCTAGGGAGGATTGAAGATTTAGAGTAAAGGGAAATGATTTGAGCTAAAAAGAGAAAGTTGGAAGGTATCAGAATGGAGAAAAGCGCCGAAAAAGCCAATTTTGCAACAGAAGTATCTCGCTTGAGTGAGAATGTCAAGGACTGTTTTCGAAAATCAACGCCTTTCTTGCTCAAGCGAGAATGCGTCAAACAAATTGTTTTTTTTTAATCTTTTATCACTTAGCCCATCAGCGTGACGTAGGAAACGACCTAACCCTAGAAAATTAGGTTAAATAGGGGGCTAGAGGCTCAACCCTAGGTACCATACTGAAAGGAAAACACCATAGAGTGAATTGTAACCCAATTGGGAGAATGGAAGGTGCTAGAAGTATGCATGGCTAATTCTACCCTTTGAGATTGGGAGTAATCTGCTCTAACTTTTATGTATTGAAGTCATATTTAATATGATATAATATTATGTTCTTGATTGATTATTGGTATTGTTGTTTTATTTCTAAATTTCTGTGACAAATTGAGAATCTTAAATATGATTTGAAAGTATTTTTAGAGTTCTTATCTAAACAATAATACTTAACATATTTGAGTGTTAGAAATAGACTTGAAATGTTAATTGCCATTAACGTCTGAGCTTGATTCTAAGTTGTTCTTATAATTATGTGAGTGAGCGATAATAAGGGAACATTCTTAAGGATTTTATATATGAGGAATCGATATAAATGACTTTTATACGGGCATCAATTTTAATCAAAGAACTTAATATTAACATGTTAATCAAAATACATGAGAGTAAGAAAGATGAAACCTAATCCCTATTTTTCCAACTTGAAGCAACTAATTCTTTGTTTGTTTTCTTATTGATCATTACCAACACAATCACGTCAACACTCTTTCAGTTGTTTTGTTTTATATTTAGCGCTTATTGTACCCGATAATTCACTATTTCTTGTGGGATCGATATCCGTCCTTAGGGACAATTATTACTTTTGACAACGTGGTGTACTTGCCGTAAAAAGTCATCACACTTCAAGTGGCAGCTCTTCACCACTCATCTTGGAGTCTCCTCCTCCTCCAAGTGGTGTGACCACACCTTCATCATCCTAAGCTTCTCTTTCCTTTCATCTTTTATTTTTCCATTCCTTTATGTTCTTGTGTTCATTTTTCTATTCAGTTTCAACCTTCTTTCTTTCCTTTATATGCTCTTTAATTTTGCACCTATTCCTCATCAACACCATATAATTGTGTTTTCTCTTTGTCCTCTAGAAGTGAACCTTCACACTTACTTAACCACTTGGTTAAGTTCGTGTCCAATGAGAATCTTCTTTGGGTTTCTCACCATATTATGCCTAAAACAAAAACTCATAAACAAAGTTCCATCGTAAAATGTGCAATCCTAAAATCAACTCACATCACCAACACTAAACCATACATAACCTTTGATGTTCAAATTCTCAGCCAATTTGTTTGAGAACCCACAACTCATCTACAAGTTGTGCAACATGTTCTACGTTACATCGAAGCCAATCCCACACATGGATTTTTTTTTAACAGTGAGTTTGAAGTGCACATTAAACCCTTCATTGACTCGGATTGGGCTTCTTGTCTTAACACAAGATGTTCTACCACTGGATATAGCCTTTTCCTAGGCTTCTATCTTATCTCTTGGAAAACAAAGAAACAAAACATTGTTTTTTGATCTTCCCCAAAACCATAATACAGAGCACTCGTGACTACTGCTTGTGAACTACAAAGGATTAAATATATTCTTCAAGATCTTCATGTACAACCTTCTGACCCTACTACTCTCTATTGTGATAATCAATTAGCTCACCATATCACTCAGAATCCTAGCTTCCATGAAAGAACGAAACATATTGACATAGACTGTTATGTGATTCCTGAGAAAATACAGAATAAACTCCTACATCTACTGCCTATTTGATCACTTGACCAACTAACAAATATGTTTACAAAAACCCTACATCGGGTTACCTTTCAGAAATTGTGAGCAAGTTTGGTATGATGAATATACATCATCCAGCTTAAGGTGAGGATGTTGAGATACTAGTTATCACCAATATCTCACTTTTTCAGTAGTTAGTTTAACTTTTTTTCAAACCCTATATAAATGACTTTCATATTCGTCATAAGACTACTTGAAATAATAGAAATAAGCCCAGTATAGGATTGCAAAATTTATTATTTGTACTTTGGTTAAACCAGTTAACATTTGTGTTTTAAATTATTTTTATTATTGGTTAAATTTATTTGTAAACCAATACGACACTCCTAACACATACTATCATTTGAAGCAACAATTGTGTATATATTTATCTATACCGAGAGGAAAAAATCAGTGGTTAGTTAAGAATCTCAAATGGGAAGTGTGGCTTATCTCCACAAATGTTTATTGTTCATGTTCTTTAAAGGAAAAGAAGTTGATTTAGGAGGAGATCAGTGAGTACAAGAAGAATCAAATCTCTAAGGCCTGATGTGTTATTGAAAATTTTAACTCTATTAGAAAATAAGAGGAGAGGAAGAGCTTGATCTCAATGTCCGATTACAGTAGAGAAATAAACATGTTTAATGCCTTCATAGAAAAATCTAAGTTAGTAGATATCTCGATGGTTGGCAGGAAGTTTACATGGTATAAACTGAATGGGTTAGTGAAGAGTAGGATTGACAGGGTTCTTGTGTCCAAGGAATGGCTTGAAGTTTGGCTGCAAAATAAACAATTTGTTTTAAGTAGAGTTATATCTAACCATTGCATTGTTGTGTTAAAAGACATGTGTGTGGACTGGGGCTCGAAACCATTTAGGAGTCTAGATGTTTGGCAAAGCGATAACAGGTACAAAGATTTCTTAAGCTAAATGGTCCAGTTATGAGGTGCAAAGAGGATGAATGCACGTTTTCAAAGAAAAGTTGAAAAAACTTAAAGCATATTTAAAAGTATGGAACAAAGAAGTTTTTGGGAATGTTAATCGAGTTGGTGAAGAAATGCAGAAGAGAATTGTCGAGTTGGATGTAAGAGATGATGAAAATGAGTTAGATGAGTCCAGAAGGGAGGAAACAAGGCGTTTGTTAGCAGATTATAGTAGGAATCTGTTTAAACAAGAAACAATTATGCATCAGAAAGCTAGACAAAAGTGGTTGAAATATGGTGATCTTAACACAAAAAATTTTCACTCAACAGTAAAATGGAGGGGGGCAAGGAATGAGCTACACGGTATTTTAGAGAATGGTCAATGGTGTGTTGATAGGGAAGAGGTTAAAGATAAGGTCAGATATTTTTTCAAGTTTAGATTTATCGGGAAAGAAGCTTTTTAGACCAGGTTGGGCAATGTTAGTTTCAACACTATCTCTGGGGAAGACAATGAGATGTTGGTTGGCGATTTTTCCAAAGAAAAAAATAAAGGAGGCAGTTTGGAGTTGAAACAGTTCCAAGAGTCCCGACACATATGGTTTTAATTTTGATTTTATTAAATTTAGATAGGAATTCATTAAAATGGATGTTGTGGTGACAATGCACGATTTTGCAGTCAGTGGTCGGTGGCCTAGCGGGACAAATGCTTCGTTCTTATGCTTGATTCCTAAAGTTGATAATCCTCAGTAGCGTGGTGAGTTTAGATCTATTTCGATGGTTAGGTGCTTATATAAAATAATTTCAAAAGTTTTATCTCTTAGATTGAAAAGGTGATTAATAAAGTTATCGATGTCAAACAATCTGCTTTTTTGGAAGGGAGGGGTTTGATGGATAATGTGCTAGTGGCCAATGAAGTTTTAGAGGAGATGAAGAGGAAGAAGAAAAGTTGTATTCTTTAAAGTTGATTATGAGAAGGCTTATGGATTTATAAGTTAGGAGTTTATTTATTATATGTTAGAAAGGGTAGGCTTTTGTGAATAAAGAATTCAATGGATTAAGTGTTGCTTAGAATCAGCTTCGGTTTCAGTGCTTGTGAATGGAAGTTCAACAAAGGAGTTTTTTTCCGATGAGGGGGCTTCGCCAAGGGGATCTGTTAGCACCATTTTTGTTTCTTATTGGGGCTGAAGGTCTGGCAAGTGTGTCTAGGATGGCTGTTGAGAAGAATTTGATCGATAGTTTGGAGATCGGGGTTAAGAATGTTAAGGTAAACATGTTACAATATGCAAATGATACCTTATTCTTTTGTGAAACTAATATTAAAAGTGTTTTCAACATTAAGATGGCTTTGAATTGTTTTAAACTGTCTTCTGGGCTTAAGGTGAATTTCTTGAAGAGTATGATTGATGGGTTGGGGATTAATCAGGTATCGATTTAGCAGTTCACGACTATTCTTAATTGTGATGTGATGGCAAATCCTTTTATTTACTTGGGTATGTTGGTAGATTGAAGACTAGATTGAGCCGGTGGAAAGGTAGGTATTTGTCAATGGCCAGAAGGATTTGTCTTATTAAGTCTGTCCTTTCTTCTATTCCGCTATTTTACATGTCTTTATACAAAATGCCTTTCGTGGTGATAAACGAGATTGTTAGAATACATAGAAATTTCTTATGGGGTGGGGGTTAGAAGGGAGGAAGATTGCTTGGACATCTTGGAAAAAGATTTGCGAGCCCTGTGAGGCTGGCGATCTTGGAATCCTAGATTTAAGGGTTTTCAATGTGGCTTTACTAGGAAAATGGATTTGGCGGTTGGGGATGGATAAGGGCGAACTTTGGAAGGAGATTCTTGAATCGAAATATGGTGGTTGGAGGAGTCTGAAAGAGTGCGGGAAAAAAAATAAGGACTCTCTTTGGTGGAAAGACTTGAATGAGGTTTGAGGGTTGGAGGACTGGGGAAGGAACTTTGAAGATGCTTTCAAGTGGAAGATTGGTAATGGGAAGGAAATTAGTTTCTGGGAGGATAATTGGGCAGGTTGCGGTGTTCTAACTAGTGTTTTCCCGAGGTTGTTTTCCTTGAGCACTGCCAAAGTGTCTAAGTTGGCTGAGTTTGGGGGTTGGATTAACAGTGTTTGGGTGTGGCATTTAGCTTGGAGAAGGAGACTTTTTAAATGGGAAAATTTACAGGAGAGTCAACTTTTACAGGTGCTTCAAGGGCTGAGGTTTGACTTTGAAAAGGAGGATAGCTGGGTGTGGAAGGATGGGGAGTTTTTTTAGCTATACTCGATTAAGTCTACTTATGATTTTTTAAGAGGGGACTTAGAGGGGGATTTTCTACCTGTGTACGATAAGTTTTGGAGGTGTAAAGCTTTGCCTTCAGCCCATGTCACTACTAGAAGGTGTTGGCAAATAAGATTGCTACTAGGACTAATTTGGAAAGGCTGAGGGGTTGTGGTCGAAAGCCAACAATGTAATTTGTGGGAAGGTAAAGGAGTCTTGTCGCCATTTGTTTTTTGAGTGCAGAATAGATTGACTTGTTTAGAGTTAGTGTTATGCTTGACTTGGTGTGGCGTTTGTGGATTACAATGACTCTTGTAATCACTTTTTACAGTTTAAGATGGGTGGTGCATCTGAATATGTTAATGCTGTTTGGGGAGCGATTTGGATTGCTGTTGTAAGTTAGATTTGGAAGCATAAGAATAATTTTCTTTTTAAAGGTGGTGTGGTTGATGTTTCAGAAATGTTCAAAACAATTAAAGGTTTGGTCATGAGTAACTTCCAAGGTATCTTCAACCTTTTTTTGTTTTCTTATTATGACTGATGGGATCCATTGGTTTGTATGAGGTTGATTTAGTAATGTTTGTTGAGTGGTTGTTTAGGCTTTTTGTTGTGGCTTGGGTTTTGTTGGAGTTTTGTTTGTTGTTGGTAGATTGTTAAAGTGTTCTAGGAGGAGGATTAGAAGTTCTTTTCCGATTTGTATAAGAGTTGGATTACCTCTAAAATGATTCATATTATTTTATTTTATTTTGCCGATAAAAAACAAGAATGAGGGAGATTATTTATTTTAATTCTTTTCTTATGCTTACTTCCTCTTAAATATTTTTTGTAACATGATTTTTTATATAATTTTAATAAAATGGAAGTTTTGTTCAAGGTTAATGGATCACAACAAGAAAATGAAGGTTCACTATTTTTTTTTATTTTTTTTTTACTTAAACTGAGTGTTTTTTTTATTATATTTACTTTATTTAGACTAGCTTTGAATGTTTTCCTGTTGTGAATAAAGTCCTAAGTGGGTTGCATCTATTAAACTTTTATGCACTAATGTATATTCCAAAACAACCACGAACTTTTAGTAGCTTTATATGTTTAGTATTGTGGATAAAGTCCTGTGCTGCATACTTAAAATAATTATTCCAATAGGGCCACAAAGCTACAAATATAGTGGACAACATTTTGTTCAGCTTCATGTTCTATGATTAAAAATAAAATCATGTCTAAGGTTGAATTAAAAGTTAACAGACACAGTTAAAAGATAATCCTGATTTATAAAAGAAGTGATACTTTTTCTATACTATTTCCATCACTGCTATTTTCATAAGAAAAATTATTTCAGCTATTATCCAACATAACATGATTGATTTCAGCTAAGACAGATTATGCTACCCTTCCTAGGTGATGTAGTCCATAAACCTTTGTTAGACACTAGGGACTATGATCTAAGGCTTCATTGCCACCAAAACTGTTGTTTTCATTCTTTCACACTCTTTCTCTGTTTTGGGGCTCAAGCAATCATACCTGAATACCATTTTCCTACCAAACTCTTTATTTGTAGCTTTGAATTTTTAAATCCTTTTCTTTTCTAACCTCTCTCACAAAAGACCTGCCTCAGCATCATAAACAATGAGAAGCATATAAAGAACTTTTTTCCCTGAGTCACTCTCATTACACTATGTACCGGTCGGTACTGAAATGACTTCGGGTGATATGGTGATATCTAGTAATAACCAACCGACATGTTTAAATAAAATATGAAAAATGTTTTATTAATATCCTTTTTTTTCTAACCCAGACTTGACACTAGACGTCACATTTGGTGAAGATGTGACACTGACTTTATATTATAATATATGACCCGTAGTGTACACGCAAAACTGGTTACATATGTGTCGGTAAGTGGTTACTTATGTGACGCACGCAAAATCGGTTACCCGTGTGTCTGTAAGTGGTTACTTATGTGACGTTTATGGCCACCCACTCTTCATTGAAAAAACATTCAACTTTTTTTAATAAGAACCATATATTACATCGGTTAGATGGCTTAACCGGTGTAATAACCCTACTATAACTTTTTAGCCACAGGTTCCTCCACATATACTGGCTCATGCAAAACTGGTTACCCGTGTGTCTGTAAGTGGTTACCTATGTAACATTTATGGTCACCCACTCTTCATGAAAATAAATCAATTTTTTTTTAATAAAAACCATATATTACATCGGTTAGATGACTTAATCAATGTAAAAATCATATATTACATCGGTTAGATAGCTTAACCGATGTAATAACCCTACGAGATCTGGTTACCCAGTCACAGGTTCTGGCACACGCAAAACTAGTTAATTGTGTGTCTGTAAGTGATTACATATGTGACGTTTATGACCCACCCACTCTTTATGAAAAAAAATCAATTTTTTTTAATATGGATCATATATTACATCGGTTAGATGACTTAACCAATGTAATATGAGTCATTCTGAATAAAAGAAAATATATTACACAGGTTGTTTCTAAGAACCGATGTAATATTCTTTTTTCCTCTATTTTGAAGTTCGCGCTGCTCATTCGCGTAATCTCTCTCTGTCACGTCATTGTCACGTCCACAGCGTCAAATATGTCATGTGTAGAGGGTGTCAATATATCGGAACTCTAAAATATATAATTAATAAAACTAAGTCGTAAAAAAAAAATTAATATATATTTAATAATGTATATACAGTAACATCATTTATTAGAATCTTAAAAATAAACGTAACAATAAAAAATATTATACGTCATTGATACGCATTTGATCCAAGTTTAGAAGAATTAGAAAGTCCCAATTAATAATCCATTAAAAGGTTTCTGTTTATATTTTGAGTTTGTCGCTCGCTATACATTAGATATCCTTTCTTTCATGGAAACAATCAAAACATCATCTTGCAAGGAATCATAAACAGAAGGACAAAACTCTTAGTTCACCAATGGGCACTACAGAAGGACAAAAGTCCCTCCTCAATCATGCCCAATGACATGATCATTGTGAATGAATATTGGAAAGAAAGGATGTTATGCAGAACAAAAAGAATACGCACTATGGATCCAAAAAGATGAAAGATAATGGGAGACCACCACTGGAAACAAGGACACCATCAATGGGAGTATGTCGATAAAAATGAAAATTGTATAAAAATATGTTTGAACTCAAATTGAGTTTAAAATATACAAAATGAGAGATGGTATATACATATTTGTTGAGAGGAAATACAGTGTGAAGTAATGAAGTTAGGAAGAGTGAATGTGCAGAAAGATAGAGAGAAAGAATGTGTGATGATCACATAGGAAGCGTGTTGAAGGAATCACACCTGCTCCGCACCTCCCCTTCCTTTCCGGTCTTAACGTCCAAGATGCTGAGCTTTTCGATGGCACGTGCGAAGTCCTGGAAGAACTTCGCTTCATCATTGGCGTAGGTGTCAACGAAGGGCTTCGTCCTCGGATCCTTGGACATGGCAGTGTCGGTGGCCAGCAACCCCAACCCTCTCCGCAAGTTCTTGAAATACATGTTGTCGAACTTCACCGGAGTTATCACGTCGTTGTAAGCCGCCATGGAAGAGTCCTTCATGTAGTTCTCGCAGAGCTTCCTCAGCCCCGCCGCGTACTCGGGGTTATACTCGGGGTCGGTTTCGGAAGTTTTGCTGAACTTGAAGAGCCTGTTGGCGAACTGGTCGCAGTGGGACATCCCTATGGTGTGCGCGCCGACCAGGGCCACCATTTCCTGGACGGAGAATCCTTTTTTGGCGAAGAGGGGGATCACTTGGGAGATAGTCATGTTCGGTAATGGGAATTGGTTTGCGGAGCTCGATTCTTTGGATTCGAGGGAGTCTTTTCGCCCGAACTGGATCGTGAAGGAGGGGCCGCCGGAGTTGATCACCAGTTCGCGGGCAGCGGCGGCGAGGATGTCAGCGCAGGAGACGACGCCGGGGCACTCGAGCTCGAGGGAGTTCTTTACACGCGAGACGGCGTCGAAGCCGTCGCCGGAGAGGGGGAGGTTGACGGCGTGGTCGCGCTCGGCCTTGTTGTAGGAGTTGGAGGTGACGAGGATGGAGGCGTCGCAGCCGCCCACCATGCAGTCGTGAAAGAGGAGGCGGAGCGTGGCGGCGGCCGTGGATGGCGTGTTGTGCTGCTTTTCGTTAACGATTCTCCGGACGGTGTCGGGGAATTTGGGGCAGGTTTTTTGGTAGTAGTCGGGAGTGAGCTTGGTTTGCATGGAGGGGAGGAATGAGAGGGAGAGGAAGAGGAAAAGGGTGATGGGGTTGGTGTAAGTCATGTTTTTGTGGTATTAGTGTGAAGCTAGAGTTTTCAAAGCAAATAACCTAATGCTTGGTTTGGTTTGTTTGCATGTTGGGGAATTGGTTGTATGAAGAAGCTAACCTAAAGTTGAAGGAATGGACTGCATTGGTGGGTTGAATTGTGGAAGTGAGAATTAAGAGGGAGGTGATGCCTACTTTTAGTTAGTCTTGTTAATGATCCTCCTTTAAGCCAGATACCTTTTGAGGTGCAGATTCAATACTTTACCAATGCTCAACTTTCACTTTCTTTATCACCCTTAACTCAACTCTAATAATTCCATTTTGGTGGTGATATTTTAACACCTCATACAGTAAAATACATACATTCTAAACACTAATAAATTATTCTTTTAATTATATTTATTTTATTTTTTAATTTAAAATACTATTATATTATTATAATTGGCTATCAGATGTGTGTAGTTTATTGTGTCGCTTTCAAAGTAAACTTTTCTTCCATTTTACCATGCTCCCACCAAAACCGGTTCCATATTTAATTCAGTTTTTCTATTTTGAAAAAAAAAAGTATCATTTAAAGATTAATAAAAATCATAGTGATTTGGAACTGCTTCATAATTTCTTGCTCATGAGATAGTGGGCTGGGTTCGATACTTAGATAAAAAAAAAGGGGAAATTTAATTTTTACAAGAAATGACAGCTTTATCTTTTTCTACATCTTTTCCATTTACATCCATTT
>Ga0123341_1002873_pt1 | contig 14474 bp, 10 predicted proteins | sample Turbeapinknodule_FD_89959 | JGI IMG/M metagenome (GOLD analysis project Ga0123341, IMG submission 89959) | Root nodule microbial communities of legume samples collected from Mexico - Turtle bean Mexico pink nodule | ecosystem: Host-associated > Plants > Roots > Nodule | place: Mexico: Nepantla... | reverse complement strand
TTTTACAAATGCGTTTAAGCGCAAAGCCGCACTAAATAAAGGGTCGTTGTTTTACATTTCTGCACTAGTGACTTTCAATCATTTTTGTGAGGAGATAGGAATTGAGCATCAATTAACATTCCCACACACTTCACAATAAAATTGAGTTAATGAAAGGAGAAATAGATTTATAATGGAAATTAAGCAAAGTCAGGATGAAGTATTCATATGTTAGAAAAAGTATGCAAAAGAAATACTTAAAAAGTTTCAAATGGAAGATTGCAAGGCAATGACACTCCCATGAATCAAAAGGAGAAGCTGGTCAAAGAAGATGAATTTGCCAAAGTTGTTGAAGCTGAATTCATAAGCTTGATAGGATGTCTAATTTATTTGACAAGAACCAGACCTGACATTCTAAATGCAATAAGCATTCTATCCAGATTCATGCATTTCCCAAATGAGACTCACATGAGGGCTGCAAAGAGAGTCATCAGATACATCAAGGGAACTTGAAACTTTGCAGTTAAGTTCTTGAAGCATAAGGAGTTCAAGTTAATTGGTTTCTTTGATTGGGAAGGTTCAATTGATGACATGAAAAGTACATCTGGATATTGTTTTAGCCTTGGATTAGGGATGTTTTCATGGAGTTCAAAGAAGTAAGAAATAGTAGCTCAATCCACTGCTGAGGCAGAGTTTGTTGCTGTATCGACTACTGTGAATTAAGCTCTCTAGTTAGGTAAGATCCTGACTTATTTAAATATAGAGTAGAAGCAAAGCTCAAAGAATTTTGTTGATAACCAAGCTGCTATTGCAATCTCTAACAATCCAATTTTTTAGGGGCAAAACTAAGCACTTTAATATCAAGTTATTTTTTGTAAGAGAAGAGCAAAAGAATGGTGATGTGTCTCTTTGTTACCGTAGAACTGAAAATCAGGTTGCAAATTTGTTTACCAAGTCAGTTCCAGCTAATAAGTTTGAATTATTAAGATAGAAGATTGAAGTTTACAACTCAAAAATCAAAGAGAAATGTTAGATATTTTTTCTTTTTTTAACTGCACATAAATGCACATGACTTTTTATTTGTCCTGTTTCAATTTTTAATAAATATTTCTAAGTAACTGCTCATAAACTTTAGACAAAAACATTTAATAATCAGTTACTACAAGTATTGTAAATGTAATTTTTACAAAGATAATGAATATCTTACACTACTTTGTTTCATGTTATATATTTTCCTCTCCAATATTTTATTTCCTTTATTTTGCTGTCTACCTTTTATTCCTCAACACCAACAGTTTTGACACCTTTTGCTTTGATTGACAAAAATAATACAAATAGTTAACGCACTATTTGCATTAAATTTTAGTAAATACTTTTAAAAAATTCTAGGTTTGATAAAGTAATTGTTATTTTCAATTTAATAATTGTTTTCGTTTGTAACAAGCCACTTTTATGCCCGCTTTCTATATATGATTATTGCTTAAGTACTTCATATGTCCAAATATTCAAGCATAAAAATAAATATTCTAGGGAAGAAAATTCATTGATAAGTAAAACCACAATATTACTTTGTACAAATGAAAGAACACAACGGTGACATCATAATGTGGTATGCTGTACATCTTACAGTTTTAAACTTCATAAAGCATTCAATAATGTTTTTCTACATGTTTACAAATTACATGACTTGTACAATTTTACATCACCCTTGCAACACGAGGGTTTATATCTAATCTTCATATATCATGAGTAAACAATTGAGTCTGTGTTTGTATCTCTCCACCTTCCATTCCAATTCACCAATTTTCTTCGGTCAAGGTTGAGTGCATAAAAGGATGTACAAACGGCTATTAAAACACAGGCCAAGTGAACCTACTCGGGTAGCAGGGGCAATTTGTTCATGGTGTTGAATGAGCCATTCACTTGGCCATTGGAGGCAAGTTCATTTAATTCACTATCGAACTCAAAAGTTTCACCACCTTTTACTTCATCAGTTTCATAATGGGATGGAAGTATGCGTAGATGTACACCTGACTCTCCACTGATTCTCCTTATTTCTAGTTGGTATTTACGAACAAGTTCCAGCTGCTGAGATATTATGTGAGACGATCTTGGTAGTAGATCCACAGGTTCTCCTTTCAGAATAACTGTATGCTCAATAGCCATTCGTGCCTCCTGAAATATGCAGAAAGAGATTGTGCCAACCATTGTTGAGTCACTTTAATTGACATATATATTGAATTTCAGTTGCAAAATATGGCACACTGTATCTTACCAGCTCAAGAATATACGCAAACATTTTGGCAATGGTATTTATCCATGTTTACTTCATTCATGCCATAATATCAGTAATCAATCATCAAATATTGAATTGACCGTAGATAGATTCAGAGTCTCTTTGGATAAAATTAGCACTTATAAGTAAATAAAATCTTAGAATATTACCTAAATTTTAACTCAATCTCATAAAATAAGGACTACCTAATTTTTACAACCTTTATCTGAGTCATATAGATCTGTTGCTACTGTGGGACCATTCCACCACCCTTGAGGCTGCAATACAAGCAGTCCACAAAGAAACCACAACTAAGACGGGTCATAAGTGACTGTAAGACAACTTAGCACCAGCCAGGAACATGACAATGCAGATAACCAGTTAATAGATCTGGGAAAGGCATTGATGGCACAGAAATTGGTCTTAGGAATTAAGTGAACTCCTCAAAATCAGCTTAAAAAATGAAATCTATCTAAACTTTAAGTCAGATCTCTAACCAATGTTAGACTAATCCGTCACCCTTGAAATTGCAATTAGTATAGTCTCCAAAGAGTTGGCAACTAAGTCAAGATAGGAGTGTCCGCAATTAAGGCGACTTTCCAACAGAAAATAAAAAGGAAAAATAAAATAAATTTATTAATAAGTTGAAATTAATTTATGCACAAGTTAAAAATAAGGTTTTGCACAAGTAAGCATTAAGTTTTTGTTCAAGTCAAACAAGCTTTAATGAAGTTCATATGAAAATTTTCTACAAATTAGCTTCTGAATATAATAATTTTAATTTATAAAGATTTTTTTTCATTTTTCCTTTCATTTTCTTCTTAGTGTTTTTGGAGACGTTTATTAGAACAACTCTCAATAAGATTTCTCTTCTCACCATGTCAATCAACTCAACTCAACTAAGTAAAGCACCACCAACATGCAGCAAGGTTATTTCTACCTTTACGATCACTCTAGTTCTCTCCTTTGTAAAGAAGTTTGGCTCAAACCCAACGGTGGATTAAAAATATTACTAGCAATGGATGCCGTTTTTTGTCAATCAAATGATTATGGGTCTGGTATATATAACGAGCTACAAGACATTATGGAGATAAATGTGAATTCTATAGTATCCAACCACCCCATATCTAAGCAACTCTATAACAAAATCCATATATATAACTATATAATTACATATTTGCTATATCGTGTAACTAGAATTTGAAAAATCTTTAGAAATTATTTTTTTATTGAATAATATATTGCATTAATTAATGATTTCTGTTTTATTAAGTTTTAATCATTTTAGTATTAAAAAAATATCATTTGTTTTACTAATTGGTAAAAAAAACGACACACCAAAATTATTATTTAACTAAAATGATTAATGGGTTCATGTACGGGTCTTTTCTAAAACTCGGGTATGGTCTGGAAAACTCTGATATCCTACCCAAATCTTAGTCATTGTCATCCACTCGTGCCTACTCCTTCACCACAATTACATTGATCACGCAGCATCTGTTGTTGTTTCAACCCCCGCCAATTTTCTTTATTCTATTTCCAAATTAAAATCACCTAAATTGCAACTCAGGCCATGAAGGGCATCCTCATCACCATTTTAAGAATAACATTTCACCGCTTCAAACAATTTCCACAACCACATTTAACTGATAATTGTTTTTCATCATATCATAAAATTTATAACAATTACTACTTAATTTGGATACCTGCTGCATTTCTTGGTAAGAAACACCACAAATTTAGGTATGAAGCTACAAATAAGCAAGCAAAGATACCAAAGGAAAGCAATAATGAAAATATATTATGCTGACACCAGAATCCAAACAGCTAAATGACTACATCTGAATTCATTTCCATGTTTCTAGTGCTAAATTTAGGACTTGAGCTATCTGTCTTACACAACTTGTGATTTTGACCATGAATTGATAGCCTCATATAAAAATAAAACAAAAAAGGGCAAGGAAAGATGTTAAAACTACAACATTTACATTACCTCCAAAGCATCAATCATCTCTGATGATTTTATCTTGTCTGTTAGTTCAAAATCCTTTACACCATCTTCATAATCACTTACTAATGCCCGTATAGCTTTTGTTACATGCTCCAAAGAAGTTGTCTAGAAGGAAAAATAATATTGATTAGCAAAAGTGTATGACAGTATAGCTGCAAACGCAATTTTAGAAAATCAATACCTTTGTCACATAAATGGGAATATCATGAGATTTAGCAGCAGCCTGGATCCCTGGATTCTTTTTAAGCTTTGATTGCAAGGCAAGTAAAGCATTTGCTTCACTAATATTATCAGTCAATTGAATGGCCGCATCATTCATTTTCAACTGCTTAATCCCTTGAATAACAGTTGCGTCTAAAATCTAGAATTACTGACCACTCTGTAAGTTAAACAGATGATAAAATATAAAAACAAAAAGAGCTTGCATTATTCATTGCTCGGCTTGACCAACAATGCTATGAACTCCATATTCCCTAGGATTGCAGAAGTTACTTTTGACTTACAATAATCATGATTTATCTAATTGTCAACACTGTCAACTTAAAATCAAAAAGTGAAAGGCACCAGCATACACTAAATGGGAGAAAGAAATTTAAGCATCAGGCGCATTAATTCAGTTTAATTTCATACTTTTTTACATTATATTTCCTCTGTCTCTATCATAACTAATGCACTCACATTTCAATTGAAGAAGCATGTTACTGATATTTCCCCCCCTCTTTCTCTATTACTGATATTTATCCTTTCTGCCCTCTGCCCTTTCTTTTCTCCTCCGTTATCTTATTTTATTGTTTATTTATTTGTTTGCCTAGGAAGGAAATAGTCATGTAAATAAGATATAACATTTTCAAGCAAATCTTCAAAACTATTTGTCCTTGGCAGTGACCCTGATTTGTGGAGGACAACAATTTAAAGTTAAATATAGAATAATAAATGAAATTGAAAGCTAACTATCAATCTAGATTTAAGAGGGAATGGGATGACAACAATTTACGGCCAAATATAGAATGATAAATGAAATTGAAAGCTAACTATCAATCTAGATTTAAGAGGAAATGGGATGACAACAATTTACGCCTAAAGATAGAATGATAAATGAAATTGAAAGCTCTAACTATCAATCTAGATTTAAGAAGGAATGGGATGACACTAGCATATTTCCCATAAAATTCTAGTGTGTTGGTATATAAAGCTGAAAATAATTATTACAAACAAATTAAATTCCATTTAAGGAAGGCTAGTAACTAATGGGGAAAGATAAAGATATGGAAAGAATGTAAATTGGCAAGAGAAGAAATGAATGAATTTGAGTCCATTGTTTCCTGAAGTAGAACTGATCCAATATTCCATTGCATGCACAGAAATTCAAAAGTCAATCTCAAATTTTCTGTCTTACGATTTAAAAGAGCTTCAAACTTGTTAGTGTAGTTATTTTTAGAGTTAGTTAACTAACTCTATAAATAATGTTCATTGGGGGCCGAAAGGGGGTTATGAATTCAATGGTAAAATTCTCTTTCTGTATCTCATTGTATAATTAAAGATTGTTAGTATTGATTCAGGCGAAAATATTCTTGATAAGCTGCAGTAGGACATTGTAACTAATTACAAGGGTGTTGTTGGAAGATTCTACAGATCTCTTTGTAATTATTATTTTTTAGTTAAGAGTTATCTATATATAGAGGTTGATGTACTGTTTCAATGAATCAATTCAATGAAGACTTTTCTTACATACAGTTTAATCTTTTTGAAATTGGTATCAGATCTCCCAATCTTAGGGGCTCTCTTGCCGCATTTCTTGAGTGTCATCTTAGCAGCGGTTCTTTTTTTGGGATGCCCAAAGTGTACCCATTTTCTCTTATTATCGAGGTTTCCTAAAGTACACCCAATTTATTTTCACAACCATCATCTTTGTCACTGCCTTTTCTACCACCATCGTTGTCATCACTGTCGTCGAAGCCTTCCAATCAGACTGGCAATCACACTAGGGGATTCCTTGTTCTCTGATTTATCAACTGCTAGAGTCGCACCACTTTTTTCTCTCTGAGTGGATTCATGCACGATGCCTTTTTGGCGAGTGATGACCATCCAACAGTCATTCCAACTGTTGCTCGCTTCGTCAAAGTTTCCTTGAGGTAGCGATCCCAGACCTACCCCTGTTTTGCCCTTTCTGCATGGGGTTGCATGTCTTTACTATGAAAAAAACACAGTTCTTGACATGCTTTTTTTTCTCTGGTTTGTTTCTTTTAAAGCTAAGGAATCTCTTGATATTTGGCATGGCTCAATACATTTTTTTATCTCATATAGTTTAATCTTTTTCAAGTGTTACTGTATCAAAACTTATCATAAATGGCATCAAGAGAATTAAGAAGAACGCCACAGATAAGGAAACATAACAGGAGTAAACTTTTAGTAAATATCAATGTTTACTTCATGCATTTGTAGTAAGCTCTTAGCTATTGGATAACAATATCTTACCCCATAACAAAACAGGCTAAGTGGCAATTTATGCTCCCATGAATCTTCTACCAAGTCAAGAGGCAACTTGAAAAGTGATTCATTTTGGCTAGTTTGGTCATCAGCTCCCTTTGTAACTTCTTCAAACATAATTTCACCATTTTTTTGAAGAGAACTGTCACTAACAGGTCCATCATCTAAACTCCCTTTCTCCTCTTGAGACTTCATCTTCCGAATTTCTACATTTGGAAAACGACCTACACCAACAAATCAAAGAGCATAAAGTCATGTATCAATCCACTACAACCGCTTACGTTTACAGTGGAAGCTTACCAGAAAGAATAGCATCAACAGTTGCTTCAAGGCTACGGTGAATACGCAATTCTGTCTTTGAAATAATCTCCACTCCGCAACTAAATGTAGATGGGCCTTTCCTCTCCAATACTGTCTTCTGAACACCCCTGCGACTGGCCTCTTCATCCCCTAGTGTCACGCTCTAAAAAATGATAATATAGCTGAAGTAACCAAAAAGAATAAAAATATGCTCATAATTTAGATGATTGGTGATTGTAAATTCAAGTATTAAAACCTGAAGCAGAGGAAAAAACATACAAGTTATTTTTTACCATGCTACAGCACACTTTCTGAACCTTGTAACTGCTAAGAGACATAATATAAAAATCCACCATGTGTCTTTACCTAACAACCTAAATCTCTGGGATAATTGGCTTATAATTTGGGTCTTTGTTACGGTATTTTCAAGCCATCGACAGAAGAATATTAATGATTCAAGTATGTTACAATGTAATTCGCTATCACGCTCACACTGATACTGGGTATGAAGCAGACAACTCTGGGTTTAAGTCACACTGACAATACCACGTCATTTTCATTCTTGTGCCATTAATCCATTACAGGCTACACACACACATTAAAGATCACTAATTCATAGAAGTTAAAATACTATAAGTGTTTTGATTAGCTTAATTTTAGGGAAAAAAATAATTTCAAGAAGCTTCTTGCTAAAGCTTTAAAAAATTATTATTCTGAAAAATCATTTCTAAATATGAGCTAAATCTAATTCAATTGTGATATACAAGAAATCAACTCGGAATCCTGCTTAAGATGTAGGAATACCTCACCTGTATCCCTCCAACAAGCATCTCTAATGAAGGATTCATTATCAGATTCTCAATTGTGATTCCATGTGCAGTGGCAACAAGCTGAATCCCACGTTGTGCAATTGTGCTTGCAGCCATTGCTTCAAGTTTTGTACCAATTTCATCAATTACAATCACTTGTGGCATGTGATTTTCAACTGCTTCTATCAATACCTGAAAAATTATGTACAATAACCATATAAATGGCATGAAAAGTTTGTTGCATTTTTTGTAACAGGTGTGATATTATTCGAGTACAGTGCAAATTTGAATAATTATTTTTAAAGAATAAATTTTAAGCCTAAAAGTAATTTCTTTCGTTGGTGTAAAGATATGAAAATTTCTGAACTTCAGAACTAATTCTGGAGTGATTCCTATTAAGCTAAGGTGTGGTGATTCTAAGGATTCCCCAGGGAAAAAGAGATATGTCTCCTATGTTAAGCGTAGCATGTAGAAGTAGCAACATAATTTCATAGAATAATTTCATGGTGTCGTCAATCTGTTTGATTCATTCTATAATATTTTAAAGAATGTACATTGAAAAAATGTCAAAATAAGTTCCAATTGCTTTCAGAAACATTCTCAGTCACAACTGATAGTATAGTTACAGTTTCAACACGAAGAAACAAGAAGTTAAACTTCAGCAATTGCAGCTAATACCTTATGTTGCATATCAGAGTTGGGAACTTGCATTCGTCGAGCATTGCCTATTCCAGCATGAGGTATATCACCATCACCCCCAATTTCATTGGAGGTGTCAACAATCATCACACGCTTCTTATAATCATTTGCCAGCATCCTAGCAATTTCCCTAAAAACATAGAATAAAATAGTGCTCAATTCCCATGGGAAAACTGGAAAAACGTGTATAATAGTGATAAGGGAAAAATGTGTTTAGTTCATGCTGTTTGGCCAAATTTGGTTTTAGTCTATAATATATACTTCTAAATTAATAAGTTAGTCCTCAAACTTTAGAAACAGATGTGAACTTAATCTCTTCTCTAACTTTGTGGCGATAAAAAAACTATAACTAATTGTTTAAGCTAAGCATATAAAAAAACTAATTTCACATATTACGGGTTCACTAATTTAAAAGGGAAGGTACTAAAGTAAATCTTGACAAAAAGTATAAGGACTAAAAACATACTCTTTTCTAGTAATAACAACAATATTACTACATACATAAATAAAGCATCGCCAAGAAAATAAAAATATTACATTTTGTTGAATGCCGAAAAAGATCTTGGCCCCTAAGGAATGGGGTATTGCAGAACTCAAACATAATTTTGAATGAAAAAGTTAACTAGATAAAAAATGGAACCATGGAGAGAGTGTGAAATTTTACACCCAACTTAGAGATCAACCATATAACATCATACACTGTAAGGAAATCTGTTGTAGAACTTGACCTAACAAGTTCACCAAAAACACACAGAAATGTCTACCACAAAGACAAGAAACAAAAATAAAAGATCAAGGAAGTGAATCAAATACATAAAAATTCAACATGATTCAATTAAAGTGCTAACGAATTTCAATCTCTGTCCACGGGCAAACTTCACTAAAACAAATTCTTCTTCATCCCACAAGTTACAGAAAAAACTTATCAGAGATTACAATTCAAACGTTACTCTTTCAAGAATAGTGAAAGTTCACAACAACTCTTAAACTCAATTCGCGGAGTATCAACAATTAAAACAAATGTCTAAACAAGAGTCGAAGAGAAGAGTAAACAAGATCAATATTGGTTCACTCAACAATAAAGGCTACGCTCAATCGCCTTAAGAAACCCACTTAAGAGCCTTTCACTAAGTATTCTTCACCTCTCCAAATACACCAAGTACTCTTTATCTCTCCAGGTACACCAAGTACTCTTTACCTGTCCAGGTACACCAAGTATTCTTTACCTCTCCATGTACACCAAGTATTCTCTACCTCTCCAGGTACACCAAGTATTCTCTACTTCTCTAGGTACATCAGGTATTCTCTACCTCTCCAGGCAACCTGTCCTAATCTCCCTGAGATCAAGACCTTTTAACAATGAGAAAACCTCTCTGTAGAGAGAACAGTGAAAGCTCTAAGGGTATACTTCACAGTGTGAAGGATTTACAAAGGTTTAGCTCACAACCCAATCTCACAATTTAGCTGACAACCCAATCTGGATTTACAAATCTTTCGCTAAAATTTGGAGGATGCTTCCATCACATACGAATGGATGTGTTTCACAATTGAAGAGCAAACACACATGTATCGTCAGATAACCTTATACAACAAGACAATCAGATTTTACTAAATCAATTTTTAACAAAATGAGTAATGAGAAAATGATAGAACCTTATCGAACAACATTCATACAACAATCAAGAGCAGGAAGAAGCATAATAGATGTACATTTATACACTTTAGTGAGGAAACTATTACATACATATTTAGCTCAATTTTATCATATGACAAAAAAATCACTGACCTAATAATTGTAGTTTTGCCTACTCCTGGAGGTCCAATGAGCAACAAAGAAGCCCCATCCTTAATCAAATCTTGCAACAACTTAGCACTCCCTGAAATTGCCCGGCCAACTCGACAAGTTAGACCAATAATTGTGCCCTTGCGATTTCTGATGCCACTAATTCGATGCAATGTTCTACTAATTCCTGCTCGATTATCAACAGCAAAGTCACCAACCTGCAAGATGTTGCTCTCATGAATTGACAATTATAAATAATTATATCTTTCCATGATCAATCAAAAGTTACAATCTTACAGGGTCATGGTTCTAGTCCAATCCAAAACACCATCTCTTTCACTTTCCACATTCGTGCTTCTAAGCAAGAATGTATTGTATCATTTTTTTAATACATTCGGAGTTATCGCCACAACTTAAACTTAGGGATTTCAATCAAATTCATACATATCCCAAGCATACATTTAGAAGAGAATAAATGGAAAAGAGATGAAAGAGGTCAAATAAATGAAATTTCTCAAAAAAGGTAAAATCAACTTATGAAAAAGTTAGAAAAGAGAGCGATGAAAAAGTTGAGAGATACACATGCTATTTTTCTGAAGTTTATCTAAATTACCTATATTACTTTGTCTGTCAAACCATAACTTTGTTACCTTTTCCAGGAAAATCTAAGCATTTAAATATTCATCTATGGTTTCGATTGGGTAGTGTCAGATAGACAAAATCATCCAAGCTAAACTAAATCCTATGTGGGAAACTAATAGTTTGACCTTGATTGTATCAAATTGGATTTTGATCAATCACTTTCTACCTTAAAAAAATTAGTTTTAGTCACTATACTTTTAGTATATACTTTTAAATTTAGAAAACCAGATTAATTGATATAGAAGTACAGGAACCTTAACCACGTTTGGCTCAAAGTATAATGACTAAAAATACATTTTTTTCCTTAAAAAATGTGTTTAACAAACATGCACTATAAAGGCATAAGTTTTAAACCTGTCAATAAATCATCCTCAGTATTTTCCATTGCCTAATTAACATGAAATTACCTTAAGACATAAACAACAAAAGAACTGAACCAGCCAAATCAATTCTTATAAAAAAAAGAAACAAAGCAAACAAAACAAGAATTTTCACTTCCATTCCATCCTGAAAAAATGTATTTGGTACTTTGCTCTAGTTACAAACTTCATTTCCAAAAGAGAATGCAAAATCAATATACATAAACAAACACACATCCAAAAGTAACATAATTCCAACACAAATAAACTATCAATTTGTTCCCTCCCGGCATTTACCTTCTCTCGTGAGTAGAGAGATGCAATGAAATTATCCTAGTAGTCCCTAAAGTATCAAATATCGATAAGTTTGATTCCCAAATTGATATAATTCATTAAGGACGGATTTAAAGGACTTTCCAATGCTAGAAGAATTACTTAACATGATTTGTAATACTTGAAGAAGGATTTACCTGTATAATGGGGTAAATCACCCATCTAGTTCCTAAGAGTATATAGTGTTATCAGATTAGTGCTGAAAATAAGAAAATTTTAAAAAAAGTTTCTCAAAATACAATTTGCAAATCACTTTGATCCAAAATTTAAAACGTAATGCGAGTAAGTAATAATATTAACATGTGTTTAAAAACTAATGCGGAAGCAAGTAATTAAGTTTCGGACGAAGTTAACATCTACCACTTACTTTAAAGTTTTTATAACTCGTACTAATGTGAATACCCAATACACTTTCTTAACCAAAATGTTCTTTTACCTTATACAATGAATTTACTTTATAAAATTGTTTGGACGAATTTTCCAAAAGAATTCCTAGAGACGAATAAAATGAAATAAATCTCGCCATAAACACTTCTAAAGTAGAAGAAAAGGAAACTAACTTCTCCACCAGATAATATTAGTTTGCACTAGTTAAAATTAAAATTAAGAGAAGTTAAAAAAGAGCACTCTTACAAACACACAACCTAATTTCAGCTTATTGAAAAACTAGCTTCAAATTTTTGTCATGTGTTTTTTCCCTGAAAATATTTATGGATAAGCTCGTCCAAACAGACCCATCTAGAAGAGAAAGAGTAATACTCTAGGGGATAACATTAAACTAATGGTTTATTTATTGTTCCAATACCTGAGCAGTGGCGTGCTCGATATCCTGAACCGTGATAGGATACTCCGATATCACGAAATCGCCGGAGGGGAACCTCGCGAGCGGTTTCCGGCCCAAATCCATCACCACCTCGATCAGCTGCGGCAGCTCCATGTGGTCGCTCACGCGCCGCCGCAACTCCTCCGGCAGCAGCGCGAGCAGCCGCCCCAACTCCACGTCCAGCTCATCCTCCGGGAAAACCGAACCGGAAACGACCGGGAAACTGGCGCGCAGACCGGGACCGGTTCGGGGCCGAGGGACAGAGGGAACGACGGGCGGGTAGAAGGGCTTGGGCGAAATCGGGTTGGGAAGGGGCGGTTGCTGGGAAAGACGTTGGCAGCAACGAAAGTGAAGCTGAAGCTGAAGCGGAAGAGTGAACCCAGGCATCGGTTTTGGCGGGAACCGTTCAGTGAACGTTTCTGAGCAAAATTGTAATTTCCGTTTCTGAGACTATTTTTTTCTGGTTTCTAAGCAGAGATGGAGGATTTCAATTGGGACGGAACGCAACGTGTTTAATTTTGCTTTTTCGGTTTACCTTTGGTTTTTTCGGTGTGAAAGCAATGGATAGGGACGATTTTGTTTTCGAAAATGAAAATAACATTTTAATCACGATTTGTACATAATACTCTCATTTTATCCAGTTTCACTAGTCAGGATCTTATCCGAGGTTATTCCGGAGGTCCATGGATTGGGAAATTCATAAAAAAAAAAAAATTAGATTCAGAAATTTATAATGCAATTTAGACGTCTGGATCCACTTGGATGCAATCCAAAAACAATATTTTATCTCTCATCCGAAAAGCGAAAAACACAAATTAATTAATTTTGGGTTCAGGAATCCGGAATACATGACCGCATCCCGATATCTGGTAACACCGAAATCTCCATAAGCGTCTAAGAAAAAAACTTAAATCTTACCTTTACAATCCAAAAACATTTCGGCAACGTTGTGTACTTCTCCACCTTGTTTCGAACAATTACAAACACCATTCATAATAGTTGATATTCAATTATGAAGATGAACAGTGACATGAAAGTCCACCATGGTGCCCTTTTCAAATTATTGGTGAAGGTTAATTTTAGTTGCAGGAAGAAAAACATGGGGTGGAGGAAGAAGAAGCCTAAGTTCTGTTTAACATATTTTAACCATTTATTACGTACTTAAATAAAAACTAATTAATATTTATCTTATTAAATTAGACAAGTGTTTTTATTTTTTTAGTTTTTATTTTTATTTTAACGATTAGATTTCATAGTAAATACACTAAATTGGTTATCTAATTTATTCTGAATAGAAGAAATGATTATGTTAAGATCAAAGAGAGAAAAGAAAGAGAAAAAACACAAAATAGAGTAACCTACAACACATTCTAACCCTCTCTATTGTAAAACATAAGCTGAAGATTCTCTAACTTAAATCTTCTCCAACACATAAAACCATTCAAATGTATGCTCACTTGAATATGAACACATAAATATGTAATGGAGAATGTTGTATTAGTCTTAGAAAGTTCAAGCATACTAAATAACTTTTACGTATTATATCTTATTTTGATGATGATAAATATGATTAAGTTTTGAATTGATAATAAGTATTCGTATATATTTTATTTTGATGATGATAAATATGATTAAGTTTTGAATTGATAATAAGTATTCGTATATATTTTCTATTTAAAGATAATTGTTATTAAAAGTTAAAATAGTACATGTTATATATATAGTCTAATAACAATCATAAAAAATAATTAATGTTAGAGAAAAGTTCAATATTATTTTTATTAAATATTAAATATAATAAAGTATAAAATATGTTCATGTTTCGTCTTTAAAATAAAAGTTTTTGTTCAATAACAGATTGTGTAAGATACAAATATGTTATCTATTGGACGATACAACAGTGTACCGTCTCTTTCTACATCTAATAAACAATATATTTACTCATATAGTCTTATGTTTTTTTTTTTTTTTTTT
>Ga0123341_1002872_pt1 | contig 14476 bp, 7 predicted proteins | sample Turbeapinknodule_FD_89959 | JGI IMG/M metagenome (GOLD analysis project Ga0123341, IMG submission 89959) | Root nodule microbial communities of legume samples collected from Mexico - Turtle bean Mexico pink nodule | ecosystem: Host-associated > Plants > Roots > Nodule | place: Mexico: Nepantla... | reverse complement strand
GGAAAGACTAGGAAAGGGTGCAAAGCAAGGTGGTTGATGAATGTGGATAATTGGCAGTGCCAACAAGCTAGCATTGAACAAAACTTATACAAACATATAACCACCCTCTCTTTGCACCTTCTTATCTTTTTTCTAATAAAAATATATATATATATATATATATATATATATATATATATATATATATATATATATATAAAAGAAAATTCACATTTTTATCACATAAGATAACTTTATAAAAGTCATTGTCAAAATGTGCACAACTGGAAAATCAATATTTGTTGTGAAAAGAAATTGTTGTATGTGGCAATGTAAGATATTTGAGTGTTTGATTTCTTAGTTAAGATACATAAAGTTGGAAAAATGATGGAATAAATACGGTCGCTAATAGGATTGTTACTAAGTTACATAGAAAAGAAATAGGTTTTCATTTGGTTAGGAGATCTAGGATGTGGTAATAATATTAGGGTAAGTTTTTTTTATCCCATATTATATGTTTTTTTTTGGGTTGGTGTGCTCATTTCAGTATAATGGGGCTGGTGTGCTCATTTTGGTACAATGGAGTTCGTACTACTAACTATGATGAATAAAGATATACTAATACCTAATAGAGTGTTTCTTTTTGCATTGTTGTGTTTCTTTGTTATATAATTCGTTGAACCTTGATTATTAAGCAAATCAAAGGTGGGTATCTAGTTTTTTGAAGCACGATGTTAGGAACTTTAAATTTACCTATGTAACATTTGTTTAAGGATTTTGGTTGACAAAGATTATTCATGGTATTAGATTGTTTGTAAGTGTTTTTCCTTAAATTTTTGAAACAGTATTGTAACATACTATTTATGGTGGTTGATTTTTTCCTTGAATTTTCTAGGCAACTATATAAAAAATATGAGATTTTTTTTATTTATAAGAATTGATACATTCATAAAATATTTCATATTATTTCAATTATTTATTTTTGAGAAAATATATAAGTTCGAGAAGTTATATTTTTCATATCTTAAATATTGGACCTCCTAACTCCCACCTGACAACTTTTCAAGCATGCTGCTATATATGGAAATTTCATGTATGCAAATATTATTTCACTTCCTTCTATAACTATCTTTTTAAAATTCACATTGCCAATTTTGCCCCCTTATCCAATCTCTTACTTTACCCTCTGAACTGGTACATATTCTCATTGTCCACACAAAAAAAATCTAAATTTTTGTTTGTTTTTATTTTTATTTTTTCCCATATATATTTTATCCCCGTACTAATTCTCTTACAATGTTTCATTTACATCTTTTGTATTTTTGTATGTTATACTAATTTTTCTAAATTAAAAATATTGCTCTGTATATCTTAATAAAAGAAATTAATGTGTAATGTTTCAGAAACAGAAAAACTATACAACATTAAAAAAACCCGTCCAAGTAATCTGATGTATTAAAATATTTAAAGAGTATTTTCCAACTCACTACCCTCTTCACAATTTACATAACTGTATAATGAAGTAGCACCATTATTATTAATTATAATATAATGTAGCTGAAAAACATATTATAAAAAAATAGCAAATAAAATAAGCATCAAAATAACTAAGAAGACGAGCTTGGAAATGTTATATGTAAGACTCTATCACTGTTGGATCAATTCACTTGAACAAAAAACAACCGTCTTAGCTCAGTGATAGAGTCTTCCAAATTTGGTACATCCCTCAAATATATTTTCTTAGTTCATAATTTTTTTTAATAGAATCCATCTTTTATATATAAGAAAAGGTAACACGCTTTTATTGAGTTTGTGTGTGACTAGTCCAATATTTGTGAGATGCTGGTGATCTAACATCCCTCTAAAATAGATAAAAACAAATTATATTAATGTGATATATTTTTTAAATATAAAAAGTAACTATTTAATTATACTATTGTTATTGTTTAACTTTATAAAACATTAGGAAAAATACTATATATGTTTTATTTTATTTTTCTGTAAGCTGAGGATCCAGAAGCATCTGGAGAAGCCAAAGGAAATTAGTGATTGTATTTATATCTTTTGCATGAAAACATACCACCAATTATGATGAAGATGGTGCAGTGCATATATAACATCACTAAGGGGTCCGCCATGGGTGAAGCACGAGAATCTTCCTCAAACAAGTGTGTCATTGTTCCCTCAGTAACTAAAATATGATTGAAAAACACTAGCTTTAAAAAATAATTAAAAATAAAGGTGTAGTTATAAATTATGTTGTTCAACTTCTAATAATAATTAAAAATAATTATATATTTATAATTAATAAAAAATATAATTACAAATTATATTGTTGAATAATAATTATATTGTTTAAAGGAGTTGCAATATTGCCAAAAGTTATAAAAAATTATAACACTGTCACTACATCTTTTTTACAAGAGTAGTTCTAAAATGGTCATTAATATAAGCAGAAGCCTGATTAATATAAGAAGTGAAAATTGATTCTTTTGGTAATTATGTTGGGGAGGAAGCAGATGGCTTCTCGATTTTACCATTCTTGTGAATCCCTTTATTAAGATTCTATTGATATATTAAGAATTTATTGACTCTTAAAAATTTAGAATGTATAACATGTTCATTGAATTAACCCGAGTTTTATAATTAAAACAAAAAAATGAAAAGGAAAAGATGGGACAGATGAACATTAGAATCTCCAAAAAATCTAGATAGCAGCATTATTTTCTTTTTAAGTGGCTAATCTAAACTCATTACCAATTAGAACCCTTTAATTAGTAGCTTTAGGGCAAAATTGGAAAAGACCCATTTTCGGAATACTTCCCTCTGCAATCCTTACATATTCAGATTCATTCTCTCTCTTGCAACCTCTAAAACTGCAAAGTAGAGTGTGTTTAGGTGCAATGTTGTAAACCTGGTTTTTAATGATTTTAACTTTGTACAGTTACTTTGATTTAAAAACATCCTTAAAGTAACATTATGATACGAAATTACGAAGATTTTTTTTTATAAAATTCATTCTTTGCCTATTTATCAGATATGTTGGCACAAAATTAGACCCGTTTGCACTCATTGGATGTGCCAAATTGGTTTTTCAAATTCGAAGACTTTTCCATTCTGGCTCCAGCAAAGTTCAACGGTATATCAAAACAAAACATGAAAATTGACAATGAATCTCCCTATATCCTCACCTTTCCACAAGACTGATTATATCACCAAATAAAATAAGAAAAAACCCTAAAATCCCAACTGTTATTGAAAAATTAAATACTTAATACACTATCAACCTATAATAATTCTTTCATAAGTCTTAACCATTTTTTTATCAGAAAAATGATAAATGGAATTAAAATGGAGCATTAAGTCCTCACTATAAACATAACATTTTTCTCCAAATTTGACATTCTTATTTACATTCAACAATTGTGAATTACACCTATTCATGCTTTTCAGTGAATGTTTGAACTGCACTTAAGTATCTTTTGAAACATTAAATAATATTCTTGAAAAATTATTATTTATTGAAATAAAAACAAGTCCGGCAAGGGTTACCCTAAATCTGAATCTCAAACTAAAGTTAAGACCTTATCTTTATTGAAACTATATAAAGTACAAATTGCGAAAAAGAAAATTAATTATATATCAATCTATCAAAAAATACTAATATAAAAATGTTTCTATTGTCAGTCTATTTTAATTACATTTTAAAGTTAATGTTAGACATAATGAAACTGTTTGAGAGAGTGAGCTTTTCATCCTATGGTCACGCGCCTCTGTACAAAGTTTCTCACAGTGTGAAAGTAGTATAGTCTCTTTGGACAAACAGAAAATTTGCCTGTCATTATATCATCTGTAAGTATTGAATTATTAATGAGTTTTTTTTTCCAGTGAACCTAGAACATGACTGTCGTATTGTGTTGCCATGTTTCTGACCTAATATTCTCTTTTCTTTTCTTTTTATTTTCCTAGATGTCATGTACATAGTTCATCATCATTTCATTTTTACACATCTCAATTCTACAAACTTCTCACATCATTTCATTTTTCATAATTATAAATGCAAATCTAGCATTCTCTAATTATATTGTAATAAAAGAAGATCTAGAGTGTAATGTAGAGGAAAATAAGAAAAAAAAAGTAAACCAAATTAACTAATCTTCTCAAACACTAACATATAAGATCAGCCATCTTCGTAGTATCAAGGTAAAATTAGATTATTTTCACTGGTTAAAGTACACTGATACCATATCACAGGGAGGACATTTTCTCCTCATACATACTGAAACAAACATTGTTGTAAATTTTGTACTGACATTTCGTCCTTATCCCATTTAATGTTTTCTTTTCGATAGTAAGCCAAATTAAAATAGTATATTGTAATCAAAGATTTGGTTTAGTTAATACGACAGTTGCAAATGGAAAAAAGTCACTGTTCAAATAGAGGCGCCTTGGTCAGATCATCAATATATCAACATCCTGTCATAACCGTCGGCACAAACTTTGCGTCATGTCGGCAAAGATTGCCAACGGAAGGGCTCCAAAAGGTAAATGTCTATCATAGACCAGAGCGTTCTATCTTGATCCATGTTCCAATTTCAACAGCATTTATAAACCTTGTTCTAATTCAAGAAAATCCTTGAAGTTGTGTACATGGTAGAGGTCCAAAGTTGATATACGAGATCCATAACATAACCAAATGAAAAGGAGTGATTGTCATTTGTCAACCGTTGTTGATGTATCACTGTTCTTTTTCTTATAATTTGTCTGGTCATTGGTCAAGGTTTCGGTGAACTCAGAATCATTAAGGATTGAATGCTACTTATCCAAAGCAGAAACATCTATATATTAGTCATATACTATAAATATATAAGGCTACCGACATGAACTTAATGGATATCTCAGAGTTCCAAAATATCTTGTTCCACCAACACACACCTGAAGAACCTTCAAAAATATATTGATATCATATTAATTAATGCCAAGAAAATCTTTCTTGATGTCACTCTACTGAATGAAAAAGAGGACAGTCATTGATTCTTCTAATAAATCGCAAAACATCAAAGAGAGACGTGTTGCTTTGAAATTAATCATTTCCTAATACCTATTTAAACATAAATTCTTTATTACCTAAAAAACTTAAGGGTTTTGAAATTGTAAGAAACTCTTCCTTTCACCTTTTATGTGTTCAAACTGTTGATTCCACAAGAATAACTGTCCTAAAACTATTTCTTAGTGTATCTCTCTCAAGTGTGTCCGAATTTATTTAACTTTTGGTTCATATCATAGGACAAAGTGAACCAAAACCCTTACATTTCTCTTGTTACACAGCAACTCTCCTGTTTAAATGTTGATGCTGTCGTTTATGATTGAATATGAAGAAAGTTATGATTAGCAGAAACATTGTGTGCAGTGTAACTTTGGCTCCAGATGCATAGCATAAGAGAATGGATACACCAGTTATTTGTCATATACTATATATCACTCTCTAGAAGAGCTTAGATACATACATACCAGAGATCCTGAAACTTCTACAAACTTCCAGAAATAGTTTTTATTCATTAATACAAATCTGCCGCAAAAGTACCCCAAAAGGGCAACAAACCCCACACATGTATAGAATCGTCTATGTATTACTAAGGAGAAAGAAAGACCCATGACAAAAGTAGAATCCTTCTAGCTAGGTTCCCCCAACTGGTTAGACCGTACGGAACTACGGAACTACGGATCTAACAAAACAACGGATCACATAAACCATTCCCTAAAACCGGTGGCATCTCGCACCAAACCCAGCGATGATGAAAGTAACCTTATCTCATTCCTTGACCTTATCCCCTTCCATATACACCTTATCGCAACCTTCCCAGCAGCATCCTTTAAAACCAAGATTAGCTTGAACCAACAAAGAGGGCAAACCAAAGACAGACACAAACACTCACACTCACTCAAACATTTTTCTTTTGTAGGAGACAACAAATATTCTCATAATCCTGTCGGAGCAATTATCTTGAATATTCAACATACTTAAGACTGAAACTTATAACTATTTGTAATCTGGAACAACTTGTGTAGGTTGTTCTCACAAACCCAAACAAACACAAAACAAATTGACTTACTTATAGAAACAAGAAGAAATCATTGATCAGAGGGTATAACTCCAAAGGTTATCTCCGTCAGAATTGCCAGGCGAATCATCAGAAGAAAAGGAACTGATCCTAGGGGGACTAACCTGCATTCCCCTGGCCATTTCATCAAGCAAATTCGGCATGTTCAACAACTCATCCTCATCATAGTACTCCTCACGCCTTTCCAACTCCTGTCCAATATGAGGGTTTACCGCTTGCCCACTCTCCTGCGGCGCCCTCACGATCCTGGCCTGCGCAGCAGCAGCAGCCGCAGCGCGAATATCGGTGGCCGACAATGACGCGGGAATCGGGTACGAGAGTATGGAATTGGGGAAGTTAAGGGGCGTGTCGGGTCCCTTCAACGCGAGAGCCGCAACATCATAAGCGGCCGCAGCCATTTCCGCTGCCGGGTAAGTCCCGAGCCAAATGCGCTTGGTTTTACGTGGCTCCCTTATCTCGGACACCCACTTACCGCTACGGCAGCGCGTCCCCCTGTAGCGGAAGGCGGTGGAAGGAGTGGGAGACGGAGAGGACGTGGTTGGGGTTGGCGAAGAGGAGGAAGAGAGAAAGAAGTTATCAGGGACTTGTATTGGTGGGGGTGGCAGTGGGACGTTTGGAAAAGGGTTGTCATCCATGTAGAATTAGTAGAAGTAGTAGTAGTTGTTGTAGGCAGGCACATAGAACGAACTTTGTTGGTTGGTTGTGATGTTGCTGTTGTTGGTGATGTTATGTGGAGATTAAGGAAATTGATGAAAGTGGCTGTGGTGCGTGGTCGTTGGTAATAATTAAGGGTTAGAGAGGTGAGAGAGTGAGTTGGAATGAAAGCAGAAAGCAATGGTTGTTTTTTTCTGGATTGGGGGGATTAATAAATAATAGTCATGTAATAATAAAAGGGAAGCTCAACTGAAGCTGAAGCTGAAGCAATGGGATAGATAAAGCGTGGGAAAGTCGCGTGGTGGAAGGGACTTTAGTTAATGTTGTGCTGGCTTGTATACGGGTTTTGGTAGTATACGTTGTGAAGTTGAAGTGAGGCCACACTCTGAACACGTATTAGGCGCACCATTCGCACCAACAAATTAATTCTAGCTGTTTACTTGCTGGTCGATCATCGGGGATCATGGCTTTCACTCTTTTTGTACACATGGGGATGGGGTCTCTCTTTATGACTAATAAATTTTAATGACCACATTTTGTGTACTGCTATACGAGTCTCACTACCTTTTCTTTTTCTTTTCTTTTCTTTTCTTACCCTCTCTTTTCCTTCATCATCCATATCATACACTTACTCCATCAACTCACTTCCTCACTTCTAGCCACTCCACCCTCTCCTAACCTAACTCATCACATTCACTTCACCTCTAAATATTACCCCAAATCTTTTCAACTTCAAAGTCATATAATGCATAAGTATATTTTACAAGTTAATTGTAAAATTGATTTTATGAAATTTATATAAATTTAATATTCACTTCATGAAATGATAATATAATCATTTAGATTATACTCTAGTAAGAATTTGTGTTAGGTTGTATTGAAGATTACAAAATCTATATTCACTAAAAGGTAAGATTATTTCACTTTATATAAATCTCATCGTATTTGATAAAGTTAAATTATACTTACCTTACTTCTTAATATTAATTAATATTTACATACTTGCCTTATTGATTTTTATATCATAGCAATGTTAGCACTATTTCTAATAGGAAAACTATTTATATCTAGGTTTTTTAAATTATTTATTCAAATACTTTAGGTGTCAGCTGCTTAAACGCCTATTTTGACCATAGGCACTTGTTTTCATAAAAGTTATATTAAGTTACAATTTATGCTTTTGGCAAACTACATCAAACATATACATTTTTAATAGGCTCTCTCTAAAATAAATAAATACACACGTATATATGTATATACTCATAATTTTAATATACACTTAGTTATTTTACAGAAATATGTTCACATGTTATATTTGATTTTTATAAAGTATATTTAATGTGTTAGTAAATCACTATATTTCTAAAAATTAAGCGAGACTAAACTACACATTCGTATATACACTTCCCAGAACTTGAATTATAGAATATTAAAGTTTTCTCAAAAGGGGTTGTGGAGGAAAAGTTTCTATCATCACAACATGAATTATAGATGGAGTTGAAGTATAACTGGTTTTTGTGAGGGAAGAAATTTTTAGAGGGCAATCAATGGAGAAATATCATCAACGGGAAGGGTAAATTTTTTAAAGAAAACTTTAAGTCTCTTGATTTTTTCTTTAATTTTTTTTTCTTTTGTATAATTGACATATACATATGTATATGGGTTAGAGCATTTTAACCACTCCATTATTGATATTTTTTCTGATAAAAAAAAAGAATGACGAGCATATGTTAGACAAACATATTTATTTAATTAAAATTACAAAAAAGAAAATTGGATAAGGCAAACAAATTATTTTTCGGAAAGCCTACCGAGAGGCAATGGAATTATATTACCTTGACAAATTAATGTTATATTCCTAGATTTTATTATAAACTGCAATAAAATTACATAAGAAAGTTGGACGAGTTTTCAAAATATACATTACATTTTTTTAATATAATTGATGTTCATTAAAAGTATCTATCGATAGTTTTTTTCCTAATAAATAAATAAATTAAATGAATTTGAAATACTTTGTTTTAATCCTGATAAAAAATGTTTAAGACTAGCCTCCTACACTTCAAATAACTAGCCAAAGTCAAAGAGTAAAATGACCATAAACAAATAACAGAAGCTGCACAAAACAGCATCTGAACAACAGCACTAAAATCCTAACATAACTAATCTGGATAGTATTCATTTGAAAAAACTTATAATTGGAGGTGATGTTTAATAAGAAGTAATTTCATATTTAATAATAATGGTTTAATTTCCATGGTAATTTTTTATTTATAAAAGAATCAAACATGGGTATCAGGTTGTACCTCTTTTGCGATTTGTTTATCAAGATGTGTTTTGTTTTTTGTTTATGATATATTGGAATGTATTTTTTTTTATAAAAAGGTTTGTGCTTCCTATTAATTTATTTTTTGCTGATTAAAAAAAATTCAGTGATAGCTCACTCACTTTAACCACCTAGTTTAGACTTTCTGATAAAATTTAAAAACTGAAATTGAACAATAAATACATATTTTAATTTAACTTATTGTATGCATATATAGACTCACAAGTTATTATATACTAAATGCTAACTTTTAAATTCATAAATACTTGTTTTTTTAAATAAATGTAAAATAAATTTATTAATGAAAACGTGGACAAAGGATAAATTCTATTTAATAGTAACAAAAAAAAGTTAATAACTACTGTATAATAAATAAGTAATAAGTGTGTGGATGCATCTATGTAGCACAAGTACTGAAACGGACATTGATATGACACATATACAAATACGGAGATACATAAAATCTATAAAATGAAGGACATAGGGACACGAATCTATATATTATATAAATTGACGATAAAGATTTATGTGCACATGTTTCAAATTATTTTTTGGAGCAAAAAGATGCTTTTCATGACTGGTTCACAAGGATTTGTTTCTTATTTTTATAATCATAATAACAATTTTTGAATTTTTAAAAAATTAATGTATTTTTTCTTTTTAAAATTGTGTTAGAACCGTATTAGAATTGTCAGAAATCTAACAAATACTTTTTGAATTGGATACTTCACGGATACGTGTCTTACATGTATCATACGAGTATCGATGTCCGATACAAGTATCAGACAGACACTAACACGTCATTTAAGAAGAGTGTCTGAACTTCTATATATAAATTGTCTTGTAAAGAGTGTGTTAAAAATAACCTATATTAGTGTATAGATTATATATGCCAAAGTACTTACGATTAAATGATACGTGAGATATAATATTTTCACCATAACAATGAATATGATTTTACCTACAGTAATTTGTACAGTTATTAGATTTTGTCCAAGTTTATACCCCAATTGATATGATCGGACTCATTACGCATCTCAACAGAACCAAGTCACAAATCCTGATTTAAAAGCAAAAATAATGAACAAAATGTATAAAGACTTAAAGCATTGACATGATAGCACATAAAACCTTCGTCTGTAATAAATATGTCAACTAAAGTTTTTTAATCAGAACCTCTTTTTAAAGTTATGAGATCATTTGTCTGGTTATATTAATCATCATAACTTTATTTCCTAATCAAGAATTTTTTTCATTATTCACCTCGAAAAAAGCAAGGCAACAAATTGAAAGAAATAAACCTAATCATTGAGTGCAAATGTTTATTTTAAAAACTCAATATTAATAAAGTGAAAAGTGCTATGCGGAACAGGATTTTTTTTAAATAAATAAATAAAATAGAGTATTTCATGGATGTTGAACTCTTATATATATATAAAACCCAAATATAATTCCTACAATACCAAAAACAGATCCTGTTAGGCTATGTACTTTTCAGCCAATGCTTTGAAAAATACTTAACAGGATTGTTTCAAAGTCCAGCAAAAACTAGAAAAACATAAACATACATCTGCTAAAAGGATGCATAGGCAATAACTTTAAGTGAAATATCAGCTGGAAATTTGAAGTGGGTGACTGGAAACAGGAGCAGGAATAAATCTTTGTGTGGGTGGCTGCAAAATAGTGTAGTAGTTCAATGAGTGAGGTATAAGATTTTGTTGAGTTTCAATATATATAATAGGTTAATAATTTTAAGAGTAGTTTTTTGATTATGGATAGTTTTGTAAGGTTTGTTGTCAAAATTTAACTTTTTTTATTGTAATCATGGTATTTACCTTTTAATTATTTAGGTGTGTCTATCTTTGTTGGTATTCCAAAATGTTATTTTTTGCCGCCTTTAACTGATCAAGTCAAGTTGAAGCTAATATCTTGGAAAGGAAAATCTCTTAGCATGATAGGTCGGAATTAGTTGATTAATACGATAATTATTGGATTTCTAACTTATAGTTTTAATATGTATAAATGGTTTGTTTTAATTCTTAAGCAAGTTGAGTAGTGGTGTAGAAATTTTATTTGAACGAGTAATATACTGGAAATACAATTAATTTTGGTAAGATTTGTTCTTCTCTTGAGAATGAAGGTTTGAAGATTATTAATCTCCATCATGAAAATAATGTGTATCTTCTTAAGCTTGTTTGAAATTTTGCTTATAGTAATAAGCCTTGGTCTCTTCTCCTTAAAGTCTGAGTTTTTAAATCAAAATATAAGCTTATAATGGTTTATAGATCCTCATCTATTCGGTCTCGAATTAAGTAGTTTTATGATACCATTTTTTATCATATTTCTTGGACTATTGGTACATGTACTCTTATTAATTTTTTGAATGATAAATGGTGTTCTACTACTTCTTTCTCAAACATTGCAGGGTTATCTAATGGTGATAGTATTTTAGATACAGTCTCCCAATTTTGGATCGGTTGTGATTCAAATATTCCCTTGTCTTTACAGCAAAATATTCCTAATTGGACTCTAGATGAGTCTGGTCGTTTCACTCTTAAATCGGTTAAGACTTTTTTCTTGGATCCAGGAGCTCCGTGTGGTTGGGGTAAAAACATTTTGTCTTCATATATTCCTCCTTCCAAAACTCTAGCACTCTGGAAAGTTTTTCATGGGCGACTTCCAACAGATCAACATATTCATGATATAGATTATCCTGGTCTTGCTACTGGTGGATGTATTTTTCGTGGGGGTATGGAGTAGTTTATTGGTGGTTTTTCTGCGTTTATTGATGTTTAGATTGCTTTGATTGCTGAGTTTTATGGAGTTATATATGTTATGGAGGAAGCTCAAAAGATGGGTCTTACTAATGTATGTTTTGAATGTGATTCTGCATTGGTTAGTGGTGCATTTACTGCTAGGACTAAGATTATGTGGATGCTTCGTAATCGGTGGAACACTTGCCTTAATTACTGTGGGAAAATAAAGTTTAGGGTTACTCATATTTTTCATGAAGGGAATGTGTGTGTGGATAAGTTGACTAACTTAGGATTCATTCATAGAGATTCATTTCGTTGGTATAATAGGCTTCCTTCTAGTATATTTTTAGAATTCTTTATGAATCGGTATATTTTACATATATATTGTTTTTGTTAACATATGTGTTTTGGTATAATCCCCCAATATTTTTTTTTTGTATTTTCTTTCTTTTTCTTTTTTCTTCTAATAATATTTTTTTTATGTGATGACAAATGATTGTTGTTACTTGGGGTATCAGTCTAGCTGAGATGTCAAGTTGCATAGTGATATCTAACATGAAAATTTTATATAAAAAAAGTATCCTTATAATAAGTATTCTTATAGTATATGTTAATCAGGTTTATATATGGCACGACTTAAAAGTATAAACTTTCATGAAATATATTTTTATTATGTTTTAATTTTTTTAAAATTGGTACTCATGTCTGATTCAGTGCTTGAAGCGTATCAGGTAGTACTTATGAGAGAAATTTGATTAATGAATTAGTGAGGTGGTAAGAGTTTTTGTTGTTGGTTTTATATTCATTTATCTGCACTTGAATTGGTTGTGGGTTGTTAAAGGTACATGGTTGCAAGTTGTTTCGGGAAGCAGACTTTTGGAGTAGTCAAAAAAGGTGACTATAAATAGAAGTTATTTGGTTGGTTATAGAGAAAAAATTGGTCTGTCATTTTCTCTTGAAGAATCAACGAAATGACACTTTCTGTTGGTTATTGATATTGAATTGAAAAGTTGGAGGAATTATGTTTGCTTAAGTGTGATGTGAAATTAGATGCGTGATAAATATTTGTATGCTAGTTTATAATTGTTATGAGTCTTTTAATCTTTTTTTCTTTTTTGAAAGACATCTTGTATTTACTAATTTGTTTGACATCCTGTAAGGAAGAGAAAGACCTTGTTAGGGGTTATATAGAGGCAAGTGTGTTATATGGACGGTTTATGTTGAGCTATTAGATGTAATTTTTTTATAGTAGGGTTGAAGTATCTTTTAAATACTTTAATTTATTTATTTTTTCTTTGTTGATAAAAAAAATAAGTATTTTTTAAGAATTCTAGTAAATACACTATGTTTTGTATGGTGGTAGAGTGTATATCAAGTTACTCTATCTTGTATAAGGGTTGAAACACCCATTAAATATTTTTCTTCAATTTATTTATTGTTTGTCGAGTAAAAAGAACAAAATATAAATTATTTTATATGGATTAAACCATTCAAATGTTTTATTAATAAAATTAACTGATAACTGATGTTAATACTAATTTTATGAACATGAAATTTATTTTTAAGTCTAATTCTTTGATGAATTACCACAACTAGGTAATCATAGATAGGAAAATCATCTTTGAAATAATGTATCATTTAATTTTCTTAAGGGTTAACATTCATTTTATCATACTCATCGACCATGGCTATATGACATAACTCAATTTAACCCATATTGGCATTCCCATAATTGATTGATGGAAAAGGAAAGATTGGTCACTAGAAGTTCAATTGAGGATTCGGAGAAAGAAATAAAAAAAATATATATCTTTATTCAAATTCTGCTTATGTTTTCTATGCCATAGGTGAAACCCAATGCGTAGTTACAGGAAAAAAGAAAAAGTAAAAAAAAATGGCAAGTTATTAGTAGATTACAACATATTACTACAATGTTCTCTTGCATTTCAATTATTTATTTTAAGTAATTTTATCGTGTTTTTTTTTTTACTTTACTCTGTCGTTTAATTTACGCATTTTGCCTATTTATTTTATTATTTTCTTTTAAATCTCGAATAAATTTTATTTCGAGTAATATATTGATTTGTGAATATGTTTGGGAATATTCATGTTCAGTTTATAATAACTTAACCTATAAGCGCGCCAGGTAAAAAACTCATGCGTTATATATTATAGCCAATAATTTATTCATTGTAATCGTTTGAATTTTAATATTTTCAAATTCATTTTAGTAGAATTATCGAAAATATTTGTGAATTATCATTCAAATGATGCTGATTTGAGTCAAAACAATATCTAAATATTGGTAAACCAATAAGTACTAAAAGTAGTTGTTTGAAAATGGAAAACCAACTCCTTTTAAACATCCAAAATTTTTAAAAGAATAAATTGGTGATATATGATGACGAAGAGATTTAGATTATTAAAATCGAAAAACATCGTACAGAAAAATTAAAAAAAAATCTAAATCAAGCTTGGACTTTAAAGACAAAATCTGGAGTTATCAATGCAAAAATATATAAGAAATAAAATAAAATGGAAATGAACTTCGATTAAAAAAAAAGAATGGAAGGGTATTTCTATTTAAAAAAAAGATTTCAATTGCTGAAAAATATGAAAAAGAATTTCGATTTAAAAAG
>Ga0123341_1002869_pt1 | contig 14480 bp, 8 predicted proteins | sample Turbeapinknodule_FD_89959 | JGI IMG/M metagenome (GOLD analysis project Ga0123341, IMG submission 89959) | Root nodule microbial communities of legume samples collected from Mexico - Turtle bean Mexico pink nodule | ecosystem: Host-associated > Plants > Roots > Nodule | place: Mexico: Nepantla... | reverse complement strand
GTGTATTCTTCAATTAAGACCAAATAAACTATAGAATGCAAACAAAATATAAAAAAAATGTAAGAAGATAAAGTAAAACTCTGAATATAAAATAGATGAGAAGCATAGTGTGATCTTAAAGGAAGATACGTGAATGGAATGGAAGCTAATCCTTAATGCCACCTAAATACATGACGTTTGTGTGGACCCCTTCCTCCACTTTCTCTTAACCCAAACACTTTTTGTCTCCTTATGCCTCTTTATTATGAATCAAACATCTTTTTTTTTCCTCTTTTGGTTTTTAATCTCTATTTAGAGTGTCACTATCCTATGAAAGAGTAACCAACCCTACAAAAGATTCACATAACCAACAACTAACCCTATTTGATTCTTCACTTCCCACTTTGAAATCTTCTTTTAATTGGATTTTCTTGTGGGTTACCTTTTTACCTTCTTTTGGGCCATCACTTGTAATGTGCCACTTCATTTCCTTCAACAAAGAAACAAATCAAATCAAATCAATCTTATAAAATAAATATAATAATAAATAAAAACAATATCCTTATTTCTAACATAATTTATCCCACTTTCTATTTTTAACTCATTTTCCAACAAATTAACTTTTAACTCCACCTATTACATCAATAAACATTTGGTTTAAAACATGGACACACAGACATAATATTATTAGTGTTTATACTGATAAAAAGAAAACCAATAACATCTTTCTTTCTACAAAGTTAATTATTAAAATTTACAGTAAATGGTCTAAATTTCTTAAACTAGAGGATAAATTAAAAATTATCAGCTAACTACTTTAAATACGAAATTAACTTTATAAATTTGATTATTATTTATAAATAATAGAAATTAAATATTACTTGATCCCATAATAAATAAGGTGAATTAAATAAATAAAAAAATTAATACTGGGCGTCCTCCTTCCTCCTCTGGCCGTGCCGTTGTGGTTTTGGCGGGAAAAGATGAAAATTTCGCCATTTTTTCCGATGTGGCGTGGTTCCATGTGTGGGAGCAGCAACAGAAGAACGAGAAAAAAAAGTAAAAATTAAGAAGAGAGAAAGAAAGAAAGAAAAATTTGATTAAATTAAAAAAAAATAAATAAAAAAGAGCAAAAAAGAAGGCTGATTTGTTGGGACGAGTGAGACTGAGAAGGGATTAATTGTTTACGTTTGTGACCGTTCTTCTATTTTTTTCTTTTTCGGGAATTCTCCATTTTTCTCTTTCTCTCTCTTATTCTCTGTCTATCATCACTCTTACTTCAACCTTCAATTTTTTTTTCGCTCTCATTTTCCCCCAATTTTACTAGGGTTTTAATTCCACTTCTAATAAACTAATCATTAATTGTTAATCGTTAATCCTTAATCCTTAATCAATTTCCCACGACGGCATTCATTCCTCATTCATTACTTTCCTTGCGATTCAGATTCAAACGTTTTTTTTCCAGACATGGCGTTTGATCAGAATTCCGTTCCGTTGGATCTCCGGCCGTTGAATGTAGCCGCCGCGGTGGCGGAGGAGCCGATCATTTCGCCGGCTACCATCACGCCGCCGACTCCGAATTCTGTCGGCGAGCTTTTTTACCAGCCGGCGTCCTCCGCCGCCTGTACAACGTGGTGCGTCCGCCCAATTACGCATGCCAACGTGAGCCCTGCCGCGGCGTATGGGTTTAACTACAGCGGTTCCAGCTATGGCAATCGCGTCGTGGCTGGGAATGCTATGAGTTTGGGGAAGCTTGTGGGGTGTAATGGATTGGACAAGGCCTGCAATGATGCGAATGGTTTTGGTTATGGTGTTGGCGGGGTTCGGGGCAGCAGAGTGGTCGGGAGTGGCAGCAATCAGGGTGGCAGGGGCGAGGGTGGTGGCAACAGTGATGATTCGGCGTCCGGGAGGAAGGTGAAGTTTCTCTGCAGTTTTGGTGGGAAGATATTGCCTAGGCCTAGTGATGGAATGTTGAGATATGTTGGGGGGCAAACAAGGATTATTAGTGTTACGAAGGATGTGAGTTTCAATGATTTGGTGCAGAAGATGGTTGACACTTATGGGCAGGCCGTGGTTATCAAGTATCAGCTTCCTGAGGAAGATCTTGATGCCTTGGTGTCCGTGTCGTGTCCCGATGATGTTGAGAATATGATGGAAGAGTATGATAAGTTGGTTGAGAGATCACCCGATGGTTCTGCAAAACTAAGAGTTTTTCTGTTTTCTGTTTCGGAGACCGAAGTTTCTAGTGGGGTGCAGTTGGGGGACTTGCAGGATACTGGGCAGAAATATTTCGATGCTGTGAATGGAATTGGTACGACAGAGGCAACTGGGTTTGCAGGTGGGATCAATCGGAAGGAGAGTGTTGCAAGTGCGGCCTCAACCCAGAATTCGGATTTTAGCGGGCCTGAGACTTTTGATAGTTCAATTACTGGTCAAGGGGATGTCATTGTGCCCTTCTCATCACCTAAAGAGAATGTGGCAGCAGCTTCCCCAGACTCAAGTGCTAATATGGGGATTTCAGATTCCAGTGCACCGGTTTACTCGGGTGTTTGTGCAGTTCCGGTTGCCATGCCTGTGGCTAGGGCTAGTCCAACCCCATCCCACAATACTTATTTTCAGAATGAGGTTGAGTTAGAAAGGTCTGTCCCTGTTGCTTTGCCCCAGCAGCCTTTTGGATTTCAGCAAGCTGGAATAGAAGTTCCAGCCCCTTCATCTTATTTGCAGCCTTGTGTTGATCCTAGCCAGGAGGTTATGAACCATACAGACTTTGTCCAGGTTACTTCACAGATGAGGTTCACAAACCCTCAGCTTGTAGGAACGACTGGGCCTGGCTTGATGCAACAGCAGTTTTCTGATAATACTCCCGGCTTAGCCTTCCATCATCAGGTCATCCCTGGGGTACAAATGCCTGTGGCTCCACAATCTTCTCACGCTGGTGTGAGACCGAATGTTATTCAGTCACAATCGTTCGTGCAATCACAGCAACATCTTTTGGATCAATACCATGATGATAATACATCAGGGGTAAGGATTATCCAACTTCCTGCCGAACGTAGCTACAACACTTACCAGGTTCCAGTGAATCAAGTACCATCTGTCATAGTTGGAGGCAATTATGGCTGGGTTCAGGTTCCTTCACAAGAGCGCGTTGTTATCTCTGATGGACTATTACCTCAACAACAGGTAACGACCCCTGAGAAATTCCAAAGAACCGAGGAATGTTCTCTGTGTCAGACAAAACTACCTCATGCACATTCAGATCCTGTAGTTCAGGATGAGCGTAGTAGTGGTGCAGGTCCTGTTCCTGATTCAACCCCAAGTCACTATAGCTTCCCAATGGAGGACAACATAAAAGCTCAAGCACCAAATAGGATTACGCCAGTGGTGATGTCGCCGTTGAAGGAAGGCCTTGCTGAACAAGGGGCTGGGACCAGACCCTGTGTCGTTGGCAAACTGGAACCTCCTGATGGAGTTCATCATACTGAGACCACTGGGCTTTCTCATAATATTGAGCCACAGCCAGAAGAATCTGATCATCCTGGGAATTCATTTTTCCAGGAAAAAATTGCATTCAAAGGTAGAAATCAATCTCCAAATGATGAGCTCATGGGAACAGCAGCACTGTCTTATTTAGATGATGTTGGCGACCAACACATAGTACCAGTTGAAAACTGGGTTAAACAGGATGTGCTTATTAACAAACCTATGAATAGTGATATGTCTGCAGTTGATGGAACATCTATACGAACTTCAGAGTGCACGGTTCAAGGATCTCCAAATGAATATACTGATGAACGTAGTGGGGTTGTTTCTAAATCAGATGAGATAGATAATTGGATTAGACAAGACCATCTAAAACCTATTGATGGAAGGATGGACACCTTCAAGATACACAATTCTGATGCTTATGTAAGTAATGACTACTCTTTTCTGCCAGCTGATATACCCAGTGGGAATGATAATTTAGGTTACAACACTCAGAAATCTGCAGAGGAAGAGGTCATTCTGGATAACAACTTTGGCAGGTCAAAGCTGATAGTTGATGCAAATCAAAATAAGATGGCAGGTGTGCTGCCTTGTTCTTCTATGGAAATTTCATACAGGAAAAATTCCAGGTCAGGGGAACACAATGAGGCCACACAATCCCCTGTTTGGGGCATTCCTGTCTCAAATCCTCAATCGAATATTGGAAACCCCCACACCAACGATCCAGCACTGTCTTCATCATCCCCATCTGTCAGGTTTGAAGATGTGCAGGATACTCCGAACTCACTTTTCAGCAATCAGGATCCATGGAATATACAGCATGGTACCTTCCTTCCACCTGCAAGACCTAGCAATGCTTCATTGAAGAAAGAATCCTATTCTTGTCAGGATCCCTTTCGTGAGGATCCTGGCAACTTTGGAGAACAAAGTTTAGAAGCCCAGTTGGATGATAGCCTCTATCAGTCATTCAAACAAAATTTAACTTTAGAACATGGTCGATCTGCCAAAGGTCCGTAAATTGTTGAAGCCTAAAATAAGTAATTTTGTTGCTGTTAGATTGTAGGATCCCATAGCATATACTCTTCATGTTTTGGTTTCTTCATTGAAGGTTCAGCAGAAGACCAACAACTCCAAGCTGTTGCTGAAAATGTAGCAGCTTCTGTTTTGCACTCAAGAAATCCTTCAAATTCTGACTTGCATTCCAGAGATGTTTCCTGCTGTGATAACATTGAGGATGGCAGTGTTCAAAATAATCTAATGGATGTAAATTGTGGACATAAAACTCAGGTGATATTGTCTACATATTCCTCAGTGTTTGTATTATCTTTTGCCTTATAATTGCAGAAATAGAGCAAAGTATTCTGTATGCCACTTTAGAATTATTATGATATTATATTTTCTCCCTTTAGGATGTCACGAGCAAGCAACTAGAAAAGACAAATTTTGGATTTCCAGCATCAGGTTTTGGAAAATTACAGGTTGGATGTCTTTCTCATGATCCCCTTTATGATTTTATGTTGTCAGCGCAGCAGAGCTAACACCTTGTTGGTGGAACTTTACTAGGTTATAAAGAACTGTGATCTTGAAGAACAGAAAGAACTCGGTTCTGGTACATTTGGGACCGTCTATCATGGAAAATGGAGGGGCACTGATGTTGCAATCAAGCGCATTACTGATAGGTGTTTTGCGGGAAAACCTTCAGAGCAGGAGCGCATGGTTTGTGTCTCATTAATTGTTTTGTTTTCAATGACCTAAGAATTAACTTACAATGATTCTCGGTTTATGCATCAAACAGAGAAATGACTTCTGGAGTGAGGCAATCAAGCTTGCTGACTTGCACCATCCAAATGTGGTAGCTTTCTACGGTGTTGTGCTTGATGGTCCAGGGGGTTCTGTGGCAACAGTTACTGAATATATGGTTAACGGTTCTTTAAGAAACGCATTGCAGAAGAGTGAGAGGTAATTTCTGCATATATTCATGGGCATGTTCCTTGTATATGCTCATTTTTGTCTATTAGTTACTTTGCATTGCTCTGATTAATATGTTTCCCTATTGATAAATGCTTGATGCTGTTGTTATCATATTAGGAATCCTGACAAGCGCAAGCGACTTTTGATTGCAATGGACGTGGCCTTTGGCATGGAGTACCTACATGGAAAAAATATTGTACACTTTGACTTGAAAAGTGACAACTTGCTTGTTAATCTCCGAGATCCACACCGCCCAATATGCAAGGTTTAAATGCTTGATACTGATGTTGTCATATCAAGAATCTTGTTCCATTGCATCTTATTGGGGGGTAGATATGCTTTCAGTATTTTGTATGAGATATCCTAGATTGCACATTTTCTTTCATATATGTTTAGGATTTAGGTTCTTATTAATTTATAACCTATCCGCCATTAAAGTCTTTGGAATATACTGAAGTGGCTTACCTTGATGGATCCGGATGAGATAGAATGATCAGTTTGCTGCTTTAGTCCGATTTAAGGAATTTGACCCATCAAAAGTACTAAAATATTGTTTGTGATATTTTATATTGACTTTGTCTAAGATCTAGATATATCTGTTAACCAGGCATAGGTACTAATTGGCTGTGCTGAAAGTTTAATCTGGCATCATGTGAGTATGAACCACCGATACTTTAATTTGCATTTGATGCCAATACTCTTTGGATACTTCAACCATAAATATTAGCCAAGTATCCAGGACTTTAAATCAAGTTATGAATATCCAATACCCATATGAGATATAGAAGTGTGCAATATATAGAAACAAGTAAAAATGGTCCCTTGATGAACCACAGATAGAAATCATTCCTTTGTATGAATGACATTGATACTATTCTATCAAGCCGATTACTTAAAATTTTTATTTTGTTTTTACTGATGTCCAGAAGTATGTTCATGATTTGAATTTCAGAATTCCAATTATATATTATGTTTTACGATTTTTTACAATATGTGGATATGTACCTTACACATGTCATATTTTATATATTGTTTGAATAAATTATATTTGTTGTATAGACTAAGTTTTGAACGAGTGCATCACAGATGGCATAAGTGAAACTTAATATGCAAAAGGTGAAAGTCATACATTAGTTAGAAATCTATAGCACTATTTTTGGAGGGAAATCAGTTATTGCAGATTTGCACTCCAGTCTCTGGATGGGTATCATAAACACAAAACAGAGAATAATGGGTATTCCTTTGAAGACGAGTCATTAACTTGCAGATGCTGATGCACACCTCACTTAAAACTAAGGACTTTGACCTATGAATTTGTAGGACTGGCTTTTCACATAAGATTATCCATTGCGTACTAGTTGGCATTACTTTGCCACTCGTTGGAAAAAAGATGTTTTACCATTGAAAGTCATGGCTCCTTGGTTCTGCTGTAATTTCTCCGATTGATATTTACGACGATCTTATGTTTGATGATTCTGTTCTCTTGGTAGTTTCTGTGTTCGGATAATTTTATCATCTTGGAGGATGATGAATAAATTATGTTTATATCATAAGACAATAGAATATTTATGTGTTGAATTAGTATTTAAAATGCTACAGTTTGTGATTTTTCTGAAAGTAACCTAACTTGCTCATCTTCATACTCATGTCTTACCTCTACCTTAGTCACGGTCTCTTTGGGGACTATCTTAATTGCAGTCTCGGGAGTGCTGATTTAGTTCCATATTGATCAGAAATATGACTTAAATAGATCTTATAAAACTTGAGCAGTCTTCACCTTTTAAATAGGTTTTGTGAGTGGAATTAGGTCCGAAAACCAAATTTTAAGAATTTTATTTTGTGTTTTGCCCCAAAAAGCAAGAGGGTTTTTGTTCTCTTAGTTTTGAAACTCAGCGTATATTGTCAGGATTTAATCATGGGAAACAATCTATTAAATCTAGATACGTTATCTGAGAGCTCAAATATACAAAACATGACTACTCTGTCAAACTACCGATCCATCAACAAAATAATGCCAAAAGGTCCTGTACTAGCTGTCCCATCAATTTGCATTGGATCAGAACACCCATTCTCTTAATGATTTAGAATTTGCTCCTAGCTCCATTTTTGCAAGATCTAGTACCGTCATCTTCTCTCCTTAATTTTTTGTTAACCGATTTTCATATTCAATGCTTGCTTTCTTGGTCATAACAGCTCTACTTGTAGCATGGTGCAATTGATTGATTGATCCTTCATTAGTTAGTTTATTTTTACACTTTTACATGTGATATCAGGTTGGAGACTTGGGTCTGTCCAAAGTAAAATGTCAGACACTGATATCTGGTGGGGTGAGAGGAACTCTGCCGTGGATGGCTCCGGAACTGCTGAACGGAAGCAGCAGCCTTGTTTCAGAGAAGGTTTATGCTTTAACTTAAATCAATTTGAATGGTTGATGTGTTTTGATACCTTCATAGTTTCTCACCCTCTCTAAATGAAAGGCTTGTGTTTTGATATTTGGCGTTTTAGGTTGACGTATTTTCATTTGGCATTGTGATGTGGGAACTCTTGACTGGGGAGGAGCCATATGCTGACTTGCACTATGGTGCTATTATTGGTAACTTTCCTGTTGAATCCAATTTTGTGATTTAATTACGAAGGTTTGAGTTAAATTGACCGGTTGCACATGTGGTTGCTAAAAAAAATTCAGGTGGTATAGTGAGCAACACTTTGCGTCCTCCTGTTCCAGAATCTTGTGATCCAGAATGGACATTGTTGATGGAGAGGTGCTGGTCATCAGAACCATCAGAGAGACCAACCTTCACTGAGATTGCCAATGAATTGCGTTCTATAGCGGCCAAGATCTCTCCCAAAGGACAAAACCAACAGCTGCAACACTCTCCATTGCACACTCAACTCCACAAATGATTTTTCCTTAATTTTGTGTTTTTCATCCAATTGCATATTATAGGAGAAGGAATGATGCGTTATTGGTTCAGACAGATATAGTTACCTCCGAGGTTGTCAATAAGTGTAGTTTTTTTAGTTTTACTGCATATTTTCTATTACTTCCAACCCTCAACACGAAACGTGTCATTTGAGTGTGAGAAAACAAAAGGAGAAGAGAAAAATTGTCAATATTTTGATATTGCTTGTTAAAATTGTAAAAAGTTGTACCTGTATTGTTTAAATCGCGTGCATTCCTTGAATTTTCATTATGAATATCGCGTGTGGAAGGTGTGTTTTATGTTTGTCAAAGTCGTGTCTACTTTTTGCGATAATTGAGCATGGCCCCGTGTGGATAACTCAAATTTTAAATATTAATTACCATCACTTCACTTCAAGGCATCAATGAGTATTGTTAGCATCTTCAAAGGCTTATTTTTAGTATTATTTTATTTTAACTAAACTTCATCATCTCACGTTTCCTTTTTAAATTTTGTTTTAACGACAAAATTTTATAAAACTATTTTTTATTTTTTTATTTATATTTTAATTTGTCACTACTTAAAAAAATAAATATAATTAAATTTTTTCATTTTTAAGGTGTCATAAAATCACATCGTCATATTTTAATACCTCAATCATACACTAACATGCTATAAACTCCATGGAATAGGAAGATATTTGCTTGGAAACTTCCAAATTCAAAGTTCAAATGTGTCTCCTAATTTTTCTTTGACTTTTCCTCCTTTATCTCTCTTGTCCTATAAATCTTTCCTCAATTTTTAAAGCCGTCACAACCAGAAGCCTCACACACGAAAACATGTCATCTCACGAGGCAAGGCCATTGGTGATGGAAATGGAACGTGAGGAAGATTTCGATGAAGGCAGCAACAGTGGGTGTGGGTGTGGATGTTTCAGAGGTTTTGACTTAAAGAAATGGTGGCGAGAAAGTGATGAAGAGGATAAAGGGCTACTTGATGAGCAAAGGGGTGAGAGAGAGTCATGGGTGGTGGAGAAGCTGAGGAAGGCAAAGGAGGCCTCAGAAGTGATTGCTGGTCCCAAGTGGAAAACTTTCATAAGAAAGATAAGTGGGTATGGGAAGAAGATGAAGCAGCAAAGAAACAGGTTCCAGTATGATGAACAAAGCTATAATCTCAACTTCAACAGTGGGGCTCAGAGTGAAGATGAAGCCATGCCTTACAGCTTCTCAGCCAGGTTTGCTGCTCCAGGGCGTCGCCAAAATGAATCATGATACGTGCATCAATGTTCTTCTTTTCTTAAACATCTATTAATTCTTGTTGCCTAAACTTGTTTACATGATTCTGATCTTAATTAGTCTTGTAATTATCATTCATTGAGTGAAGATGGTATCGTTCTTTTTCCACCACTTTCAGTAAAATTCCGATTTTAATTCCTCTTGCTAAACTTTGCTGAATGGCAAAATATGAAAAGAAAAGTAGTTGAAGAGGGTACCCACCAAAAATAAAGTTTGTGGGCAAAGTTTAGTTTGAACAATATCCTCTTTCTTAAGATAGAGATGGAAGAAAAGAATTTGGATTGTTCACGCAAAGCATAGTTTTTTGAGGATGAAAAAAAAGTAAGATTTGAAGTTGTAGACATATGGGGATTCCACTCCAAAAGTAAACGCGTTGGATTGAGCAATACTTTTCCTTTTGGTTTATATATGTATGCCAAATCCTTTTCTTGTAGGAACCCAATTGGAAGTTCTCCCCTCTCTTGCAACTTCCATGCTTCTCTATTTAACCCTATAATAAGCCTTTCATTTTTATTTATACTATTGAAAACACAGACCTCATTAACACAGTGTTATAACTTTTTAAATTATATAAAAAATCTGAATAATTATTAAATATTATAATTAAAAAAGTATGAAAAATAAATTCTTTAAAATCTATTTTGAAGTTATCTTATTTACTTTGTCTTTTGGAAGAGATATTAAAAAAGAGTTGATCAATGGAATAGTTGTAGAAAAATCAGTTACCTTATTTATAAATTAAAGGTAATTTCAAAAAATAATTATGTACAATGAAGAAATCTCATAATATATTGCTATAAATGATAAATTTACACTATGCACCGTTTGAATGGATACAAACACTACGCATATGAATTTTTTGTAAGTTTCACAAATAAAATAGTAAAACTTCTTAGTAAAGCTCTCATAAAATTTGTTTAATACTAGATATTTTGAACCGAATAACAGAGAAGCAGAAAAATATATATGTATCAGCATGCTACCCATTAAATGGAAAAGATTAATTGTGTGTGCATCAATATCAGATATCAAGCGGCAGCAGCCTCATATACAACAATAACAGGGCTAATTTTCTGTAACAAATACTATTTCTAAACAGTGATTAATTTTATGACCCTTTAGTTCCAGAGTCCATCAATTCAGGTTCACGCTAACCGTAAGATCTAAGAATCCCACGACCATGCATAAAAGAAGAAGAATACCAAAATATGCCACCATTCACATGAAGCTCTGATTACTGCTTTCTCCTGCACTGCTACCAACCAAAAATAGCAATCAGATGTAGCCATAAAAGATTAGAAAAATTTCTAGCTATCCTATTTTTCTTCATACATAATTTACTTTTTAAGTTTTTATTAATGCAATTATCCCTATCCACATAAAATGCTACTTATTAGTTACTTCTTCCCATGATATATTTTGAACATCCATGCGAGGTGTACATTTGAGTGAACTTGACTTGCTCAACTTCAACATGACAGGTTGAGAAAAAAACCAGTCAAATAAGTTGCTTCATTTGGTGAGCTATATATAACCTGGCTTGACTCACTGTGAATCGATAAGTATTTTTTTTTTAAATTGTAAAAATAAATAAATAAATAAAATAAAAACCACAGTTAACAAATCTAAAGTACTGTAAACCATTACCGACGACCATCTTAATAACCTTTCTTTTAAAAGATTATTAAATGGTTTAAAAGACTTAAAGAAAAGGTTAAGTTAATTCTCTCAATCCAACTTAAACCCAATATGAGAAGCGGGTTAGGTACACTGACTCAAGAAAAAGCGAGTCTAAATTTCATTAATCTGACCCATTGATGAGCCAAGTTGGCTTATGGATCACAATCATATTAAAGATTTAGACAATACCTGATACTTATAGTGTTAAATAAATTAATTGATTAATCAACTAAAAGTGAATCCTTATTTCATGAATCTAATCCATTGATGAACCAAGTTGGTTTATGCATGGATCACGACTCATTTTTAAATTGAAGACATGTCTCATGCATGAATATTGTGTGAAATAAACAAATCAATATATAAAGCTACAAGACAAAATTGAGTTAATGATGATGTGATACCACTTTTTAAGAATATTCAAAAATGTATTTTAATTAATGATGTGATACCACTTTTTAACATTCAATAATATCGCTAACACAGTTGAATTCAATAAATGAGCCGTCACGATAAAAAGAAAAGTTTTACTTTACAGACTTACAGTATAAATGAATAAATTACAGGAATTGAAACATTATAATCCATAAAATAAAACACAGCATGAGGTTGGGTTTTCAAACTTAACGACAACAATATATATGTTATTAGGAAGACAGAACCTAGAGTTAACCTACCTCTTGCGCTTGCTTTTGGTGTTGCTAGAGGATGAGGGGTTATTAGTATGCCAGTTCCTTTTCCTTTGATTTATGAACCAATTATTTATCTGCTTTAATTGCAACCCTGTTTCCTGCACCAATCTAGCCTTGTCTTCCTCCTAAAAATACAGACTCCGTCATGCTCACAAAAAATATATGTATGTATTATTACACTTCTTATTTTAGTATAATATACGATTCACATGTAAGTCCAAACTTACAGTGGGGTATGGCCATTTAGAATGTGCTTGCCACCAAGCTTTCAAAAGAGATGTGGTATCCCCTGGAAGCTTCCCTGCTCGTCTCTTTCGTAGAATTTCTTCTCTTATGTCCACAATCTTCTCCTTGTAACCCTGATACACAAACAAACTGTGTGTTCACAATGCGAAGCCAAATACTTGTCTCATCTTCTCACTATTAAAAGTAACACGTGAGACAAAAATAAACTGGTACTTTTTAATTGTATGTCACTTATAAGGGAGTAAAACAAGATAATAAGGCGATTTTAAGTAGTGTTTAACATCGTTTGGCTCCTTTTTTTTTCACAAAAAATGTGCCAAACACTATGTCTAAAAAAATCTTCGAAGAAAACTAATATGGTTTAATTTTTTTAATACTTTCATTAAGGGTGATTAAAGTTCCCACATTTTCGTAATCCCCATAGATAAAACAAGATTTAGATTTTTTTTTTTTAAATTATCATGTTGTTAAAGTTATAAGGGAAGATCAAATTCATCAATATTAAAATATAAAAGCTTTGATAATGTTACATCAATAGAAAACATAATCCAAAAAACATATTTTCTCAACTAAAAATAACCGACACTTTATTTTTTTTCCAATCCCCTCTATTCAGTCGTCTTCTATATCTTTTAAGGTAAAAAAGATACTTCAACTTTAAACCAGATCTTATATCCCAAAAACATTTGAAGCCAAACATAATTAGTGTTAAAAATATGGGTAGGTTGGAATACTTTTAACAATTACCTGTTTCAATTCATGCTTCAGTTCATGCCTTACTCTTTCCATCAAGGATCTTTCAGTCTCAGTAGGGACAAGAGGACCAAAGCCAAGGGTTTCGCCGCCGTCGAAGGTGCCTTCATATAGGTTGCCATTGCTCTCTGCCTGATCATCTTCATCGTCTGACATTGTTGCACCCGTACCTTCTCCAGGAGAAACACCTGCATCCTCATCCATTAAATTTATCCTTGTTATACATGTGAAGCATGAGACATGCAATAGTCATCACGTCGATTTTAGAACTAATCAAAAGACGCAAAATATATACACAATGGTGGTAAAGATATATTGTCTTCATGGCTTTACACAAGAATTTAAAAAAGTATTAGATACTTTTAGCTTTTAAGAGAATCTGAGCTCATTATTAAACTATTTATATTTTACTCTCGCTCTATTATTGCTTTCTGATTCTATTCAGTGAATACTACTATTAACTTTTCCAAACTCTTTTGAAACGGATGGAGTACTTCCTTTAAGAATAATAGTTGCATGTACCATTTATGTAGCCAATCACATTATTAGGTGCAAAAATTACTAAACTGTGATATAAACTATTACTAATAAGTAATGTGTCGTCAATTCATTTAATATAACTTGGATGCACCATTTTGAGAATCTCTCCTTCCATTACATTGATTGAAAGGCCCTTATGAAGAAGAATTAAAGTTACGTGTGCCCGGTTGGTTGTGTCTTGTCTCTTTCCTCCTTCGATCTCTTAATAATTAAAAATTAACATGTGGTTAAAAATATTCTCTTCTCTTCTCACTCTTATTTATTAGTTATTTCCACCATTATTTGTTTTAATTGAGTGACAAAGAAAATACACGAAGAAGACCGGTGATTTAATTCATGCGAAGAAGTTGTGGGGTTATTAATAGGCTCTATTTCAGAGCACACAGTTATGGTAAAAAATGTGCATATTGTTTGAAAAAAAAGTAGAAAACGGGCTTTATCAATTCTCAATCAATGTTTTGCATGTTAAATTGGACACGGGAAGGGAAAATAAATTCGACAATAGTATTCATATGCCTGCACATTAAAAGTTTAATCTCTTTTTTATCTGATTATCTTTTATATGATTTATTTCACCAACATTTATATCGCAGTATCTATTATGTCTTGACATACTCAAAATAAATCCAATCTCTTCAAATAAAAAAGACAGGGACAAATAAAGCAATCATGAGAATACTATTTTTAAATCATAATGTATTAACAAAAGACTAGGGTAAACTTACCATTACAGCAGTCAAATTTGTAGATCTCTTACTAAAATTTTATGTGGTTTCAAATTCAACACCAGCAAATAAGAACATTTTTATTCTTCTTTCCATTTCATTAATTTAACTTCTATTGAATAAACAATCAAAGATTACAATATTTTTTCTCTCACGTTTAATTAATGAACAAAATTAATTTTATTTGACTTACATTTTTTAAACTATATG
>Ga0123341_1002867_pt1 | contig 14484 bp, 12 predicted proteins | sample Turbeapinknodule_FD_89959 | JGI IMG/M metagenome (GOLD analysis project Ga0123341, IMG submission 89959) | Root nodule microbial communities of legume samples collected from Mexico - Turtle bean Mexico pink nodule | ecosystem: Host-associated > Plants > Roots > Nodule | place: Mexico: Nepantla... | reverse complement strand
CTCCAAATAATATAATTATTATAAACATTAATTTTAAATGTGCTTTTAAGAAGTGATTTTTACACACGCAACTTAATTAATCCATAACTGACACATCTCTAAATTTTTGAATCGTTATCTGTAGTTGCTAGAGTTCATTTCAACTAATTGAATTTCTTTTAAGTCTAGAAAATGCTTTTAAAAACGTCACGACTTTTTTTTTAATATTACATGATAACAAACATTATCTAAAATAATTACCTGAATATATAAATAATTGCCAAGTCTAATTCACTTAGTTGGGTGACATGTTCAATTTCTATAAATAAAAAATAATGATTAATTATTACTGTTAAAGGCGAGACACCTTACCATTAAGAAATAAAAAAATATAATTACAATTTATTAAAATCGATCAACTTCGTATCAATAAAAAATTATTAATATAATATATTTATATAAATTAGAAGTATATAAGATATTTTAAAATATTCATTTTTTTGCATAAAAATATTTTGTCGAAATAAAAATAATAATATAAATAACCGTAGATTAAATTTAGTATAATGGAGTAAGAGGTATAAGATTTCTTGAATGAATGACTGCTACCAAATAGAAAAAAACTGATGACAGATGGACGGTAATATTTTGAACGCATAAATATCATCAAATTAGTTGTATTTCCTCTTCTGGTTGGCTTATGGTCTTGGGCGATCCTTGGTGATTAAGGAAGTACGTTGATTTATCGCAGGTGTAGTTCAACTTGGTGATCAAGTACAACTTTAAGTTAGCAGAAGTCTTATTTGCCTGCGCATAAGGTTGAGGGACATGTTGGGTTATGGGTCTTGGGTCGACCTTTGGTCATTTAGGTAGAAAGCCGATGTAAATAAATAATGTAAAAGAAATAGAATAGTACGAGAATTTGGATTAATTAGCATTAATCAGACAGTAAAGAGAGAATCATAACGACAGACAAATGGTTAAAACTTACTCTATATATACTAGGTAAAACATCTCATATAAACATATCACAAATTAGGTTAAGAGCACACTTGTTCTTGACTACCTTGAATGTTCTGGGTTTAGATCTCCAATTGGCCGGTAGAACACCTCTAAACAAAACTATGGGCATCTCAATAATAAAATAAAAAAAATTGTATTTATTTAGTGAACATAATGATTAGTAATAGACGTTATAAGAGGATTGAAGGAGATTTTTGAAAGAAAATTGTGATATAAAAATATTTATAACTATTTTTAGCAAATTAAAGATTCGCAAAGGATGTGTGTTCAGTATTACCTAAAGTATGTAGTAAAATGTAGTATATTTTTGTATTGATAAAAAAAATCTATTTGTATGGAAAAAAAAAGAATAGAGGCAGAGGTAATTGGGAAAAGTGAAAGAGAAAGAAAAGAAGATACATGTGTGCCGAAAGGAAGAGTCATAAGAAATGCAAAAAAAACGAGTTCCCGCAACGTGAAAAACAAGGCCTATGAAAAACTCGGTAGTCTGGTCTTAAAAAACCACACCTCACTCGGTCCTTTGAAATGGATTGTCTCCATTAACTTGTTGTGAATTCTCATATACTATTTATTTATTTGCCTACAAATCAACCCACGAAGCAACAAACACCGTCAGTCAAATTGAGAAACAACGTTAGACTTCCACCTTCACGGTTTCTTTCGGTTCTACGTCAGTGTCGAATAATTCACACGCATCACTCCTTCGCCACCGTTCTTTTTTATGTGGTCATTCTGATTCCTTCCCCTTCACGCCCCTTGGCTCCTCCAAACACTTATCCCTTTCCTTCTTTCACCGCCATTGGCCAAATCACGCCACGGCGTCGTTTTGCGCCAAACCCTCCTCCTCCTCCTCCACCCTTCCCGTCTTTATCCACACACCCTTATCGCCCCAAATCCTTTTTGTCTTTCTCCCCCTCTGATTTTTCGCCAAATTTTTATCTTTTTGTTTCCTCTGCTTGATTTTTCTTCGCCTCAAATATTCTTCTGCACCTCCTTCGCCCAAACCCCCTTTTAACTCTTGTGAGGAGCTGAACAGATTTTGGGGGTTCTTTCTACTTATTATTATTATAACATTCCCTCCTAGTTTTTTATTTTTTCTTTCTTCTTCTTGTTATGCCTTTGCCACAATCTTTATACGATATGTTGGAGAACCCTGCAACATTGGGGTTGTGTACACTTGTTGGAATGTTTTTGAGTCCTCTCTGTGCAGCATTTTTCGTTGGGGTCATTGTTGGATGGTTGTGGAAACCGAAATGGGCGAGGTTGGGTAAGGAAAAATTAACTACTTCTCTTGTCAAATCCTTAGATTTTGCCTCACCCTCCTCGGCTTCTTCTCCTTCTAAGTCTGTAGTTTCTACCATTAAGAGTTGCTATTCGTCTCCTTGCCTTAGTTCCATTAAGATGCAACGACCAAATCCAGAATCTTTGGCCCTGAAGAAAGGAACAGAGAAAAAAACTTCTTCTTCATCCTCTCCCGTCAAATTTGCAAGTTCCGTTAGGTATTTTTTAATTTATCCATTATTCTTATGTTATTCTGATAACATAAACAGTTGTTGCACAAATACAGGGTCTAAATCCATCTATTTTTTTTTTTGTTGTTCTTACAAGAGAAAAAAAATGGAGACAAAAGAAATTTGGACATATTGCTATGAATTTGTAACATGTTAGCCAGACTGTTCTTTTGTTTTTGACAAATTAGAATGTGGTGTTAGCATGCCGTCTTATTTATCACTTTGTTTTACCTTGTAGTTCACCCAAAGCTATCGAAGAAACTCCTGATGCTGTGACAATAAGGGATTTACATCATCTGTGGTTGCTTGTGGAGGAGAAAGATGGAAGTCTCCCTTGGATTCAGATGATGGATCGTTCTACCCCTACTATGTGTTATAAAGCATGGCATAGAGAGCCAAAGGTATGCTATTTCCTTCGTAAAATCTTCTGGTCGTATTTGAATTACCTACTTGGTTGTTTTTAATATTTGTTTTGTTGGCTTGTTAGGATGGTCCTCCCCAGTATAGAAGCAGCACCATTTTTGAAGATGCTACCCCTGAGATGGTGAGGGACTTGTTTTGGGATGATGAGTTCAGACCTAGATGGGACGACATGCTTGCAAGCTCCTCAATTATTGAAGAGTGTCCCACTACTGGTACCATGAAAGTGCAGTGGATACGGAAGGTGCATAACAGTTTTTCCTGATTTAAGTGTATTGAATTGTGCTCTTAGCTCAGTGTGCTAATGGATGCTAATTAATCTGTGGAACAGTTTCCCTTTTTCTGTAAGGATAGAGAATACATAATTGGTCGGCGAATATGGGAATCTGGAAGACATTACTATTGTGTGACTAAGGTATGAGAATAAAACTCACCTTCTTTTGTTCTGGAATTTTTGAAGATGTTGACTGATGGTGGTTATTTTCCACCGTTATTACAGAGTTATGCTTAATTTTTATTTTTTTATGTTTTGTTCTTTCAGGGAATAGATTGCCCTTCAATCCCTAAAAGAGATAAACCTAGACGTGTTGATGTGTACTACTCTAGTTGGTGCATTAGAGCAGGTGAAATTTGATACCCTTGTAATTGAATTACTCATGTATCTACTTGTTCTTGTCTATCCCACCACTTAAACTAGCTGTTCCGTCACTGATAGACTTGTTGTGACTGATATGGTATTCTTGTAACAGTGGAATCAAAGAGAGGTACCGGCCAGTTAACTGCCTGTGAAGTCTTGCTCTTCCATCATGAAGAAATGGGCATTCCATGGGAAATTGCAAAGCTTGGAGTAAGGAAAGGAATGTGGGGAACTGTTCAGAAGATTGAACCTGGTTTGAGAGCCTATCAAGAAGCAAGAACTTCTGGTGCTGCACTTTCTCATTCAGCCTTTATGGCTCAAGTCAACACAAAAATAAGTCCCGAAGACTTGCAAACCGTTGGGGCCAATGATAATTCAGAGGAGGAAGAAAGTGTTACTTCTTATCAGAAACCACAGGGCGTGAACATTCCCAAGATGCTAGTTATTGGTGGTGCTGTTGCTCTTGCTTGTAGTCTTGATAGGGGTCTAGTGACCAAGTATCTTTTATTTGGTGTTGCAAGAAGATTTGCTAATATAGGTAAAAGATAGTAAAAATGGAGGAGGTATCAATGCCTTGAATGCCATTCTTTTGGACGATAACTCTTGTTATTATTACTCGATAGTTTAGAATTTAGAGACTCTTTTGTGGAATAATTAAGTCATAGTTAAAAAATAATATATATAAAAAACAAGACAATCCCAAGAGGGTGGAGGGAGTAGGTGGCGATTTTTTTTTCTTGGACTGAGTAGTTCTCGTTGGTCAAGATTCAAGGCTGTAGAATTTTAAGCCTGTGTAAGTTGGTGTAAACTCAGTATCAATTAAAAAGGAAATTCAAAGAAAAAGTCTTTTTGTGGCTCCTTTATTCTCCAAGACCGGTAACAATTTTTAGATTCTATTTGCAATGCTTGGAGCTAATGAAGGCGACATCATCTTCCAACCACCGAGATATACTAGTTTTGAAATGTTTTCATCTGACTACGTTTTTTGTGCGTTTAACGTCTATTTCTACAATTCTACGTTCCCCAAAAAAAAATCCAACATAAAAATGACAGTGGGATTCGTTATTTTTAATTTTAAATAAATACATGTAAACTGCCTCAGTTTTAAAAATTCAAGAAGCTTTAATCATGATGAAAGGAAAATAGATACTAATAGGACACGAAGATACGTATAATTTTTAAAATGTAGGATACGGGTAGACGGATCTATATATTATGTATAATTTTTAAAATGTAAGATACGGGTACACGGATCTATATATTATATAATTATGAATTATATAAATTGACAATAAAGATGTATGTGCCCAGGTATGTTTTAAATTATTTTTTGGAGCAGAAAGATGGATCTATATATTATATAATTATGAATTATATAAATTGACAATAAAAATGTATGTGCATATGTTATAAATTATTTTTTGGAGCAGAAAGATAAGAAAGATAAGAGTGGAATGCTTTTGTGACATTATTTTTCATTATATTTTAACTAGTGACATGTCAACGCTCCTCTGTTTAAAACGTTGCCAAAACCTAGGGAAGGTGGAATTGATATGAAAAAATAATGAGGTTGTTGGGAGGAAATATCACATAATAACAAATATGTGTACAAGTACAAATAGTCCCCATTCCAAGCAAATTCAATTCATCACCAAGGTTTCGAAACAATCTAAACCATCAAGCTGTGGTGCCAATTTTGGCTTTCGAAGGCTCTTTGCTCCTTCATTCATTTCTGCTAGCATCTTTTGACTGGATACTGATGACCCTTGTTTGATTTCCTACAGACAAAACATCTTGAACTTTAGCTATACAAAACATTGGATATATAGCCTTTCTTACCTTGACATGCCCTTATGTTGTTCCTAAATAAAACAATAGAATGCAACCTTTCTTACCTTGAGATTGTTTCTGCCAATGAAATAAAATCCAGCAGCAGCAGCAACGGCTGGCACAACTGCAAAAATACTTCCCATGGCCATTATTCCCCTTGAAAGCTTAATTCTTGAAAATGGAATGAACAACTAGTCTTTCAGCCATATATAAGGCAAGGGTGGACCTAAAGAGACAGAGAAGATGCCTTGGTGATGAAGAGAAGCAAACACTGATCTATAAAGATAGGAAAAGGATAAAAAGACAGTTGAGTAAGTTTGCACTATCTTGAACTTTGTGAAAAGTAAACTTCAAATGGCGGGATCATGGGAATATTTAACACCAGAAGACTTCCCTTATTATATATTTCTGCTGTAAAAAGCCTTTATTTTTTTTCCCTAATCGTTAAGAAATTATATCATCCCTTGTTATTTCATCAGAGTTTGTCACCTATTCCACAAAGTATCTGTAAAAATTGACTGCATCTGTAAAAAAAAAATTAAAATTTCAAAATTTAATGCAAATTTTGAACTTTATACAAATAAAATAAGTGAACTTTTAATAGTTTTATCTTTTAAAAGAAATATCAGTAAGAGATAAGAGTGTAGTAAGAGATAAGAGTGTATATAAATTGTTATTAACCTTAACTTTTATTCATTGTGAAACTTTTCTTAAGAAAACATCTGCATATTGTTGATTTATTCTTTACTTAAGGCGAGTCACTACCTGACCCAAAGCTAATTTAGCGCACTCATCGATGAAATCCGAATTTCAAGTCCCATTTAAGCATATACGTGCTAGATAATTTGTAAACTAAAATCAGATTACATGATTACACAATAATGCAAGAAAGTTCTCAAATGTAAAGGTGGTCAAACACCATATTCTGAGAGGGAGAAAGTAATTTCAATTTTTCTTATTCTTCATTTCATAATGCTAATTATATGAATCTCTGCAGAAATTATATACGGTCCGTATGCGCAACATAAAAAGAGGTAGATTTGATTAAAGGATGTGATTGTTGTGTGAGAACCGCACATGTCATTTAGCCCCTGCTTTTTTCCACCCTCCACCGTCCCTTCAGTTCTTCCCCTTCCAATTTTTTTCTGCTTTCTTACAGAAAACATGTTTTTCCTTCTTTTGTTGACTCTAATGAAGTACAGGAGGAGGAGATTTATCCACCTGTTAATGTCATGGTCGGTTTTTAGTATGTTGAAGCAGAGTGGAATGGGAAAAGAAGAAGTACGCAATTTTGGTGGCAATGAAATTACGTGCACCACATGCGTTGAAACAAAATCTCCACGTGCTTCATATTTTGCTTTCCTCTAACTGAATAAGTAATTACCGACCAAAATACTTTTTAGTTATCCCTTTACCTTGATTGAATTGTGTGGATGATGAGTGTAGTTATTAAGAACTGTTTTCTCTTCATTATCAGATGCTTGCTGCCACTACTTTCAGACTGTTTCATTGCCTTTAATGGAAGCAGTTTCACGTTATTATATATCCAGTTATTTAAACTTAATAAAGTGCATAAGTTTTAAACATTCCTATTAGTTATGATTTGGTTAAATATGGTTTATTTAGTCATAATTTATCTCAATCGTTAGTTAATTTAAATAATTTTTTTACATTAAACTGAAAGAACGGTTCATATACACGATGATCGATGAAGATTGCTGGTAAAAAGGTAGAACTGCAATTACGGCCATGAACAACAAGAAGACTACAATTTCAAAATTCAACTCGGGGCTATACACACAGAAGGTTTCTGAACCATTGGTTAAACTATACAGTAAAAATGAATTGAATTGTGGCATTTTTTTATATGACGTAATTATTACAAACAAATTGAGATGGTTGGAGACGAAGGGAATCCATCTAACATGGGACGATGGATTCGAAGCAGTGTAACCCGTCGAACTCGGGAGCAAACCTGGGCCTCAAACGGGCCGGGTTTTGCTTGGATCCATCGGTGGATGATTGGTTCGGATCTTTTCCGGCGGTTTTAGAGTCGGCGGAGGAAGAAGTGGCGTCGGAGTTGGGTCCTTTTACCGGGCCTAGGCCCAAAGCGAACCTCCAGTTGTGGCCCTCCGCGATCTCGAAGTGGCTGAACATAGACATGAACATGTTGTTGTGTTCTGAGGATTTTGAAAACAGGTGTCTGTTATTTTGCTGAGGTTGTTGTGTGTGCAACGATGCAAGGATGATACGTGAGTATTTATATTGAATTAGACGAATAGGTGGAAAGGAAGAGTCGTGGGAAATTTGATTTGGATTTTTCAAGAAGTTTCTGCACTTATGCGGTGTTTGGCTGGACGCGGCTAGAAGTTTCGTTGCATTGACACGTAGTTGAATCATTTCGGTCAACCTTCACCTTCGTTGACTCCTCTTATGGACAACCAACTTTGATTCAACTCACTCTTCTCCTTACACGCTTCACCAACAACTATCTCATCTTTATACCTTATTACAACACATTAATTGAAAATTACTATAATAATACAATAATCGTTGCATATTGGTTAGTGATAATGTAAAAGCCTTGCTATCACACATCTATAATTACCGAGAATTCATCTCCCTTACTCAACTTCTTCTTCCTATTCATCTCTACCTAACTCTATAAACCTGCATCTTTCAATTTTTGCACCCAATATCCTCCTCCACTACAAGAACAATCTACCGCACGGGCAATACAGAGAAGAAAATGATATCAAAGTGCACTCTCCATTGATTTTCACATCCACTTAAATTGTAGTGTCTTTTATTTTAATATTTCTTCTATATCTTCGTACACATATTCTTTTGAATGTGTATCTGGATACATTATCTTTATTGCTTATTATTCTCTGAAATCTTTCCTAGTTTATCAATTATAATGATAATATATCTAGAATATTTTTTAACGGTTGAATCGTATCGAACTATTAATGATAATGCAATTACTCATCATAATTAGACAATAATAATTAAGGCAGAATTTTTTTTCCTAGATCCCACATTATACTTAGAATGTTTACTCAAGAGTCACACCTTGTTCGGGACAGTTCATAGTCCTTGACCTCAAGTCCAATAGTTTAAAGAAGTTTATTTAGTAAAATAAATTATGTAAGTCTTTTTGAATAATTCTTCTTAATGTTTAACTAAATGAGTTGTCTGATTCATATTGACTCTAAGCTATTTTGATCAAGACTTGAATACAACAGTTAAGAAAGACAATTGATTCGTACATATATTCTTAACAATTGTTTTTCGTTTGTGGTTGCTAGTGACTAAAAAATCTTTATATCATTATCAAACTTTTGAAAATCATCACGTCGTAATAAAAAATATTTACATCATATAAAATGATTGATCTTAATATGAAAACCTCATGTGACCATTGCGGTCACCATGTAGGCGGTCTTACGCTTTGCGACCGCTACATAGACACTCTCACGCTTTATGGTTGTCACATAGACAGTCTCATACTTTGCTTACGTCACATAAATAATCTCATGCTCTACATATATATAAAATTGCCACATTAAATACTTAAAAGAATAATAAAATAAAATATTGATAAAAATAAAATGTAAAAAATTATTATGAAAAATCCCTTTTATATATATAGATAATTATACATATAATATAAAATAAAATTAAAAAAACAGCTAATTTACCCATCTCCTGTAGCCCAGATACTAAAATGCTCAAACAATCTACCAAAATATAATTATTAAATAAGATTTACACTTTAATTGGATTTGGAGAAAAAGAAATAAAGAAAACAAAATATGTATAGATAAATTCCACAAATATATACAAACAAATAGTATAAAATGAATGTTTAATATAATTTATATAATTTGATTGATTTCATAGTACTTTATATAATTCCTATAATTTCCTGAATAAAAAGAAGTTGCTGTGGTTGTTTTGTGTTTAATTGATTAAATGAATCTATAGCAAATTAATGAATTCATTTAATGGTTAATGTTCACCATCATTAAAGTGTGGATAATTTGCTTGGTGATAAAGTCTGACTTGTTTGTATAACTGTGTGACATATGATACTAATGTAATATGAATAGTTTTGGTAAAATTAATTTTAAATCACTAGTAGAATTTTAAACATTTATTTTAAGTCAAAGTAGAATTGAATCCAGTATTAAACTTAACATGTCCTAATCTTGATTATAGACCAAGCTTGTTTAGAACTAAAATGGTTCAAAAATAAAAAAATTTAATAGTGTTATCAAATTTTGACTTTTTATAATTTTATAAATTTTTTTTTTATTTTGATAATTAAATTATTACACTAATCAGCAATAAGAAAGAAGAAGAATACTGCATCAAAGTTCAACTTCAGATTTTCAAGTCTCTTAGAAACACAATTAGATCAGCACAATACATGGCTTTTTCTCAAGAACATAACCACTAATAAAAATGAATTGAATTCGCTATGATTATAAGTTGTGAGTTTAAACGAATTGAGATCAGAGACTAAAGGAATCCATCTAACAGGGTAAGATAGATTCAAAACAGTGTAACCCATCAAACTCCGGCGCAAATCTGGGTTTCAAACGGGTCGGGTTTTGTTTGGGTCCAGCTGCCGGCGATGGATTCGGATCTTTTCCGGCGGTTTTGGACTCAGCGGTGGAAGAAGTGCCTTGGGTGTTGGGTTTGGAAGACAATCCTTTGGGGCCCGTGCCCAAGGAAAAACCCCACTTCTGGCCCTGTCGGATCTCGAAGTGGCTGAACATAGACATCATCGTGATGTTGTTAAGGAAGTGGTGGATCTGTCTGAGGTGGTTGTTGTGTTCTCTGCAACTATAGCATAGGAATGAGAAGTATTTATATTGAATTAGAGGAAAAGGGTGCGAAGAAAGGGTAGTGGACTCTGGTAGAAGTTTGTGTTGTTGACACGCAGTTGAATCGTTTACTGGTTCAACCTTTATCTTGTAATGGTAAGCCAAGTTTGATTCAATTTAATTTTCCATAAATTTCTTGACTCTTCTCCATACGCGCTTCTCCTCCAAACACCTCATCACACAGAGATAAGTCTTACTAGTATAATATGATTTATTCTTTTTTTAGGTTTACGTTTCATTTTTTCATTTTGTCTGTTCAAGTCAATCCAAATATAGACTGTTTTGTAAATTAGATCAAAGGTGATAGCCGTTTGCATGATTAAGGTACAATTTCTTTACGCTTTTGATGAAGGCAAAAACCATATAACACTCCCATCTGTCATACAAAGTGCAACCTGATTAAATCAATTATGGGGTCTATGTGCAATGGATAAGAATGACCAAGTTTGTTTTTGTCGAATTCTTTATTGCACCTTAGGTATTATATTATGCCTTGTAATACAATTTATATTCTTTTATAAGAAAATTGTAAGATCAAGTGTAAAAATAATCGCATGAGACAATCGTTGAATTTTCTAATTGAAATCAACCGATGATTTTGATGAAAAGGTTTTTTGGTCATGGATATTACTTTTGAAATCCGAAAGCATAATTGCAATTTTGGAATTTGCTCAGATGGTTAAGGATTTTATGTGAAGGGGTAATTTTCGTTGTTGGAATTAATTGTATGATAGATTTATAATTATTAAAGTGATCAAATATTTATGTTTTATTTAGTTTTAAATTAATGATAAATTTCATATTAATTACATATAAAATGGATGTTAAATTATAAATTATTAATTTATAAATAAATTGAAATTTATTATTATAAGGTATTTATGGATTATTCAAAGGTTGATTAGTTATTTTTATAAGTGTTATTAGCTTTATTTATATATCCAAAGATAATTAATATTTCTAGTTAATATATATGTCTTGCCGAATAATGTTGTGTATTAATGTATCACCCAAAGGTTAACATTAGTATGCATAAAATGCTTGTTTGTTATTTGAATTTGTATTAAATGTGTAATTTATGACTCAAAACATTAATGTTAAGCATGTATTAACTACAATATTTGTTCTTGTATCTTTACATCTGCATGTTACGTCTCTTCTCGTATTTAATGGATTAAATTTTTCAGTGAACATGTCCAATTTCACAAATTGAGAAACACGCAGCTATTACTGATGCTAGTAACAATGAAAAGAAAGCTCATTATAAGGTTTGGAAAGTTCAAAACGACTTAGCTTGATGATGTTTATGCGAATGAGCATAACAAGTAGTATTAAGTCAGCTCTACCCAAAATTGAGAGTGCAAAAGAATTTATAAGATTTGTAGAAGAGCACTCTCAAACTATTGATAAGTTTCTTGTCGAAACATTAATGAGTACCTTATCTACCATGAAATTTGATGGTTCTCGTATTATGTATGAACATGTTATTGAGATGGCAAATATTGCAGCAAAACTTAAGTATCTTGGAATGACAGTGGATGAAAATTTTCTTGTGCAGTTCATCTTGATCTCATTACCGTCTGAGTACGGCTCTTTTTAAATCAACTGTAATACCAAGACAAATGCAATATGCATGAATTGCGCAATATGTTAGTTCAAGAAGAGACCAAACTTAAGAATCAAGGAAACCACTCCATTCATTATGTGAATAATCAGGGAGCTAGAAAGAAAGTTCATAAGAAACATGAAAAAGGTAAAGGACTATCAAAGATTAACGAGTCCTCTACTAAAACCTATAAGAAAAATGACACATGTCATTTATGTGGGAAATCTGGACATTTCTATAAGGGTTGCCCTAAACGTAAAGTTTGGTTCGAAAAGAAAGGGGAGCATAATGCTTATGTATGTTTTGAATCAAACTTAACTAAAGTTCCACATAATACTTGGTGGATTGATTATGGATTCACAACTCATGTTTCTAATATGATGCAGGGATTCCTTTCAACCCGATTCATAAACCCAAATGAGAAGTTTGTTTTCATGGGGAATAGAGTGAAAGTTTTAGTGAAAGCTGTCGGGACTTATCATTTAATCCTTGACACTATATTTCATTTAGACTTGTTTGATACTTTTTATGTACCTAGTATTTTTAGGAATTTAGTTTGTTTGTTGTTGGATACTCTTTTAAGTTTGGGAATAATTATTTCAATTTATATAAGCATGCTTGTATGGTTGGATCTGATACACTTTTTGATGGTTTATATAAATTGAATCTTGATAGTTTATATGTTGAAACTCTTATGACCTCGCATCATAATGTTGGTACTAAACGTAGTTTAGTGAATGAATGTTCTTTTTACTTATGACATAAGCGTTTGGAACACATTTCCAAAGAAAGGATGCAAAGATTAGTAAAAAAATGAAATACTTTCGAATCTATATTTTACTGATTTGAATGCATGTGTGGATTGTATTAAAGGCAAACAAACAAAACACAAAAAGAAATGAGTCACAAGAAGCACTCAACTTCTTGAAATTGTACACATGGATATATGTGGACATTTTTTATTTAAATTCCTTCTACAAAAAAATGTATTTTATCACTTTTATTGATGATTTTTCATATTATGGTTATGTTTATCTACTACGTACATGAGAAATCTCAAGCAGTGAATGCCTTGGAAATGTACATAAATAAAGTGGAGAAAGGCAATTAAACGAAAATGTGAAAATTGATAGGTCAGATAAAGATGGTGAATATTATGGAAAGTATGGTGAAAGTGGACAACACTCTGATCCATTTGTTAAGTTCCTTGAGAAACGAGGTATTTGTTCTCAATACACAATGTCAGGTACACCAAAACAAAATGGTGTGTCAAAAAGGCGTAATCGAACCTTAATGGATATGATTAAGAGCATGTTAAGTAAATCATCTTTACCTGTATCAATGTGAATGTATGCTTTAAAAACTGCCATGTATTTTGTTGAACAAGATTCCTAGTAAGGCAGTTCAAAATACACCTTTTGAATTGTTGATAGGTATGAACCCAATTTGAGACACCTGCATGTTTGGGGTTGTCATACAAAAATTAAAATATACAATTCGCAAAAAAAGAAACTGGATGCAAGAATAATCAGTGGATATTTCATTGGTTATTTAGCAAAGTTAAAAGTATATATGCTTTACTATATAGCCATGGTACAAGAATTATTGAAATTGGAAATGTTCGATTCATTGAGAATGGTGAAACTAATGGGAGTGAAACTTCACGAAATGTGGAGATTAAGGAAGTTAGATTACAAGTTCCTTTAACTAGTACCTATACTTCAAAAATTGTTATTCCTCATGTTGTTGAACCACACAATGATGAAGAAGAAGAACAACAAATTATTGATCCCGATATTAATAATGAACATATAGTAGAACAACCACAAGAAATAATATTAAAAAGATCTCAAAGAGAAAGGAAATTTGTTATTTCAAATTGTTATATGGTTTATCTACAAGAGTCAGAAAATGACTTAGGCATTGATAATGATCCAATTTCTTTTTCAGAAGCCATAAATGGTGATGATTATGATAAGTAGTTAGAGGCCATGAAAGATGGACTTAAATCAATGGGACAAAATGATGTATGAGACCTTATGGAATTGTCAAAATGATGCAAAAGAGTGGGTGTAAATGGGCCTTTAAGACTAAATGTGACTATAATGGTAATATTGAACGTTACAATGCTAACTTGTTGCTAAAGATTTTACTTAGAAGGATGACATTGACTATAAGAATGATATTGATTATAAGGATGACATTGACTATAAGAAAATATTTTTCTTATGCGGCAGACCCACAGGTTACCTCTTACGCGGGACAGACTAGTAAAATAAATTCATACCCCTTACACAGGGCGGGCCAACCTAACCCACATTTTACGGACCAAAAACATAACAGACCTCTGCGAAACGGGTCAACCCACATTGTCACTTATAATTCAAACTCTCCGCATAAAAACACACAAGAACACTCTTTCATAAGAAATGAGCATAAAGCATAAGAATAAAGAAAAATAAGTACTAGAAAAAATTAACCTTCAAACTCTCAGTTTGAAACTGCAAAAAAAAGTTTTAAAAAAATATTTTTAATAAATTAATCCTTTATAATATAATTTAATTTTATTAAAATTATATTTTG
>Ga0123341_1002866_pt1 | contig 14487 bp, 12 predicted proteins | sample Turbeapinknodule_FD_89959 | JGI IMG/M metagenome (GOLD analysis project Ga0123341, IMG submission 89959) | Root nodule microbial communities of legume samples collected from Mexico - Turtle bean Mexico pink nodule | ecosystem: Host-associated > Plants > Roots > Nodule | place: Mexico: Nepantla... | reverse complement strand
CCTCCGGCGCGCCGGAGGCGACGACCTCGCCCTTCTCGAGCACCGCCAGGCTGTCGCAAAACATCGCCGCCAGATTGAGATCATGCAGCGCGACGACAGAGGTGATGCCGAGTTTCGAGATCAGCGAGAGAATGTCGAGCTGATGCTGGATGTCGAGATGGTTGGTCGGCTCGTCGAGCAGCAATTCGCTCGGCGACTGCGCCAGGGATCGCGCAATATGGACGCGCTGGCGTTCGCCGCCCGACAGCGTCTGCCAGAGCTGGCCCGCCCTCTCTCGCATGCCTACCCGCAACAGGGCCTCTTCGACGGCGGCATCATCCGCGGCGCCCCAGGACGACAGCAGCCCGCGATGCGGCGTGCGGCCAAGCCGCACGACATCTCGTACTGTCAGTTGCGTATCGGTCGCCGACTGCTGCTCGACGAAGGCGACACGGCGCGCAAGGTCTGCGCGCGACAGCGAGGAAATGTCGTCTTCCCCAAGCCTGATGAAGCCGCTGCGAGCTTTGCGCAGGCGGCAGATCAATCTGAGCAGGCTCGATTTTCCGGAGCCGTTCGGCCCGAGCAGGCCGAGCACCTTGCCCTTTTCCACGGCCAGGCTGACGCCGTTGACGATGACAGTGTCGCCGGCGGCAAAACTCACCTTGTCGATCCGGATGCTCATGCGCTTCTCCGCACGCGATAGAGAATGACGGCGAAGGCCGGTGCGCCGAACAGCGCGGTGACGACGCCGATCGGCAGGATCTGCTGCGGTATGATGATGCGCGAAACGATATCGGCGCCGACCATGAAGATCGCGCCGCCGAGCGCCGTTGCCGGCAGCAGTCGCCCATGCGCCGGCCCGACGAGGAAGCGGGCGGCATGAGGAATGACGAGGCCGACAAAACCGATCGATCCGACCATGCTGACGACGCTTGCCGTCATCGCCGCGGTCGTGCCGAAGAGCACGATCTGGACGCGGCGCACGGAAATGCCGAGCGAGGCTGCCGCATCGGTGCCGAAGGCGAAGGCATCGAGCGCCCGCACATGAGCCATGCAGATGATGAAGCCAATCAGCGCGATCGGCACCGAGAGATAGACATCGGGCCAGCGCACCCCGCTGAGCGAACCGAGAAGCCAGAACAGGATGCCGCGCGCCTGCTCGGCATTCGCCGATGTTGTCACCACGTAGGAGGTCAGCGCATTGAAGAGCTGCGACCCGGCGACGCCGCAAAGAATGATGCGCTCACCGGTTCCCCCGACCCCCGTCGCCAGGAAGCCGACCAGCAGGAAAGCGATGACCGCGCCGATAAAGGCGCCGCTCGAGAGACCAAGAACGCCATAACCGAAGCCGAGGATCATCACGCAGACGGCGCCGGTCGAGGCGCCGGCGGAGATGCCGAGCACATAGGGTTCGGCCAGCGGATTGCGCAGCAGCGCCTGGAGGATCGCCCCGCAAAGCGACAGCGACGCGCCGGCGCTTGCGGCAACCAGCGCCCGGCTCAGACGATAATCCCAGACGATGCCCTGGTGGATGCGGCTGAGTTCGAAATCCGTTCCGAACAGCCGGTTCAAGACGGCCTCTGCCGTCGTCGCAAGCGGGATGGCGATCTCGCCGATGGAAACGGCAAGGCTGACCATCAGCCCGAGAAACAGAAACGCTGCAACGGTGAGCGCTGCCAGCGCCCACCATCCCTGTTTCCTGGCGGAGATCGCGCTCACTGCGAAAGGCCGAAAGACTTGATGCCGTTCGCCAATGTCTCGATGCCGTCGATCGTCCGGATCGTCGGGTTCATCGACTGCGCGTCCATCATCACGAAGTGCTTGTTCCTGACGGCATGCAATTCCCTGGTGACCGGGTCGTTCTCGAGGAAGTCGACCTTGACCTTGGGATCGTCGGCCGCGTAGCGGCGGCGATCCATCGTCGCGATGACGATGACTTGAGGATTTGCCTCGGCGATGGTTTCCCAGCCGACCAGCGGCCATTCCTCTTCCGTCGTCACGACGTTCCTCGCACCGATCGTCTTCAGGATATAGGCCGGTGCGCTGTTCTTGCCGGCAATAAAGGCGTCGCCGTTGACGTCCTTGCTGGAGAACCAGAAGACCACCGGCAGGTTCTTTCCCGATGCGCCTGAAATCGACGCCACGGCATCGGCCTCGCGCCTCTTCAGCTGCGCGATCAATGCATCGCCGCGCTCCTTGACGTCGAAGATCTCAGAGAGTTCGGCGATTTCCTGGTAGATCAGGTCCATCGTGAACAGCTCCTTGCGCACGCCGTCACCGCCGTCGGTGTTGACCTTGGCGACGCAATCGGCCGGCGCGAGATAGGTATTGATCCCGAGGTCGGCGAACTGCTCGCGTTTGCCGACCGAGCCCTGCGCGCCGACATGCCATTCGAACTCGGCCGCCACCAGATCAGGCTCCTGCCCGACGACGGATTCGAAGCTCGGATCGTTGTCGGCAAGCCGCTTGATCTTGCTGTTGGCCTCGGCATATTGCGGCAGGACGGGACCGACCCAGACGGCCGTACCCGTGATCTTGTCGGCAAGGCCGAGCGAAAAGAGGACTTCGGTCATGCCCTGGCCGATCGAGACGATCTTTGCCGGTGCCTTCTGGAAGGTCACCGGCTGGCCGCAATTGGTGATGGTCAGCGGATATCGGGTCGCGGCAAGGCTTGGTGCCGCAAGGCCTGCGAGCCCGAAGGCACATGTCATGGTGGCGAGAATTTGGCGCATGGAAAACCTCGATGAAGGGAAAAGAGGGGCAGAAATCACGCTTACGCGTAGACTACGCCGCAGGAGGCCCAATCGAGACGGATGCATGCCGATATGAGGCGAAGGTTCAGAAGGTCAATCATGTCTGTTCCTTGTCCGGGCATCCCCGCCCGGTTGATTGGATCGTGATTGACGGCAGGTCTCCTGGCTTGCGGATATGCGCCGTTTCAACCGCCTTCCCGCGCGCTATGCACAGTGGCTGGGCCAGAGGCCCCTGGGAATGAACGCTGACGCGCTCGCCCCAGGATGATCGACAATCCGCATACAGTTGCGGGGGCAGCCACGGTCTCGGTCCCTACTGGGTCGTCCTCACCGTGTTCCCTATTAATCCCCTTGGAGTCATCTTCAGGGAACCGTCGCCCCCAGTTACGTCGCCTGCCCGGGCGGCGTCAATGACTATTGCGGGGGAGTTGAGAAATGGAGAGGGAACGTGGGAGCGCTGTCTGTCGTGGCTCGCGGCATCCGCCAACGTCCCTCATGCTGCGATGCGCAGCCTGCGAGTGCGAAGCCTCGAAGCACGCGCCGCAACGCTGCTCCTTGCTACAACGCATCCAGCGGGATCTTCAGATAGCGCCGGCCATTATCCTCCGGTTCGGGCAGCCGCCCGCCGCGGATGTTGACCTGTAGCGCGTGCAGCATCAGCTTCGGTTTCGGCAGCGTGCGGTCGCGTGCCTGGCGCAGCGCCACGAAGCCGGCCTCGTCGATGCCTGATATATGCGGATTGGCGCGCTTCTGGGCGGCGACCGTGCTTTCCCAGCGCGGGTGGCGACCGCCGGGCTGATAGTCGTGGCCGGAAAACAGCCTGGTCTCCTCGGGCAGCGACAGGATCGCCTGGATCGAGTGCCAGAGGGCGCTGGCGCTGCCGCCGGGGAAATCCGTGCGCGCCGTGCCGGAATCCGGCGTGAACACGGTGTCATGAACGAAGGCGGCGTCACCGATCACATAGGTCACCGAGGCAAGCGTGTGGCCGGGCGAGAACATCACGCGGGCTTCAAGCCCGCCGATCTCGAAAGTGTCGCCATCGCCAAACAGCCGATCCCATTGCGAGCCGTCGGCTTCGAACTTCGGCCAGTTGTAGATCTCCTTCCAGAGCCGCTGGACGTCGGTGACATGGGCGCCGATCGCCGTCGGCGCGCCGGTCTTTCCTTTGAGGTAATGCGCGGCGGAGAAATGATCGGCATGCGGATGCGTGTCGAGGATCCACTCGACCGTCAGCCCCTGGCTTTCAATATGCGCGAGGATGGCGTCGGCATTGGCCGTTCCCGTCGCGCCCGACATCTCGTCGAAGTCGAGCACCGGGTCGATGATGGCGCAGCGTTTCGTCGCCGGGTCTGAAACGACGTATTGAACGCTGCAGGTGCGAGGTTCGAAGAAGGCCTTCACATGAGCCGCCTGCCCCGCCCGCTTCTCCAGCCAGCGGCGCGCGCCGGCAAGATCGAAGCCCAGATTTTGACCGAACGCCTCGACATCCCCCGCCTTCATCCGCCCGTCCAGCACTTCGCCCAGCGCATAGAGCGTCAGCGCCCGTGTGCCGCTCTTGCAATGGGCAACGATCGGTCCCTTCGCTTGCGTCATCGCGGCCTGGAAGGCGTGAATATCGGCCTCGGTGATCTCGGTCCCCTTCACCGGCACGAAGCTGTAGGCGAGCCCGGCGGCGGCTGCGGAAGCCTTCTCCGCTGCATTGCCGGGTTGCCCCGGCTCCTCGCCATCCGGCCGGCCATTGATGACGGCGGCAAAGCCGTCTGCCGCGAAAGCGGCAAAATCGGCGGCATCGGGCTGCCCCGCCACCGATATCAGCTCATTGACCCTCACGGATGTCATCGAAGCCCCCGCGCTGCCTGCATCATACAGTATCGCATGTATATCGATACAATCTCATAAGTATATTGTTGAGCGCAAGGATGCGCGCTCTACCATGCTGCAAGCCTCACGTCCTATAGTGCCGGCGCGGAGAAATATTTGCGCGGCACCTTCTCCGTAAGGCGCTGCATCTCCTGTTCGACAGCGAGCGCCCTGTCCTTCACGATGCCAATCTCTTTTTCCACCATGCCCGCTATCAGCCAGCTGTAGGCGACAGCCATCATGGTCGGGAGAAGGCAAATCCCGGTGACGCCGAGAAAATAGCGAATGCGAATGGCCTCTCCCGCAAAGGCAGAGCACAGTACCAGAAGAACGAAAGCGATGGCGCCGACAACAAGCGCCGCGTAGCTGACAGCCTTATCGTAAGAATACATGTTTTCGCTGTAGGGTGCCTGCGAACGACGCTGGTTCCAGATATGAAGGTTCAGTTTCTGAGCCTCCACATCCGCCGTCATCCAAGCGCTTGTCTCCTCGCTGCCCGGCAAGATCTTTTCCGGTTTCGGTACCGATCGGTAAAGCGCCAGAGCCCGCGCAATGGTCTCGTCGGTCTGCCTCATGGCGCGATCGTATTGCTTCAAAGCCGGCGTGCGTATCTCGCGAAACGAAAAATACGCCAGATTCAACGCAACGCTGATTTGAAGAACAGACTGCATGTCACCCAGCCGCATCCGCCACTCCGCCCTGATCATGCAATCCCAAATGCACAATCTCACAGGTCCATTGTTTCGTGCAAGCATTGCGGCGGGAGGCTTTCGCAGACATTTCTGCCCAGCCCCAGCTTTTCACAGCCAATCGCGGCGATCACCGACGACGCAGGCTACGCCACCGACGCCGCCTTCAACCGCGCCTTCTCCCGCGCCTTCGCTACCCCGCCGGCCGCCTGGCGGGTGATCGCGCGGGAATGGCGTGTGAGGCGCCTGGCATCGAGTCGACAGCATTCACTCGGTCGGCAAAGGTTTCCCGCTGCGATGGGTTGCGGCTGAGCCGTAAGCGTCATCAAATAGCCGGCCCGAGCGCTGAAAACCTCTCCCTAAAGCCGGAGGCCTGATGGCTCGATGTCAGTCGCAGAATCCACAGCTGCGACTGACATTTCAAACCGTGTTCCAAAGTCGCTAGACGCGACTCTCTCCGCCAACATCGGCTGACGCGGCAAACAGCGCGTCGCCAACCTCGCCGGGCAGCAACATATTATGATACGCCCTGCCCGCCCCAGTCGTCGGCAGGCGCGGCGAATTCGGCGACGCGGCAGTCGAACAGAACAGGCCTGTTCACCTCGATCATCTCCGTAATCGCATCGTCGAGTTCGGCCGGCCTCTCGCAGCGAATGCCGTGTCCGCCATAGGCTTCCGCAAGTTTTACGAAATCCGGGTTTCCGTGCTGCCGTGCGTTAACTGATCGCCGCCGTTGAGAATGAAGATCTTGATCGGCGCCTTGTGCTGCACGGCGGCCGACATTTCCTTCATCGTCGTCTGCACCGAGGCATCGCCCGCTATGTCGATGACGAGGCTGTCGGGATTGGCGATCTGCACGCCGAGGGCGGCGGGCAGCCCGTATCCCATCGTCCCCAGGCCGCCTGATGTCATCCAGCGGTTCGGCTGCTCGAAGCGATAATATTGCGCCGCCCATATCTGATGCCGGCCGGCCTCCGTCGTGATGTAGGTTTCCCGATCCTTGGTCAGTTCATAAAGCCGCTCGATGGCATATTGCGGCATGATGACGTCCTCGCGCATCGCGTAGGAAAACGATCGCCGTGCCAGCCAGCCCGCGATCGCGTTCCGCCACTCGGTCAGTCTCGCCCGGTCCGGTGCCCGCGGCAGCGCCCGCCACAGACGAACGAGGTCGGCAAGCACCTTGGCGGCATCGCCGCGGATGGCGATATCGGCGCCTACGGTCTTGTTGAGCGAGGAAGCATCGATATCGATATGAATCCTCCGGGCACTCGGTGACAAACCATCGACGCTGGAGGTGAGCCCGCCGTCGAAACGCGCCCCGATGCAGAGTATGAGGTCGCAGTCGTGCATCGCCATATTGGCCTCATAGGAGCCATGAAGCCCGGTCATCTTCAGCCAGTTCGGGCTGGAAGCGGGATAAGCGCCGAGCCCCATCAGCGTCGACGTGACGGGAAAGCCGCAGAGATCGACCAGCTCGCGCAGCAGTCTTACCGCTTCAGGGCCGGAATTGATGACGCCGCCGCCCACGCAGATGACCGGCCGGCGCGCAGTTGCCATCAGAGCGACGGCAGCCTCGATCTCCCCGATGCCACCGCGATGGTCCGTCTGGTCGCTCGTTCTCGGGGCGACGGCCTCAGGCGGCGTATAGCTGCCGCTTGCAAACAGCACATCCTTGGGCATGTCGACCAGAACGGGGCCGGGCCGGCCGGATCTGGCGATGCGAAAGGCCTCGTGGATGGTGGCGGCAAGGTCATTGACGTCGCCGACCAGCCGATTGTGTTTCGTGCAGGCTCGGGTGATGCCAACGGTATCGCATTCCTGAAACGCATCGGACCCGATCAGCGTCGTCGGCACCTGGCCGGCCAGGCAGACGAGCGGCACGGAATCCATCAGGGCATCCTGCAGGGGCGTGATCGCGTTGGTGACGCCGGGACCTGATGTGACCAGCATGACGCCGACCTTGCCCGTCGAGCGTGCATATCCCTCGGCGGCATGGCCGGCGCCCTGCTCATGGCGAACCAGAATGTGCCTGATGTCTTCCTGCTGGAAAAGCTCGTCATAAATCGGCAGCACGGCAGCGCCGGGATAGCCGAAAATGTGCTGGACGCCGTTGTCTCTCAACGCCTGGAGAACGATTGCCGCGCCGGTCATCTGCGCGCGCGGGATGTCGATGGAATGACGGGATCTCATGGTTCCGTTCCTTGATCAGTGTAATGATGTGTGGAAAGTCCGACGAGGCGCCCGCCCGGATTCAGGGCATAAAAAAAGGCCCCGTCAGGAGCCTGCTTATCGCGCATGGGAGCTTTCGCCGGATGGTTACACCACCCTGCCCATGCGCCCGATCACCACTGCCAGAACCATCGCGATTTTCATGGGCAGCATAGCTAGAGGTAAATCGGCGCACCGTCAATGCTTCCGCAGCAGACGAAGCCGCCCGCGCGAGAATGCGGGCGGTCGCACCGTCGTATAGCATTCTGGTTATGCCAGAATGTTCAAGCTTAGTCCTGGCCTTGCAGGCGGTCCATCACCTGGAGCAGCAGGTCGGCGCAGGCTTTCATCGGTTCGTCTTCGGCGCATTTCAGATCAATCCTGGTGTCCCCGTCCTCGATCCGGAAATGGGCGGCCTTCGACGGCGGCGGCAGGAACGGCCGATGACCGCGGAAACCACGGAAGCCCCTGTCGCCACGGAAACCCCTGTCGTCGTGGAAGCCCATATCGCCCCTCGATCCATGCCACCGGTAATCGGGGCGATCTCTTGGCCGCGCATCCGGCTCGCTTGTCATCGGCTCGTCATCACCGGAAGCAGACGGATTCGGTGGTGGAGGCGTCGGCGGCGGTGGCGAGCCCGTATCGGCCGCTGCGGGCGGTGTCCCCGTGGCTGGCGGAGCAGGCGGTTGTTGCGCGAAGGCTGTGCCGGCCAATGCCGCAAGAGCAAGGCCTGAAAGGAGAAGTTTTTGCATGGGGATCGTTCCTTTGCCGGAAAAAGAAGCCTGTCTGTAAACACCGCAGCGCGGCTTTGGTTCATGCCTTGTGGGCCAGTCAGCGAAATCAGCAAAGGCCATGGCCGCGATCGATGAAGACTACGTACACAGGAGTGTCGCCCCGAGACGTCTTTCGCCTCGCCTCCGCCTTGTTGGGCGGCTATCCTAGGCCTCGATTCGCTAGGCACGACGAGGGCGTGGCGTGAAAGAACATCAAGGAGAGTGCGATGACGGACGCCAAGAGCGGCATTTCGGGACTGCGGCCGCATATTACTGTAATCGGCGTCGGCGGTGGTGGGGGCAATGCGATCAACAATATGATCGCGGAAAAGCTGGCGGGCGTTGAATTCATCGCCGCAAATACGGACGCCCAGGTCCTCGCCACATCAAAGGCGACGCGGCGCATTCAACTCGGTGCAAACGTGACGGAGGGTCTCGGCGCCGGTTCGCTCCCCGAGATCGGCCATGCGGCTGCCGAGGAGTCGATCGATGAGATCATGGATCATCTGGCGGGATCGCATATGTGTTTCGTCACAGCCGGCATGGGCGGCGGGACGGGCACCGGTGCTGCCCCAGTCATCGCCCGCGCCGCGCGTGCGGCCGGCATCCTGACCGTCGGCGTCGTCACCAAGCCCTTCACCTTCGAGGGCAATCGCCGCATGCGGACGGCGGAAGTCGGCATCGAGGCGCTTCGCCAGGCAGCCGACACGGTCATCGTCATTCCCAATCAAAACCTCTTCCGCATTGCCGACGCGAAAACCACTTTCGCCGATGCGTTCATGACCGCCGACCGTGTGCTCTATGCCGGCGTCGGCTGCATTACCGATCTCATCGTCAAGGAAGGCCTGATCAACCTCGATTTTGCCGACGTGAAGTCGGTCATGCAAGGTATGGGCCGCGCCATGATGGGCACGGGCGAAGCCTCCGGCGAGAGCCGCGCGATGAAGGCGGCGGAAGCCGCAATTGCCAACCCCCTTCTCGACGATATCTCGATGAAGGGCGCCAGGGGAGTGCTGATCTCGATCTCGGGCGGTTCGGATATGACGCTGTTCGAAGTCGACGAAGCGGCCAGCCGCATTCGCGACGAGGTACAGGACGATGCCGACATCGTCGTCGGCGCCATCTTCGACCGCAGCCTTGACGGCAAGTTCCGAGTCTCGGTGGTGGCAACGGGACTGGAAGGCGGCGGCGTGCCCGCATCCGCTCCTCACGCCCCCGCCGCGCAGATCCAGACACGTACGCTGCAATAGCATCGCCGCCCACGTTAGCAGCCTGCTCACGGCGGAGCTGCCCCATAAAAGTTGCCCCGCCATATGGAAAACGGGCGGGGCAATATCGGGGTTCGGCCAGAATACTTGCCGGATCGGACGTGCGCGACGCTGCGGCAATTCCCGTCCTGCCCGTGGGTGGTAACGGGCCGGCGCGCCACAGCCCATCCGCCTCATGCATCCGCCGTCGCTTTTCCTTATTGTCGATGCTTTCTGATTGGGGATCCGCCGATCACCGGCGCAACGGGTCTACCGCCTGTTTGTCGCGTTGCCGATCGCGCGCTCCGTAAAGTCACGTAAAGTAAAAACCGCACCAGAAATTCCGCCAACCCCGTAATAAACACTGCCCCATATCAACAAACTCAAAATAAAAGCCGCGATCAGAACTCGGATAGCCACGGAACACTTCTTTCCAACACGCCTTAATTTACTCAATATTAGAAATATATACTTACATAAGTTGACAAGGTCAAATACAATTATTCAACCCGCAATCCTTCGGCAGGGCGATGTTAGGACGAGCATCGCGCGCCTGTGGCAGCACGTGATCAATGCCCACCCACCTCTTAGTCGCTAACGGTAAAGCCCCATGAAGAGGGATCGATCAATTCCGCCGGCGGGATCATCTCCTTGAGATCGACCGGACGGCGCTTGATCTCGATCGCGGTATAATTGTTACCCCGGCTCAAATATTGTGAGCGTTGATGCACACCATCACTGCAGATTTGTCCGGATTGCGGCGGTGGATTGGCCCATCATGGGGATAATCAAATTCCCTCACTCACCCCAGCAACCCCGTGATCTTCTGCGTATCCTCAGCCGTCGCGGGGTTGTACACCACCATGCTGAGGTCCGGCCGGCCGTCCACCTGAAAGGCCGAATACTCAAAGGAGAGGAGCCCGAGGACCGGGTGTTTGATGTGTTTGGCGCCCTCGCCGTGGGTGCGCACGTCGTTGTCGCGCCACATGGCCAGGAATTCCGGGCTCTTGCGGCAGAGTTCCTCGACCAGCGGCTCAACCTCGGCAGCGGCACCCGCACGCGCCGCGTCGACCCGGAAGGCGGCGACGACGAAGCGGGCGACACTTTCCCAGTCGTACTGGGCGGCGCGCACGCGCGGATCGAGGAAGATGAAGCGCAGCACGTTGCGCTCTTGCGGAGGCAGCGCGCCGTAATCGGTCAGCAGCACGGTCGCCGCCCGGTTCCAGGCGACTACATCCCAGATCGCGGTGCGGATCAGCGCCGGGCTCGGATCCAGCGCATCGAGCACGCCTTGTAGGCGCGGCGTCACGCCCTCTTCTTTGCGGTAGCGCACCTCGGGCGGCCGGCCGAGGCCGATGAGGAAGAGATGCTCGCGCTCGACATCTGTCAGCATCAGGGCGCGCGAAATCCGGTCGAGCACATCGGCCGACGGCGCCCCGCCGCGTCCCTGCTCCAGCCAGGTGTACCAAGTCGGGCTGATATTTGCGCGGCTCGCTACCTCCTCGCGGCGCAAGCCAGGCGTGCGCCGTCTCTCTGCCGCAAAACCGAAGGCGGCGGGATCGAGCTTGGCGCGGCGGTCCTTGAGATAGCTGCCGAGAAGATTGTCGGTGGCGACGAATTCGCCCATCCTATTAGCCTTTATACCATGATAATGTCACTACTTTACCATGATACCCTAAGCCTCGATATGTGTCTCCTGTCGAAACCGGAGATTTGCATATGCGTGTATTTGTAACCGGAGCCACCGGCTGGGTCGGCTCGGCTGTCGTCAGCGAGCTGATCGCGGCCGGCCATCAGGTGTTAGGCCTTACCCGATCGGAAAAGGGCGCTGAAGAGCTCAGGGCCGCCGGCGCCGAGGTCCACCGCGGCACGCTTGAGGATAGGGAAAGCCTGAAGCGCGGTGCCGCCGAGGCCGACGGCGTCATCCATACCGGCTTCAACCATGACTTCTCAAAATTCGCTGAGAATTGCGCCCTTGACCGGCGCGCGATCGAGGCGCTCGGCGAAGCCCTGAATGGCTCCGGCCGGCCGCTGCTGGTGACGGCAGGCCTTGGCCATGCGCCGGGTCGCGTCGGCACCGAGAACGACCCGCCCATGCCGACCACCGAGACCTATCCGCGGGCCTCCGAAATCACCGCGGTATTGCTCGCCGCACGCGGCGTGCGCGCCTCCACCGTGCGGCTGCCGCCTTCGGTGCATGGCCGCCGCGATCACGGCTTCGTGCCGATCCTGATCGACACCGCCCGGCGAAAGGGTGTCTCGGCCTGCATAGGCGAAGGACTGAACCGCTGGCCTGCCGTGCACAGGTTGGATGCTGCTAGGGTCTATCGCCTGGCGCTGGAGCATGGCGTCGAAGCCGGCCCCTTCCTTGCAGTTGCCGAAGAGGGCGTGCCGTTCAGGCAGATTGCCGAGGTGATCGGCCGGCGACTAAATGTGCCTGTCGTTTCACTTTCACCGGAAGAGGCGGCCGAGCATTTCGGTTGGTTTGCGATGTTTGCCGGCTTCGACGTGCCGACCTCGAGCGCTCACACCCGCGCGCTGATCGGTTGGCAGCCGGAGCAGCCTGGCCTCCTCGCCGATATCGATCACCCGGCCTATTTCGGCGGCTGAGGGATGTAAAACAAAGACTAGCCGCGTTGCATGAATCGAATTCTGTATGCGATGTGGTTAGCGCATCCGGCCTTCGTTCATATCGGCGGGATCGTAATTGATGTCCCAATCCTTGCCCGACTTCTTCTTGCCGGGCGGGTTCTTGTGCACCGTCGCATCTTGCGAGCCGGTGATGACAGTTGGCTTGGCGCTGGCAACACCCGTGCTTTTCCGGTCGGCCCGAGATTTTGCGAACTGGCCGGCCGCGTCTTTTTCGGGATTGGCCATCTCATTCACCCTTCTGCTTCAGCGCGTCGCCGAGGTCCTTGGTCTCGGGATCGCGGTTGTTTTCGCCATGCGCGTCGCGATCGCGGTCCGGATCGTCTTTGGCTTTCAGATAGCCGCGCGGGGTGTTTTCCTTCGGGCCTTCCCATCGGGGAGACTGATCTGTGGTGCCGGGAGCGCCATCCTTGGGGGTTGTCATGCCCATCGTCGTTTCTCCTTGGTTGAGTAGGAAAAACCGGGAAGCGCGCCAAGTGTTCCCGCACAAAATTTGGAACAGTGTCGTCCCCCACTGGTTCTCTCGAGGTCGCAACCTCAAACAGGGAGCCGAAAGATGAGCAAGACCAACGTCCGTGAACTCCAGAAACGCGCTGAACAGCAGGTTAAGAACACCAGCGCCGGCGGCCACCTTGGCGGTACCTATTTCGGCCAACAGCCGGACGGCAAAACCACCTCGGACAGCAGAAACGACAGCGCCAAGGCGCGGCCGAACGACGGGAGCAATTGAGGGCGCATGCTGCTGGCTCCTGACATTCTAAAGACCACCGAGGATCCATGCTAGGAGAGCCTTCCACCCACGGATTCCTGTGCCCGCCACAGGAATCCGGGCACGGCGCGTTCGCGCGGTAAACAGCCAAATGCACGCTTGAAGAGACTTCCGCGCCCAAAGACTTGGGCGCGCTCGATCCTGTGACCAGCGCAGGGATGAGGGGATTGGAGGAGGCGGAGACGTTCTCCCACCCTCCCACCTCTATTGGGAAGCGGCAGCCTCAACCCGCATCGTGCTCAGCCGCCACGCCGGTCAGTCGACGGCCTGCCCTTTGGGTCGGTGCCGCTGATCCTGGTAACGCCGATCGCGGAGGCCAAATCGACGGGCGTGACCCCGACGAGTAATGGGGAAGCACGGCGGCGCGCGAGGCGTTCGCGAAACGGGATCAGGCTCCCGCCGTAGCCGGACGATTGCGGCGCCTTTTTAGCTCATCGTCTGCGAGCGCGGTCAATGCTGGTTGTGGTCACAGACCGCCTCAGCCAAACAAGAAATCGCCCGAGTTGAAATTTGCAAGTCCGCCGAGGGTGGTGATGTTGTCGAATTCAGCAACCAGCACCGCGCCGCCGGCTGAACTTGGGTTCGGATCGTAGTAGACCGCCGCATGGCCGAGATCCGTATTGTGGAACACGAACAATGCCCCTGTGGTTATGTTGCTGTAACCGTTGATGGTGCTCTGGACGGTTGCGTTCGTGACGCTCACGTCCGTTTTGACGCCAACCTCCGTTCCGGCAACATTGATCGTGCCGTTGTTTCCCACCTTCACGTTTTCCACGCTTGTATTGTTGTTGCCGACGGCGAACTCCAACGCGCCGCCTCCAACGTCTAATTGGAACCTGTCCACCATTGTGCTGTTCGTCCCAGCATTGAAGTCGGTCATATGGTTCGTGGTGGTGGCAAACCTTTGGAGAAAGAAGGTGTCATTTCCCACGCCCCCGGTAAGGGTGTTGTTACCAGCACCGCCGTTGAGGGTGTCATTGCCGTCTTGGCCGAAAAGAGTGTCGTCACCTCCTAGCCCGAACATCATATCGTTACCGCCACCGCCGTAGAGCACGTCGTCGCCCGTTCCACCGGTGGGATTGTCCTGTGAATTGCCGTTGCCACCGGTGATAATCGTGAACGTCTCGGTCTTTTCGAAGGCCGGCCCTATGGGATCACCCGTCTGCGTCGCCGTTACCGTCACCGAAAATGTACCGTTCGTCGATAGTGCATCCGAACTCAGCGTATTGCCGGTTATCGAAAACAAGCCCGGATTCGACTGCGAAGCAATGCCGAAGTTGAATCCGCCTGTGTCGGCATCAGTCGCCGTCAGCAGACCACTGAATTCAAAACTATTGAAGTTGACGCTATCCGCCGGAACGACAGGCGTCAGCTTAATATCGGTCGGTGCCTGCCTGGCTGGTCCATCATTGGCGCCGGTGATGGCGACGACGATATTGTGGCTGGCCGTGCCGTCGAGCGAGCTGACGCTCAGCGTGTCGGTGACGGCGTCGCCCTGGTTGAGCGCCTGCGTCGCTGCCCGGCTGTTGTCGAGCGTATAGCTCCAGCTGCCGGTGGCGG
>Ga0123341_1002864_pt1 | contig 14490 bp, 12 predicted proteins | sample Turbeapinknodule_FD_89959 | JGI IMG/M metagenome (GOLD analysis project Ga0123341, IMG submission 89959) | Root nodule microbial communities of legume samples collected from Mexico - Turtle bean Mexico pink nodule | ecosystem: Host-associated > Plants > Roots > Nodule | place: Mexico: Nepantla... | reverse complement strand
TGAAAAATACAAAGGCAGCACCTTAATTTATAGCCTAGAGGTGCTGAAATGCAAAGCTAATTAAATTCAAAATTCCCCCCAAATACATGAAAGTGGCGCCAAGCATGAGGAAGGTGTGACCTCTTCTCTCACTTTGGCACCTCCCTATTACTCCTACACCTCTCTACTAACGCACACCCCCCCTAAGACTCCTAACTAAAGACTAAAAGATGCTTTAACAAAAGAGGTTTCTAATGTTTCCCTCTAAGCACCTTCAAAGAAAGAAATTACAAAAAGAGAAAATAAACGTCCATTAGCTCCTAAAGCCTTGAACATGCTCCTTGTAAGCCTTTGAGGTGGGCTTTTAACTCCATGAGCGTCCTCCATTTGAGCCTCAACCTCTTCTTGCTCTTGATGATTGGCCTCCATGTCCACTCGAGCTTGATCTCCATCATCTAGGGTTCCTGGGACAATGTCCTTGCGTCGCTATCACACAATCTTAGCGTAATCTGGTGCATGGGACTTCCCTTTTCTGGAGTGCAAAGACTTAATCAGCGTAGCCACCAAGGTACCCATTCACGTACCAACGCTTGCGGCATCATCTATTCTATGAGTGCCTTAAGTATTCACGTGCCATGCATGCAGTCTTTCCCTGGAAACCCTAACCCTAACGGGCTTTAGCGCCTCCAAGGAACACTTGCTTGTGTCGTACCCGAATGTACCATATGTTAGGATTGATGGCTATAACAAGAAGGGGGTGAATTGTTTACAAAAGATTTTCACAATTACTTGGCTTAGAATGAAACTTTAACAATCAACTCAGAAAAGCAATTCAGAAAGCCAATCAAATTTCCCAACAGAAACAGATAACAGAAATATAATCGGTTAAAATTATGATTCAACCGGTTGTTTATGACAACGGAAAATATCAAACAGATATGGAGAGAAGAGATAGAGAGAATTGCAGACAAGGTTTATACTGGTTCACTCTATCCAAGAGTTACATCCAATCCTTAGTCAAACCACTGAGTATTTCACTATGCAATCAATCACAAATTACACACACACACCACACAAAGAGGTGACTTTGAATCCCACAAAGCCTACTCACCCTCTTTGCACACAACCAACACCTCAAGCCAGAATCACACTGACTTTATAGGATTTTACAATAGTTTTCCAAAGAGTAATATGAACAATTACAAGAACCTAAACAGGGATAGAAAACACCTGGAATCACAATACACCAAAAACCCTATTGACCAGTTTTTGAATCACAGCAAAGCTCAAAAGCAATCTTGCTAACACTTGGTAAAAAACCTTTTAACAAACAGTTGGTAATCTCTCAAATCAGAGTATCAAACTTTTCTGTTTCATCAATCTTTTTACGTTTGAAAGAAAACTAGTTTTATATTACTTGAGAAGCTACTGTTGAAGGCAGATTTGAACAATCAAATCAGTTAAAACTGGTTTTCAAAAAACTGTTATGAAAACACACATTTAATCGGTTAAAACTGTGATTTAGCCAGTTGAATGGTTTTGACAATTATATAACTGATTTAAAAAACAGTTTCAAAACACCTTTGTCAACTAAGTGACAAACAATCGATTATCCAAAACTTTAATTGGTTGTTTTTCCCTTTGCATGAAAAAAACACTGTAATCTTTCAAAACAGATTGGAATAAGCTTTGTTTGAGAATCAAGACTAATCTTACAAAGATTCTAAACCCCAAACTAAAACCTAACCCTAAAACACAACACAGCTTCAGGCTTCAAAGAGGATTTGATACATCAAAGCTTCCCATCTTCAACATCATACACACCCCATGCATGATCTTCTCGTGACTTGGGTCTTCTCTTATATTTGGGTGTTCAACTGGTATCTGATATGATTTCTGGGGCCCACCTTACGAGGCCCACCATTACTATCAGACACTGATGTCCGATGTCTGATGTCTTTCTCTGGCACCAACGTATGAGGTCTTTCTCTGGCGTCGATGACCGAGGACTGGTCGATATACAAGCCCCCCAGTCTCAAGATGTAACTTGCTTCAGCGAAAAGGCTTAAGTAATCGCCTGGGGCGACCTACGTGGCACTGGGTGATAGGACGTGAACAATGCACTAAAGTGACATCTCACCATATTTTTTCAATCAGCGTACACGTGGCAAGATCAACGGCCAAGACTCGTTGCCACTTGCGCTTCTTCGTATACGTTAAACCCCTCAAAACCCCTACGCCCCTTCATTGTTCCATTACTTCACTTAAACATTTCTCGAACATTTTTGCTCTCGAACGCTCTGTCTTCTTCTTCGGAAACCTTTACCTTCGAACCCTAACTCGATCAAAGGTATGATTTTTACTCCCCGATTGCCCCTGCTTTATGATTTCGATGCTCATAACATGCTATAACTGTTCTGGGACTGTTTATATTTCTGCATTTTATGCTTTCTGTTCTTTGTTAGGGAATTCTCTATTTTTCTGGCTTTCAGAGTCGCACCATCTTCTTCCTCTAAAGTTTCATTTTTTCTTCTTCTTTTGTTTAACTCTCTTATTTAAGATGGCTAAACAAAACCCTTCTCCGACCTCAACTTCAAACTCTACCCAAACTTCGTCTTCAACCTCAACTCCACCCTCGATTCCAAACCCACCTCCTTCTACCTCTGATTATAAGTCCCTATATCATTGGGCACCTGACGCCCTTTTAAAGGAGACATCCAGCTTTACTTCCCTCACGAGTATAGTTGTTTATAGGAAGAAGCAGACCTGCCATAAGTCTCAGGTCTTTGGCAAAGACCACGACAAATACGTGAGGATGGTGCCCTGTAGGATAGGTGAACCTGTGTGTTTGGACGAGTCTTTAGACCCCGAGGGACCTTTCTGCTTCATCTACTCCATGGTCTTTCGAAGACTTGGCCTACAAATCCCCTTCACCCCATTCGAGCGAGCCCTTCTCACTGGGGTGAACGTTGCCCTCGCCCAACTGCACCCTAACAACTGGGCGTTTGTGAGGGCCTTCGTTATCCTATGCCACTGTCTTGGCCATACGCCATCAGTGGATGTGTTCCTCTAATTTTTTGAGGCGAAAAGCTCGGGCCAAAAGTTGTGGGTTAGCTTCATTGCTGTCGTTGGGAGAGTGTTGTTGACGCTCTTCCAACAGTCCTATAAGGGCTTCAAGAAGCACTTCTTCAAAGTACGGTGCAACAGGAGGGACCCGACTCTCTTGGACGGGTTTCCTCTTTACTGGGCGGAGAAGCCCAATCTCCAGAAGCCTCGGTGCCTCGAGAACCTTCCTTCTCAAGAGCGGGAGGTGTGCAACCTCCTCTCTGGCATTCAAACACCGTTCAACACGGTGGAGCTGATCAAGCTTGAGTTCAGCCCTAAGGCCCTTAAGAGTTACACTGGTATCTTGTTTGACTTTATTTTTCCTTGTCCATTTGCATGTTGTGTTGATTTACTTCTTATGTATTGTTGTTTTCTTGTGTAGGCATGGTGCTAAACACGGAAAAGAAGAGGATGTTGGCTGAGGCAGCCTCTAAGCTTAAGGCTAGTGTTGATCCGTCTGAAGCCCTTCCTGCTCCAAGCTTTTCTGCTCCTGCCCCCGCATATCTTAGGCAGAAGGGGATGGTTGAGGCCACTGCCTCCGAGGACGAGGACACCTGCACCGGCCTCGTCTTCAAGAGAAAAAGGGGCGCTGATGTTGCGGTCTCAATGCACTCACTTCCGGATGGCTGTGCTCCCTCCTTCCGAGAGAACCCCCCAAGCGCCTCTTCTCCTCGTGACCTGGTGGTGCACGAAGGCAGGGGGAGAATGTCCCTGGGGCGATTTTTGGAGTGCCTCCCTCTGCTGAACTACCCGCCTTCCTCCAGGAGGTTCTCAAAACCTTCCAAGGCGGGGAAGTGGATGGCCAGGCTGGAGGAAAGGGCGACCCAGTAGGAAATGCGTCTTGGCCAGCTGGAAGGAGAGCTTGTCCGCTAGGACGAACTCTTTAGCGATATCAAGGAGGAGCTCACTAACGACGTTGCTGGAGCTTATGGTGCCGGGTTTGAGGATGCCATGGCTCAGGTTGCTTGTGTGCATCCTGGGGTGGATCTATCTCAAACCGACCTGACTAAGAGAATCATCGACGAGCAGCTGGTTGACGCCCAGGAGTAGCTCCTTTCTTGTTGTAATTAAACTGCTTAACGAACAATTTTATGTACTTTGTAAATAATCTACTTTTTTATGAAATTCGTCGTTTTCTTAACTCGCTCCTTTTTCGTTGTTAACTACCTTTGCCTTGCTTGCTTAGTTTAATCAACGCTTTAGGGCCTGTGTGACTTAGGTAGCACACTCCTTTACTGCTGATTGACTTTGAATCTTCGTAAGAACCATGCCTACCCTAGTTCTCACTTCACCCTAACCTCTGCCAAACGAAGGTTAGGGAGATGCTGCTTCAAACCTTGACTCATGAGGTCAAGGGAGATCTCTAACTAGGTACCACACCACTCTCAACCTTGCCCTTCAATACAAGGGAGACCTTTGACTGGGTACCTTACTGTTCTCGACCTTGTCTTACAAGACAAGGGAGTTCTGCACTTGGCTGGACTCCACCTTCCCACACAAGGACAAGGGAGACCTGTAACTAGAACCCATAATAACCTTGCCTTACAATACAAGGAAGAGGTCCTCCTTTTGTCCTTGCCCTAGCCGTATAGAGGCAAGGGAGGATTTCAATTGGCAACTGTTTGTTCTCGACCTTAGAGTTCCCACACAACAGGGAGGCCCACTAAGAACCATGCTACTCTCAGTCTTGGTGTTTCTAACCCAAGGGAGATGCTTGTTTTGTTGACTCGCCCTAACTGTACAAAGGTAGCGGAGAATTTTAATTAGTGAACCGTACTGTTCTCGACCTTGGTGTTCTTACTCAATCGGGAGGCTCACAAAGAACCATACTATTCCCAATCTTGAGATTTCTAACCCAAGTGAAAGGTTCGTAACTAACCTCGTCCTCGCCTCTTAAGGCAAGGGAGGATTTAACTGGCGAACCATACTGTTCAACCTTGGTGTTCTCACCCAAGGGGGAGGTTCACGAAAAACCATATTGTTCCCGATCTTGAGACTTCTAACCCAAGGGAAAGGTTTAGTACTGACCTTGACCTCGCTCTATAAGGGCAAGGGAGGATTTAGTTGGCGAACCATATTGTTATCGACCTTGGCGTTCTCACTCAAGAGGGAGGTTCACGAAAAACCCTACTGTTCCCGACCTTTAGACTTTTAATCCAAGAGAGAGGTTCATTAACTGTATTGTACAAAATATTTGAAAAATATTTAACTGAATAACTGAAATTTTATTGGGTGACCTCGTTAAAAAACCCCTTGAAGGTAAACAAAGTCTCCCCTAAAACTGTGTACAATGCAATAACTCAACTGAAATAAAACTTAAGGTTGGCCGCGTTCCACGTACGAGGGATCGCTCCACCTTCTGGAGTCTCGAGCCTATATGCTCCATTCCTAAGGGCCTTTGTCACCCTGAAGGGACCAATCCACTTGGGAGACAACTTATTCTCTAGCTGGTATGGGTGGGCCTTCCTCATCACCAGGTTGATGACCTGAAACTGCCGAGGTCTCACCTTGGAGCTGTACTTGTACTCCACCCTTCTCTTCAAAGCCTCTGCCTTGATTCTTACTTCCTCCCTTACTTCATCCAGTAGGTCCAGGTTCACCTTTCTTTCTTCATTGGACTCTTCAACCACGAAGTTTTGGAAACGTAGCGAGTTCTCCTGGATCTCTACAGGAATCATTGTGTCTGAACCATACACCAAGCTAAAGGGTGTTTCCTTGGTAGTGGACTGGGGAGTAGTGTGGTAAGCCCACACAATTCTAGGAACTTTCTCTGCACAGGTCTCTTTGGCCTTCTCCAGCCTTCTCTTCAGTCCTCTGAGCAGAACTTGGTTGGCGGACTCGATCTGCCCGTTTGTCTGGGGTGTTCGACTGATACGAATACCTGCTTTATTCCCAGTTCTGTACATAACTTTGCCCAACTGTTGGCTTGCAAACTGGGTGCCATTGTCAGACACCAACCATTTTGGGATTCCAAACCGGCATACTATGTTCTTCCACACAAAATGCTAGATCTTGTGAGTTGTGATCTGCGCTACTGGCTCAGCCTCTATCCACTTTGTGAAGTATTCTATGGCAACAACGAGGTACTTCATCTGCCGCACTGCTAAAGGGAAAGGCCCAGAATGTCGATCCCCCAAGTATGAAACGGCCATGGGCTATAGATCGATCTGAGCTCCTCTAGAGGTGCCTTGTGCCAGTCAGCATGTTGCTGGCACTGCTTGCACCGTTGTGCATACCCCGTGCAGTCTTCCATCATGGTTGGCCAATAATATCCTGCATGAATGGCCTTCGATGCGAGAGCTCGGCCATCGATGTGACTCCCGCATATCCCTTCATGGAGTTCTGCCATTATGCTTGTGCACTGCTCACCGTTTACGCATACCAGAATAGGGTGAGTGAACCCATGTCTAAACAACTTTTCATCGATCAAGGTGTACTTGCTCAAATTTTTCTTGATTTTTCTAGCCTCTGTAGGCTCCAGCGGGAGTATCCCATCAGCCAAGTAGTGTTTGTAAGGTGTCATCCAGGTTTCGTCCCCTTCGACTAGGAAAACATGCAACGACTTCTCCCTAGAAACTAGGTATGTGCTTATTATGGGCGTCTTTAATGTCTCCTGACTCAACAACCAATGACTCATCTTCACCCTTTCTGAAGTGTTGATCTGCTGGACTTCTGCTGCATTATCTGTGGCAGTTCGAGGTGTCCTCAGAGTCTCCTAAATGACTGTCCTCTATCTTCCCCCCTTTCCTGAACTGGCGAGCTTTGCTAGCAAGTCAGCTCGGGCATTTTTTTCTCTGGGCACGTGTACTAACTCCAACACTTCAAACGTCTCCCTCAGAATCTGGACGTACTTTAGGTATGCGGCCATCTGAGGGTCTTTAGCTTGGTATTCTCCTGTGACCTGACCTGTGACTAACAAGGAGTCACTCTTTGCCAACAAACCTTTCACACCCATCTCCTTAGCCAATAGCATTCCAACGATCAATGCCTCATACTCTGCCTGATTGTTACTAACTTTGAAAGCGAACCACAGGGCCTGCTCAATCAATAGCCCATTTGGTCCTTCCAAGATGACGCCAGCCCCACTACATTTTTGGTTGGAGGAACCGTCTACAGAGAGTACCCATCTGAAGTCTGCTCCTTTTTGCCCAACGCACCATTCTTCCTGCCACATCTGGCTTCTGCAAGACCTTGCGAGTGGGAAGGTTTGTCATCACTATCATTGTAAAGCTCTGGAAGTAATGGCGAAGCCTTTGTACTGAGAACACTACTGTCAGGGCCGCTTTCTCAATGGCCTGATATCTCACCTCAGGCCCATGCAATAATTTGCTCATAAAGTAAATCGGCTTTTGTACATGGTCCTATTCCTTCACAAAGACCAAACTGATCGCCCGATCAGTGACTGTGAAGTACAAGCGAAGCGAGGTACCCAGCTGCGACTTGCATAACACTGTTGGACTGGCCAGATACTCCTTCAGCTTGAGGAACGCCTCTTCGCACTCCCTGGTCCATACGAACCTGCTATTCCTCTTCAGGCACTAGAAATAGGGGTGACCTTTGTCCCATCCAGTTGACACAAATTTGGACAAAGCGGCCATCGGCCCTGTCAACTGTTGCACCTCCTTTACTGAGATCGGGCTCCTCATTATGATCGCAACACATTTCTCAGGATTTGCCTCTATCCCACGCTTAGTGAGTAGGAACCCTAAGAACTTGCTTGCTTCTACCCTGAACAAACACTTCTCAAGGTTCAGCTTCAATCTGTACTTAGCTATTATGGTGAATAGCTCTTCTAAATCCGTTACATGCTGCTCCCTGTGCTGGAAGGTGACCACCATGTCATCCACATATGTTTGGACATTTCGCCCTATCATGGGCACTAGTACTCTGTCCATGGTATGCTTGGACATTTTTAAGCCCAAAGGGTATCACCTTATAACAGTAGCAGGAGAGCTCTGTCATGAACGTTGTTTTGCATTCGTCCCTGGGATGCATCCTGATCTGATTGTAACCAGAAAAGGCATCCAGGAAGTTGAATAGTCTGCAACCAGATGCACTGTCTACCAAAGCATCAATACTGGGAAGCGGGTAGGAGTCCTTCGGACAGGCCTTGTTGAGGTTTCCACTAGCCTTCTTCACCAACACCACGTTCGTCAGCCACTCAGGGTACTGAATCTCCCTTATGTGGCCAGCGCTTAGCAGTTTCTATATCTCTTCTCTAACGACCTGACACCTCTCTTCATTGAACTTTCTCCTTCTCTGGTGAACAGGTTGGACCTGCGGGTCCATGGTGAGACGATGACACATGAAGTTAGGATCTATGTCAAGCATGTCTAAGGCAGACCATGCAAAAGCATCCAGGTGTCGCGCTATGACTTCGACAATCTAGTCTTGTGTCTCTTGGCCTAAGGACTTGCCAAGCTTGAACCTCTTTCCACCGATCTCCCTCTTCAACACCTCTTCTGCAGGTTCGGGTCGTCTCTCCCGGGCGATCTTTGCGCGAGTGACCCCTTCTTCCTTTGGTGGTTGGGTGGTAACAACAAACACTCCTCTCTTCATCTTGAGACTATTCTCATAGCACTTCTTAGCCTCCTTCTGATCAGACTTGATAGTGATCACTATGCCCTCAAGGGAATGCAGTTTCATCTTCATGTGCCTCGTAGAGGCCACCGCTCCAATCCTGTTCAAAGCAGGTCTACCCAAAAGTATATTGTAGGCTGATGGAGCATTAACAACGAGGTACTTGATATTTGTAGTGCGTGAATTTGTGCCATATGTGAAGGTCATCCCCAGCTCTATATCCCCAACTATAGCTTATTGAAGGTCGACCAGAACATCACATTGGTTGAACTTCCCTGGTCCACGAGGACGCGATGCACCCTCCTTCCTATTGTTACTACCGAAATCACCACCGGATCATTGTCATGCGGAACGACATCCTAGTGGTCGGCCTTGGTGAAGACGAGGTCGACATCGGGAGTCTGATCTGCCTCCTGTACCTCTACTGCCATCACCTCTCATGCATACTTCTTTCATTGGGAGGCGGTGCATCCTCCTCCTGAGAACCCTCCAGAGATAGTGTTGATCTCACCATGAATGGGCACCTCGTGCCCCTGATCGCCTCCCGAGGCTGCTGACACCTGAGCCCCCTGCGGCTCTTGGATGTAATCCTTCAAGAAGCCATTCTTCACTAGTTCGTCCAACTGATACCCTAATGACAAGCAGTTGCGTATGGTGTGGCCATAGGCTTGGTGGAATTCGCACCAAGCGTTCTTGTTGGGCCCCAACCTTTTGTCAGTCTTCGGGGGTGTCTTAAGTCTTTTCGTTATGTTAGGAATAACTATTAGTTCCTTGAGCTCTATTTGAAAATTGTGTCTAGGGGGCACGTCTTCCCTCGTTCGTGCCCTGTTCTAGGGCTTCCTTGTCTCATATGGTTGCTGCTTTCCCGAGTCTTTCTTCTCTGTTGTCGCCTCATGCACCCTCATGGGTTGAGGTCGACCTATTGCTCGAGGTCGGACAGGGCCAACGCTACTGCGTTTTTCTGTGACCCGATCTTCCGCGACGATGTGCGCCACAGCCCGACACCTAATCTCGCAGAACGTCTTCGGGCAACATCTAATCAGTGAGTCGCTGAAGGGCCCTGATAACACTCCTTTGGTGAAGGCATGCACTGTCATGGCTTCATCCTTGGTGTTTAGCCTCACCACTTGGACCCCAAACCTGTTTAAGAACTCTTTCAAGGACTTTCCGTGGTATTCCTTTACGTCAAAGACATCGTAAGAGATCGGAGGGGGAGCCCTGTTGACAAGGTACTATTCTCTTAACAGCGTTGAGAATTGGTCGAAGGAAGTAATGTGTTTGTCAAGGAGATTGACAAACCAGTCCAACATTGCGTCTGCCAACATGCTCATAAATAGCTTGCAGTACACGACATCAGAACGTCCTAAAAGCATCATCTGTGTGTGGAACGCTGTGAGGTGAGCCTGTGGGTCCTCTACACCTGTGAAGTTGACCTTCGGGCCATGGAAGTGGCTGGTATCACAGCCCTGAGAGAACGGCATGGGGCGTGCCCTAGTTGGTATGGGTGGGGCACACTCACCCACTGCGCGCTCCCCCGCCTGTTGCAAACTCCTGCACAATTCCTCATTGGTTCTGCACAGCTCTTCGTTGCTTGCATGTGACGCGGCTAGGTCAACCTGGAAATGATCTTGGTCAACCTTAGACGCCGCTACCGCCTGTTGGAGGGCACGTATGGTCTCCATCATTTGCTGTAAGGTAACGTTCTCCCTTACTTCGGTCGCAGCTGATCCTTGCCTTGTACTCTTCATATTGCTGGTAAGCTCTTAACATGATTGTGAGTGGGACCTAATTTTATCGGGCCCCGCGGTGGGCGCCAAATGTTCTCGCCGGTTGACTCGAACGACAGTCTCTGGCCCGCTTGTCTTCACTTGAGAATCGAACTTCCTTGGGTCGAAGGACTTCTCACCTGCAAAGACAAAGGGCGCCTTGGCAGCCGTTTGCACTCTGACGCTCAAGTCAATACTGGGGCAAAGAAACAGTAAGTGAATAAAGTAGTTTCAGTCTTAGAAAGAGTGTACCTTGCTAGGGTTCTTACCACCCTTTATATAGGTTGTAGCTAGGGTTTACTTTTGTTTTGTTACCCACATATAGGGTTCCTAGGAGAATGTCCTTGCGCCGCTATCACACAATCTCTGGTGCATGGGACTTCCCTTTTCTGAAGTGCAAAGACTTAATTAGCGTAGCCGCCAAGGTACCTATTCATGTACCAGGGCTTGCGACATCATTTGTTCTATGGGTGCCCTAAGTATTCACGTGTCATGCATGCAATCTTTCCCTGGAAACCCTAACCCTAACGGGCCTTAGCGCCTCCAAGGAACACTTGCTTGTGTCGTACCCGAATGTACCATACACACCCATGCATGATCCTCTCGTGACTTGGGTCTTCTCTTATATCTTAGTGTTTAACTGGTATCTGATATGATTTTTAGGGCCCACCTTACGTTGCCCACCATTACTATCAGACACTGATGTCTGATGTCTTTCTCTGGCGCTGACGTCTGTGATCTTTCTCTAACGTCGATGACCGAGGACTGGTAGGTACACAAAACAAGTGATTTAGAAAAAAAATTAATTATTTCTAAAAACAATTTATTAAAAATTTTGGGCACACAAAACACTAGACAGATTTGTCAACCAATTTTACTTAGAAAATATGTGAACATGTTTTAGGAAATAAATTCCAAAATCAATTTCAACCGATCATCTTAAAAACAAACTGATTTGTTTTCTTTCCAATTTTAATAACAAAGAAAGTATCGAAAGATTAAACCAAAACAACTTATTGATTTTCTGATTATAGAATTAGAGAAAAAATATTAACAGGTTAAACTCCAATATAACAGATTTATTTTTTGATAATATTTCAGAGACTACTAGATTACAGATATATCTAATAAGAAGAACGTAAATCGTTAAAATCAATTTGACAAGGCCTAATAAAAATCACATTGAAACCCAAAGCAAAGTCGAAGATATAAAGTATGAATTCAGTAAATAAAAGTATAAATAATAAAAGTCCAACGAAGCCTAATATTTTGTTGTAGTAAAATTTGTAATATGATTAGCAGGTAAATAAATAGTGTATAATTTGATTTGACAAAAAAGGAGTATTTAATATTCACACATCTCTAAAAGCTAACCTATTTCAAGATATTGAAAACGAACACTCACGTTTCAAGTGACCTTTCCACATGTCCAAATTAAACTATTTGTTCTAATAGACTAAATTATTTACTTAGTCGTTCATTTATTAATTTATTTTATTCAATTTAATTTCACTTTCAATAAAAATTTAATCAACTTCCTTAATTTCAAAAAAATACTAACGGCCATTTATGTCCAAAAGGGCTGAAAGTTTTAAAGTTGGGAATAGTAACTAGTTTTAACCACCACTATATTTATAATTAAATTTGAAGTGTGAGAAATTGAAGAAATACCAATTAAACAATCCAACAATCACCGCCTAATCAACGAGAGCAATTAAATCATAAATCAATTGTCAACAACCACTATAAGCTCTTTATTTGTGAAGTGAAACCGAAATCCATGATTTCGATCCATGTGATTGTCTCCAAAATGTTAGGTTTCATTTCAACGCTATTTAACTTATTTTACTTACCGGACAGCTTCAGATAGCATATTTACACAACGTCTTGATGTAAGTAAAAGGAATATACACTACTAGAACATAAATTCATTGTAAGGAAGCATAGAGATAAGCCTGAACTTCACGGGGAAGCATAGAGATAAGCCTGAACTTCACGGGGAAGCATAGAGATAAGCCTGAACTTCACGGGTCATACGTACTCGTGTATAATATAATATAAAAAGCATGATTGTTGAGGAAAAAAAAACCCGAAGATCACCACATAATCTCCAACGTCTATAAATTGGTACTCAAATGTTGAGCAATTACATTTCCTGGGAAGGTTGTCCTATTCATTGCGAAGTAAATAACGCTTTGCTAATTATGCCGGTGGCTTCAATATATCGATCCACGCACCTAGATATGCAACTGCTTTCACTTCCACCAAGACTTGAACCTGGTTTCGTCACACACTTCTCAAAACACTTTTTTCCCACTGTCTGCAAAATAAACGCAAACGGGAAGATGAGTGCAACTGTATAAATTAAGACACTAAACAAAATCAGTACTTCCAAGAATTTGCAATTGCACAAGGCTTTTCAATAATTTAAAGCATCAGTTATCCGGTGTTCATAAAAAAAATGACTCATGAACAACCATGAACAAGAAACACATCAATCACTGCAATGGCATCTTTCTCCGAGATGATCATCTTTCTAAGAGATGAGAAAACCATCATTAAACTACATTAATTTGAATTTCACAATCAATTGCATCTCATTGACCTACATAATTGAATTTTCCCAATTTGCTTCTTACATGTTTCTTTTGTCGGTGTTCCACATGGTTAAGGTTGAAATATTCTTTAGATAGGAAAACACTGCTTAACAAACAGAAACGCATGGTAGAACACAATAAATGATCAAAGAAGAATTAGGAGAGATCGAGAGCCTATGCCCTTCATAGCCTAGGACACTTGTATACGAATTATTATGCCTATCCTCTACTCCCACATTCTGTTTCCTTCCTATTCTCCTTAGACTCGATCTGGTTTCATTGAACAGTATGGGGCTAAGAAAGGTTCCATATGAGGAGTTAAAAGGGGAAAGTAGATACCTCAAGAAATTGTTGAGCATACTCCAAGGCCAGCTGATTCTTCAACTGCTTTCTGATATCCTGTGCAGATAACTGCTGCGACGACCCAGCCGATGGATTTGAGAACGAATCCATTGCTTCCCACTCACTGTATGTTTGCCGCCTAACAGTTGTTAAATAACCCCTCTGTAATGTTCTTTCCCTAAAACCCTAACTCACCTCGCCACTACTTCCTCTGGAACTGGACCCACTCATGATATCCAGCCCATTCCCACGTTATATCTTATATTTTCTATTCACACTCCTCTTAATTCTTTTTCGACTTCCCTTTCTTTTTAGGATTCTTAATCCCTCAACATCTCTCATTTTATTATTATCACTTCCAAAACTAAATTAACAATTCATAATTATTCATTAATTTTCCTTACAATTTAAAACCATATTCATATTTTCTAGTATTCTAGTTCCAACGATCCTTCTTACCTATATTTACAATCTCTTTTACAACTTATATATTTTTTTAATTATTTTTTATCTAATCTTAATATAACAATGATAAACCCAAACTTAATAAATACTCTTTAACATAATCATATATAATTTCTTCAAAGAATAAAAACGATATCCATTTTGCAATCAAAGTCTAAAACGCTTAATCCATTACAATTGTGTCAAAAGCAATCCTTCCTTCAGAATTAATAATTTGGGACCAAAAATTTTTTATGGAACACAAAACATTAACGTTGCTATTTCAAAGCATGTAATGAGACTATCAATAACTAATTTTGGAATATATGTTTTGTAACAATTTTCTTACACTTTCAAAGTAAGTGTTTCAGAATTACTAAGTATATCTTCTCCATTGGGTGTTCTGAATTGCTACAATGGTGTTCCCCAAATTATCTAATTCGTAACTCTCAACCCATATGATTAGGGATTGTATTTTAACAAAAATACAATATTGCTTCCAGGCCATACAATCCGCAACGTTAACAAATACCACAATTATACATTCTAGTGTGCCTATTGGAATATTATATTCTCAAATAGCATGTCACCAAGGTGTGTTTGATTGAGGAGGGAAAATGAGAAAGTGAAAAAAGAAATAAAGGAAGCAGAAAAGAATAGAAAGTGTAGTTGTCTAG
>Ga0123341_1002861_pt1 | contig 14497 bp, 12 predicted proteins | sample Turbeapinknodule_FD_89959 | JGI IMG/M metagenome (GOLD analysis project Ga0123341, IMG submission 89959) | Root nodule microbial communities of legume samples collected from Mexico - Turtle bean Mexico pink nodule | ecosystem: Host-associated > Plants > Roots > Nodule | place: Mexico: Nepantla... | reverse complement strand
TGTTACTATTCTTTGAAATATATCAGATACACGTATTATTTAAAGAAATTTTGACTTTCCGAAGTTTGGGTTAAATAAAATATAATCCTATACGATTAAAAATAATTCAGAAAAAATCAAGTTTGAATAGAACGGTCAACACTTTAGTTTTAAGTGTCACCTTTCAACTCATTTAATACTCAATAAATAATCATATTATTTTACACGCTTTTTTCATAACACTTTATTACAACTCATCATTCTATACATCTCTTTCAATCATATTATTTATTTTAACTCAACCCTATTTTTTTTCTTATTTTATCTATTTTAGTTATAAAATATAGCACGCAAATAAAATTTCTCTAATAATTAATGAGAAGCGAGAGTTGACCAAGTTTATCTTCAAGTTCCATTTTTCAGCAGATCGAGGAAGCTGTACTTGCTGCCCATATGTTTGAAAATTAGATACATTGATTTTTAATAGAGTTAATTATGATATATCTATTTCATATAAATATAAATAAATAAATTAATATATATCATGAAATTGTATTAAAATATACTTTTATCAAAAGAGTCAGATGATGACCAAATCGCCAATTTTTATAAAATAGTTTTATGTTGTTATCCAATTTCATACAAGATAAGTGTTATGAATAGTGTTTTTTTTTTTTTTAAATAACAGAATGAACTGGTAAACAATTTCTCATCTCTTTTTATTGTGTGTTTCTAATTTAATAGGTGAGACATGAATTTAGAATCTATTTTTTTCCTTTTGCTTTTTTTGAAAATAAAAGTATATTTTTAAAAATTGAAATGAGAAGCAGGGAAGGATTGTTTGAAAATAGGGATGAAAAGAGGCTTGATCTCTAACTGTTGTGATAAGAACAGAGGATTAAAGAAAAATGAGAGTTTGAACAAATATAGGTAGATGGCAGAAATAGGGTGGGATAAGATGGAAAATGGTGGAGTGAAGTTTTGTTCTAACTAAGTAAAAACTTGTCACAGTCCCGGGCTCAGCCGGCAGCCATCACTTTCTGATACCAACACACCCTACAACCCCAAGGCCGCATGGTTGGCCCCTAACGACTACACTGAGGAAACTTTTGCTGACGTGGCGGCATATGTTGACCCACATGTCGGCCACCATGTTCCATCCCTGGCCCACGTGTTTCTTCAATAAGCTACACTATCTGAAACACACACAATCCTTTGTCCCGCGGATCCCCATTAACTCCTACAACGTTATTCCAAACACTATTTGCTCCCGCCAACCATGACGTTCACTGTGTCACATGCTTCATACTTCTAATTCATTTTCCCCTTCTTGCACCACTCTATAAATACCACCCAAATTGCTCAACTTTTATCCATCCATACTCATCTACTTCTTCCACTCTCTCTCTCTTCTCTTACCTTCTCATATACAACCAAAGAGCCAGAGCTAGAGTTGTTGTTAGCTAACTAGTCTAACTTACAAACACATTCCTCTATTTAGCTCTCTTTTTTTGTGTTGTGATAACCATCATCATGGCCATTGCTGCTGACTTATCTCCCTCCCCTCTTGCACTTCCTCCTACTTCTGACGACAAGAACGCAAAGGCTTTGCGCTTCATTGAGGAAATTACCCGAAACACTGACCGTGTCCAAGAGAGAGTGCTTGCGGAGATTCTGAGCCAAAACGCTCCGACCGAGTACCTCAAACGGTTTCAGCTCAATGAAGCCACGGACCGTCACACTTTCAAGTCCAAGGTTCCTATCGTTTCGTACGAGGATTTGAAGCACGATATCCAACGCATTGCTAACGGTGACCGCTCCCCTATCTTCTGCGCTCACCCGGTCTCTGAGTTTCTCACTAGGTACTTACATTCATACATACATTAGTACCTCTTCGCATTGCACGCTAGTAAAATGTATTAATTAATCGACAAACTTTAATTGGAGTAGGTAGATATTTTTATTGAAAATTTCACCTTATTAATCTGCATTAACCTTTAAGACATATACAATTCCTGAGGGTATACATAAATTGTGCTGATATGAATGAATTAGCTAACCTTGGGTGAAACTGCAGTTCTGGAACATCTGCTGGGGAGAGAAAATTGATGCCAACGATTCGTGAAGAGATGGACCGTCGTCAGTTACTTTACAGCCTTCTGATGCCAGTGATGAACCAGTATATTTCCGTTCCTTACACATGTGTAATTATAGTTTGTGTTTTATTTATGTGAGGAGCTAATTGATGTTCATACGTTGTTACATTACGCAGATACGTGGGTGGGTTGGACAAGGGTAAGGCTCTCCTGTTTCTGTTCATCAAATCGGAGACGAAGACGCCGAGTGGGTTAGTGGCACGTCCAGTGCTGACTAGCTACTACAAGAGCGAGCAATTCAAAAACAGACCCCACGACCCATACAACGTGTATACAAGCCCCGATGAAGCAATCCTCTGCCCAGATTCCTTCCAGAGCATGTACACGCAAATGCTATGCGGCCTAATCATGCGCCACGAGGTTCTCAGAGTGGGTGCCGTTTTCGCCTCTGGCCTTCTTCGAGCCATCCGCTTCCTCCAGCTCAATTGGGCCCAATTGGCCCACGACATCTCTACCGGAACCCTAAACCCAAAAATCACCGATCCTGCCATCACGGAACGCATGGCTCAAATCCTGAAACCCAACCCGGAACTTGCCAATTTCATTATCAAAGAATGTTCAGGAGAAACCTGGGAACGCATAATCACCAGAATCTGGCCAAACACCAAGTATCTAGACGTGATTGTGACAGGTGCCATGGCGCAGTACATTCCAACTCTTAATTATTACAGCGGAGGCCTACCTCTCGCTTGCACCATGTACGCCTCCTCGGAGTGCTACTTTGGGCTTAACCTAAACCCAATTTGCCAACCCCTCTGATGTATCCTATACCATCATGCCAAACATGGGTTACTTCGAGTTCTTGCCTCACGACGACGACTCTTCAACTTCATCTTCCACCTCCTCACGTGATTCGCCACCGCCTTTAGTCGACCTTGCTGACGTTGAACTCGGTAAATCCTACGAACTCGTTCTCACCGGATACTCTGGTCTATGCCGTTACCGTGTGGGTGACGTCCTCCAAGTCACAGGGTTCCACAACAGCGCCCCGGAATTCCGCTTCGTGAGGAGAAAGAACGTGCTTCTGAGCATTGACTCCGACAAAACGGACGAGGCGGAGCTGCAGAACGCGGTGGAGAACGCCTCCGTGCTGTTGAAGGAGCTCAACACGAGCGTGGTGGAATACACGAGCTTCGCGGACACGAAGTCGATCCCGGGGCACTACGTGATTTACTGGGAGCTGTTGATGAAGGACTCGCGTCACGCTCCCTCGCGCGACGTGCTGGAGAAGTGTTGTTTGACGATGGAGGAGTCGCTGAACAGCGTGTATCGACAAGGGAGGGTCTCAGACCATTCTATTGGGCCGTTGGAGATTCGTGTGGTGAAGAACGGAACCTTCGAAGAGCTTATGGACTACGCCATCTCCCGAGGCGCCTCGATAAACCAGTACAAGGTGCCACGGTGTGTGACCTTCACTCCCATAACGGAGTTGCTGGACTCCAGGGTGGAGTCCGTTCACTTTAGCCCCGGAGAACCTCACTGGTCCCCCGAACGTCGTCGTTGAAGGGTGGGTACGTACGCACATGCAATTGTGCGCGATATTAGTGTTAATAAAAATGTTAGTAATAAATGAGGGAAAAAGAGAGTGAAAGGAATGGGTGGTGGTTCATCAGTGGAACCCTTTCAAACTGTCTGGATCTGTTGATTTGATGTTACGTGGCTTTCATAAAATAAAAAAAGTTTATGTCTTTTGCTTTACATTTCTGTCTGTTACAATAAGCTTTAATGGCAGCATCATGGATCTGTCCCAGACATCTTTGTCTTTCCGTCTAGGGAACCCATCATCTCCACACTTTTAATTACTCCACATTACATTATATTCAAGAAGGATAATAATACAGTCAAAATCTTAATTTTTATGTAGTTATACTTACTATTATTATTTTAATATATTTTATATTATTTAATAATAAATTTATCATTTACTATAAAAATTATATATAACTTTAAAAGTTATCAAATTATCATTTTTCATTAAATAAAATCAATCTTTTTCTTCAACAAAATGAAAATTGCTTTTCATACATTTTAATATCCTTTTTTTTTTGCTTCACGTGCATGTAATGTAACTTTCATGGGCAAAAAGTCAGATACACGCTTGGCTTTTGTCTCTTCTTTTCCGTGTGGAGGTATATGCAAATATATAGTATCAATAATAATAGATTTACAATCCACATTTTTTTTTATATAATCACATTATAATTTTTAATATCAACTGTTTATGTCTTTTATGTCCAACGCTTCAAAAATAAGCATTGTCTGGCTAAGTAAGGAGGTTAAACAAGTTCACAAGCATTTACATCGTTTAGGTTTGGCATTTTAAGGATTATGAATTGAGAGAAGAAGATACTGGCTATCCTAACAAATATTTACATCTCTTCGTGCTTCGAGGTTTAGGAAGCCACCCATCTAAGATTATGTTTTTTAGATTTTAGACATTTAAAATTATATATGTATTTTCTCTCTTCCTTTCTAACTTCTCTACGTTGAAAATAATAAACACAATATACTCACAATCATGCACAAAGTGAATGAAAGGTATTAACTTGTAACTAGTTCATACACCTTTCATATATGAATTACCATTTCAAAACTCTCTCAGCATTGTTCAGCATCTAACCCAAGCTTGGTCAAAATGTCTGCAATTCCACTCTCAAATTTGCAGAACTTTGGTCCCTTAGAAGTGAAATTGAGTCTCATTGGGTTTACTTCTAGAATGTACTACTGGTTTTAGCCAAATTTATTTTTTTGACTTGTTATCTACCATTAACAACATGTTTTCCTCAGTCCTTATCTTCAATTCTTCAAACAAAGTCTTCAGTCATAGAGCTTGGCAAGCATTCACACTAGCAGCTATATAATCAGCCTCACATGAAGACAAAGCCACGACAAATTGCTTTCTTGACCAAAGTAAATTGAAGCATCTCCAAGCATGACTGCATAGCTTGTGGTGCTTTTCCTGTCAACTTTATGTACCAATCATCATCAAAGCATCCAACCATATTGTGATTAGATCTGCTAAATTTGCTAAGAAACATCAAAATACATAGCCAATTGTTCCCTTAGCATACCTTAGCAACCTCTTAACAAACAAAATGAGATTATCCAAGCTGCAGGAAAAAGCAATCAATTTACAGAGCCTTATGTAATTTGTGCATTTGCTCTTTCATTCCTTTAACTTCAAATCCATGTTGTTACACAAATACTTTTTCCTTGCCCATTGCACAATTTAGGCAACAATTTTTTTACTGGTATTTAAATTGGAATATTTATTAATAGGGATGAGTTTCTCTTGCTTTTGGCCTAGCGGGTCTCAGCGGGAGGTCCGTAACGCGTCCTTGATAATTGCGTTGGTTGTGTCTAGACCGTGAGGACTCCTGCTACATAGATAGTTTAATATTACTTATCGGCGTTTAACCATCATCAAGATACATTAACTTCTTTAGATAATAACAATATTTTTAGTCTTTAAAAGAATATATAATTTAATTAATATAGTAATTAATTTTTTTTTGTCTTTTAAATTTATTTTTATTTAATCTATTTTTATAATGATAAAATAATAAAGCTTACACGTTCAAACATATTATCGTATCCAGTCATAAAAATTCTTATAAGAAAAATTAAAAAAATATATGTATTTAATAGAATTTTTTATATTGATCATTTAATATTTTTATTAGAAACTTTTCCTTAATTTTAGATGCCTAAAAACATGAAGATAAGTTATAATTAATACTGAAATTACAATTTCTTCAAGTAATTTTGTTTCTTGATCGGTATCAAAATATCACTTCCCATCATTGTAATGTAATAGAGGTTGTTTCTTTCTGCACCTCCATATCTTTTTTAGGCACTCCAGGTTAAATGAATAATACCATTTTTTCCTTACAAAAACACATTATAAACTTTATAATCTGAAAATGTATTTTTCTATTTACACCCCAGAATCTATAATCCGTAATACTTTTTTTCCTTAAAAAAACCCATTATGGATTATAAAATTCTGAAAGAATTTTTAACTTTCAGATTCTATAATTAGGAGTTTTTCCTGATCATTCATTCTAAATTAAAAATAATTAATATAATAATAAATAACTTAAATATTTTAAAAGATAATTTTAGTATTTTAAGAAGTATGGGTGGAAAATAAGTTATGAAAATGGAGAAAGAAGGAACTTGTACCTGTAGTAGAAGGACGGACTAATGTCAAATGAGTCAAGCAATGCCCAATAGACTTGATTGTAAGACAAACTTTTGTGTTCATAGCCCAATCTTATATTTTAATGCGAGTTGAAATCAGTATATTTCAGATTAAAACAAAATTTAATATATTATCATTTATTCATTTTGGGAACAATGACATTGGAAGGATGAAGCAATTTTTTGCATTTAGTTCAACATGTTACTTGGTTTTACAATGTTTTTGTTAATATAGAGGTTTGAAAGAGTGACTATTTTGCGCTGCTTAATAATCTCCCTGTTATATATTTTTTACTCGATTTAATGTGACTCGGTATTGTTCAATTAAGTTTTGTATTATTTTTTTACTTGGTGTTTTTGGTGAATGTGAAATAAATTCGTGTCAAAAATATTGTTGTAATAAAAGTAAAAATTAAATTCCATTATTGTGAAAATTGAAGAAATCACTGAAAAAATCAACAGTGATAAACAAGAATATTGAATCAAATTCTCAGTTAATTAAGCTGATAATGGTAAATTTCTTGTTGTTATTGTGTTTTTACCAAATGGCTCCTTTTTTATTGATTTTATTTCATGCATTATTTATTTCACAGAATTATTTAATTGCTTAAATCGTGTAGTTTATTATAGCTATGATATTAAACTATTCTACTAAATAATATTTTGTTTTACTTAAATCATGTAGGTTATTATAATTATAAATAACTTTTTCTAAGTTTAAAAATATAGAATAAATGATTTTATGATAGGCACGTTGAAGTCAATAGTTTAAAAAGAATTCAACGGGTTACGGGCCTATGAATTTTGTGTTGCATATATTTTGTTTACATAAATGTAATGTCAACCTGTTGGACATCATTTTTTAAAGTTTAATATATTTATATTAAAAAATTCAAATTCCTCTTAATAATTTTATTGATACAACTTATTAAAAAAATATTTGTTTTTAGGATAAAATTTAATATTTTAGAGACTCGTATTTTATACGCTTTATATTCTTTTAAGATAAGATTCGTATTTTATAAGATTAATATTCATTTTCAAGATACAGTGCAAAATGGGTTAGTTCTGAGATATATAATTGTTGGTTATAAAAATGTAATAAATAACTTAGTAGTGAAAAGGTTATAAAAATAAAATAAGAATCATTAATCTACATTATGTTATTTAGAAACTCGTGTATCGAGGAGGTCTCCACCACCGTCACTGTTGCACGTTCCGGTGGCCCGCCAACGTTTGGCAGCTTCTCCTCCCCTTCTTTTTCCTTTGTCGCTACTCTCTCTGCCTCCATGCTTTCATCTGCAAACAGATCCGTGATCTTGGGAAAATGTTCTTTCTATAATTTACTTTAAAAAAAAACTTATAAATCGTGATTTTAAGAACAGTTTTTAGATATACTTTAAAAAAATAAAAATCTATGTTACTACATATGTACAATCTATCCATGGAAAGTATGGTTTGTTTTGAAGTTTTGGTTACTTTCTTTTTCAGTTTTATCTTTAAAAAATATATGGATATATTTGTTGGTTATTAATTCAGATTTTATTATTATTTTTTCAGATTTTATTATTATTAAACTATTTTACCGTTATATTGCATTAATGGTCAATTTACAAATATGTTAGTATTCCTAGTTTATAACTTTCAATAATTGTAATTATTATATATATAATTGAGTGAATAAAAATGAATAAGATGAATTTTGCAATTTTGTATAATTACGTTCAATTAGTTACTATTTGTCTTCTCTTATTTCCTTTAATTGGTTCCTACAAGATTAAGAAATGAAAAGATTATTCTTTATTTAAATGTGAGTTTATTAAATTATGAGTACTAGAAATGAGAGGCCTAATATATATTTTTTTATAACTATTTAATAGTCTATGTAAGAATGTAGTGATACATAGACCTAATTTATTTATAGATAAATGATTTTTTTTTATTTTTTTATCCATCACAAGAATTACCATTTAATCATTATAGGTTTCGTTGACTTTTGTAAATAGATAACTGTCAAAAGTAATTTAATACAACAAAATGGATAGTGTAATTAATGTCTTTAATAATATATTATTCATATATGATATGATATTAATGTATCCAAGTAATTTGACATAATTAACAATAACCAGTGTCATTAATATCTTTAATAATATACAATTATTCATATATAATAATTTTAATATCTTTAATAATATATTCATATATAATAATAATAATAATAATATATGTAATTTCAAGTTATTTGATTATGAAGTTTTTATTAGAGATGTTGAAGGATGGAGAGAACTCTTCAAATAATATATTTAAAGATATATGTATTGAATTTGTCAAGATCACTCAGAATTGGAAAACTTGTTTTTTTTCATATTGACACCATATTATTTGGTTTGATTATTTATGTTTCATCTTCTTAGACGATGTTAAGTTTAATCGTACAACTACAAAATTTATGTTGAAGATTTCACATTAATTATACACATACCAAATTATAATATATATGTGGATGTCAGAGTCACTTTTGTGATATTAAGTTAGATTTAAATTATATTTTTTAAATGATATTAAAGTCATTGAGAGTTGATTTTAATCAAGTTTGTTGGGTTGTGTCATCCACTATTGAATTTTTCTTGTCTAAATCTCGAGATATCCATGTTGATAAGAGATACATGTATCAAATTCATTTAGATTTATCTTAATCAAGTTTATTGAACTTATTTCAGATCTATTATCAATTTTTTCTTATTCTTACATTTCTTATGTCTAACTTTTATGAGAAATCGTATTAAAGATTTCATATCCATTAGAAATATAATAAAATTATAATATAATAAAATACATTAAACTTTATCTTAAAATTAATATTTTCAGCGAGTTAAATTTAAACTTTACTTTTAAAAAAAAATATGTATATATAGAAAAAGGCTAAAACTAAAATATTTCTTTAAGGAGAAGTCTATAGAAATCTCTCCAAAAGAAGGGTACTATCCTATCACAAAGACTAAAACAATATGAAAAGAATGATACCTAATATGAATGGAATGAAGAATCTAACAACAATTTAAAACTGTACATGCGATAACAACTTTTAATGTAAATTAATAGCGAAGGTCTCATGATCTAAATTAATTGTGTTACAAAACAGCATTTGTTATTGTATATTGAAAATCTGACATCGCTTTTGTTAAAAAAATTGTGAAAGGCAAGGGAATGGGATGTTTTGGTGGTTTGAAGAAAAGCAGATATGGAAAAGCTGACGTCTAGAGGGTAGTGGTCCGCGCGCACAAACATATATTCCATATGCGTGCTTCACACACTCCCACCCCATGTAAACGCATTGTAAGAGTGAGACGGCACGTGACATGGCGAGTCTCACACCACCCTTTACCATTAAAATCATCCAGAAGAGGAAACGTTTATTCGTCAACCTCTCTTCTCACTGCACTCACAAGATTCCAACGCCATGTCTCGGAACCCGCAAGAGCAGCCACTGTTGTCGGACTCCTTTCAGGAAGAAGAGGAGCGGCAAGAAACAGCCTACGAATCCTCGGAGAAGATCGTGGTGGTGGGAATCGACGAGTCTGATAGCGAGGAGAATTGGGGGAGAGTGCCTCCTTTCTCCTGGAAGAAGCTATGGCTCTTTACTGGGCCGGGCTTTCTCATGAGCATAGCGTTTCTGGACCCGGGCAACCTCGAGGGGGACCTTCAGGCCGGTGCTATTGCCGGCTACTCCCTGCTGTGGCTTTTGATGTGGGCCACGGCCATGGGCCTCTTGATCCAGCTCCTCTCCGCCCGCCTCGGCGTCGCCACCGGGAAGCACCTTGCCGAGCTTTGCAGGGAGGAGTACCCTGCATGGGCCCGGATAGTGCTTTGGGTAATGGCCGAACTCGCTCTCATTGGCTCCGATATTCAGGAGGTTATTGGAAGCGCTATTGCTATCAGAATTCTCAGTCGTGGGGTTGTGCCCCTTTGGGCTGGAGTCGTCATCACTGCTCTTGATTGGTAATTCAACTAACCGCCCACCTTCTAATACTGTTTTTTGTTTTCATTGCCCAAATGCTGGACTTGTTTATGTTGTGCGTTTTCCATTGTAGTACTACTACTATTTATGTTTATGTACTTACCACATTCTTCATTTTGGTATTTGTCTAAATTCCTTCCTTCATTAAGCTGTCAGAGATTTTGATAGGTCGGATCCAAACCACAATAAATTATGGGTTGTCCTGCCGCTGGAGTTGATTTATAAATGTTTGCTATTTCAGTTCAAAAGTGAAGTTGCTGACTCATTGTATTTTTTGTTGTTAAGGAGATTTTGTACTGTATATTATGAAATATAAGGTATTTGCCACTATCATGAATAGATTCTCCCTGGGTATGTTTGTTTTCCCAAAAAATAACTATACCAAAATGCTTAGACCTCTCTGCTACCCATAGCATTTTTTTTAATGTTTTACTCTGTCTGCCAGTAGGGTAATCCCAAATTAAACATGGGTACTTTGTTGCAGTTTTATTTTTCTCTTTCTAGAGAACTATGGTGTGAGGGCATTAGAAGCTTTTTTTGCTGTTCTCATTGGTTTGATGGCAATCTCGTTCGCGTGGATGTTTGGTGAAGCAAAGCCAAGTGGCAAGGAACTGCTTCTTGGTAAGGAATTTTAACACGTTAGTCATTATAAGTAAAATGTAAGGTTTCTTTTGTTTTGAATCTTATGAAGGGTTTGATTTTGTATCTGCAGGCATTTTGATTCCAAAACTCAGCTCCAGAACTATACAACAGGCTGTTGGAGTTGTGGGGTGCCTTATCATGCCTCACAACGTGTTCTTGCACTCTGCTCTTGTTCAGTCAAGGCAGGTTGACCGCAGCAAGAAAGGCCGGGTTCATGAAGCTATTAATTACTACTCTATAGAGTCCACCCTTGCCCTTGTAGTCTCCTTTATCATAAATATATTTGTCACAACAGTGTTTGCTAAGGGGTTTTATGGTTCTGAACTTGCAAACAGCATTGGTCTTGCAAATGCAGGACAGTATCTTGAGGAGACATATGGGGGTGGTCTGTTTCCAATTTTATATATATGGGGTATTGGGCTATTAGCAGCAGGTCAAAGTAGCACTATTACTGGTACTTATGCTGGACAATTCATCATGGGAGGTTTTCTAAATTTAAGATTAAAGAAGTGGACAAGGGCGTTGATTACCCGAAGTTGTGCAATAATCCCAACCATGATAGTTGCTCTTTTATTTGATAGTACAGAGGAATCGTTAGATGTTCTGAATGGGTGGCTCAATGTTCTTCAGTCAGTTCAAATCCCCTTTGCACTTATTCCCTTGCTTTATCTGGTGTCAAAGGAGCAGATAATGGGCACTTTCAAAATTGGCTCTGTTCTCAAGGTATATATATATATTGTCATTCAATCTGCATTTTGATCTCGCTGGTCACTTATCTGATGCTATTATTATGTATGTGATAAAGGACTTTGTGATGCCAACTTAATTCATTTTGTACGAAATTGCTGTCTGTATTGTTTGGTCAATGATATCAAACTTCAAATTTAATTAGGAAGCCTATAATTTGGAAATGACACGATATATAGAGCCCTTTTCTTCTTGCTGTTGGAGACAATTTAGAACTTACTAACGTATTCCTTATCTCTTTTGCAATTTCGAGTCTGATTCTAAAGAGACAAATTGGTAGGCCTGATTTTACTCTCCTGCCTTGAGAACTGAAAGGTGTGCGGTGGACTACTACCGTTCCATCTTTTTCCTTTATTATCCTACGAATTATGGGATGTTTTATCTTGCTAATAACTATCTCCATGTCATTTATCAGTACATGATAGAGTACCACGGAATTTTTTTATCCTTTTTGTTACTTATCATTTTAATAATGATTTGTTCAATATGAATATGTTATGCAACATAATTAATCCTGCTGCTGGGAACGGCACATTATGTCAGCATTGATATAACTTTATTGCAGAAAATATGCATCGGTCCTTCCTCTCATCTCGAGGGCGTTGTTTCACTTTTGTCCTCATTTTTTTTCAAGTTCTGCCAATAATTGGCTTAATAAATCATTAGTATATTATACATGAAGCCCACATCTTTGAAATTGTCGATCATTCACTTGCATGCAAGCATAGTTATTGTTGATGTAGAATTTGATCGTGCTAGAAAAATAATAAAGTGTAGTGGATATAATAGAAAATAGGAGATGTGACTGTGGAGTGTATGTATTGTTATTTTGGATATTCTTTAGTATCGAACTCCAACGTGCTACATTTCAAATCTATGAAAGAACTCCCACTTTTGAATTCTTTGTCTGTAACAATTTGGAGAAAGAGAGGCCTCATTTGATACTGACTTATATTGTATTTATTAATGTCTAAGAAGATAATATCTGTCAGTGTTGTATTACCTGGGAAGCAAGAAAAGTGGGCATACATTTTGATAATATAACTTTAGGTATAGTAGACAAAATATACGTTTGTCATCTGCATTCGTTTTGAAGTTTTACATCTTTCCTTTAATTTCTCTTTTGGATATGGTGAATTGATGCTTTTCGTTTCTCCTCTGAACTTCCTCAGTTTTTTTGGCTTCCAGAGAGTTTTCTCCACAACTTCTGTGGATCTTGAATGCATTTATTTGGTTTCTGTACTAACCCTTCTTTCCAAATTCTGCTCATAGTGTGTTGTGATTAAGTACTGAATTGACTTATGATATGGATGCAGATTGCATCATGGCTTGTGGCTGCTCTGGTGATAGTGATTAATGGCTATCTTTTGACGGAATTCTTTTCCTCCGAAGTTAATGGTCTCTTGTTTGGCGCTGTAGTGAGTGTAATAACTGCTGCGTATGTTGCATTCGTACTATACCTTATCTGGAGGGCCATTACCATTTTACCTTGGCAAAGCATAACACGAGTAAAGACAGTTGTTCATTCAGAGAGTTAGGTAATCAATCTTTAAATTTGCAGAATAGGAAGTCTCATTCATTTTCCCGCAATTGTTATTCCTGTATCTAGTCCATGCATTGGGCGGTGGCACCTTACTGTTTGCCTGTAACTATGAACTATGGCTGAGTAGATTTTAGCACTGTGTAATGTTACTGTCACATTTTGTTGTCAAAATGCCAAAAACACTAATCACTTGAGGCAACCTTCAAAGCTCAGAGTGCAAGCAAGCAATCGTCTTAGTTTTTTTCTTTTTCTTTTCCTTGCTCTTGTTCGTATTCTATCCAGCAGGAACTGTGATCAATAAGATCATACCAAAAGATTAAAGCTACTTTGCAGTCCATTTAAGCAATATAATGGTAACATATTGATTATAGATGCTTAATATTATTATATTATAAATCAATCTAAAAACTTGTTATTGATAAACGATTTCTTTAAACTTCTTAAAGTGTAATTGAATTTACAAACCCTTATGGTTTGTTTAATTTTTTATTTAGAAAAAGAAAGGGATACGAAAGAATGAGAAAAAAAAGTAAAAAGTGAGAAAATGTTTTAGTTGTTTGATAGGATAAAAAAAGGAGCGGAAAGAAATTTAAAATTTTGTTCCTCTCTATAGTAGAAAGTGAGACAAAAAAATGTATATAAAGTTATATAAACACTTGGCAAATAATGAGCAATATAGTATTATTAATCTATCAAAAAATAATATTTAGATTTAGTTTATTATTATTATTATTGTTTCAACGTACTTAATCAAGTGAGTATTTATGTTATCTTCTTTAATGATTAAGTAAAGTCTATAATTGAATATAAGAAGAGATATGTATTTTTAAAAAATAAAATATTAAATTATAATTATTAACTAAAATTTAATTTATACGTGATTATGGTTTAAATTATATTTTGATTAAATAATTATATTTTTCAAGTAATACAATATAGAAAAAAGTTAATTTTTATTTTAATTTTAGTAAAACAAATTTAATATTTGGCACATGATATAAAAAAAATGTAAACAAATTAGCAGGATAACACATCTCTTTTGCCTATGATCTAGCAAATTGACAAGTTAGACAAAATGCACTCAATATCCTGCCTTTTCCCCAAAATTGATGGGAAACCAATCCCTCATATTTAATCCAATTTCTATCCATTAAGTAAGATTTAATTTTAACTGTAAATTTTTTACTATATAAATACTATAAGAAG
>Ga0123341_1002860_pt1 | contig 14497 bp, 15 predicted proteins | sample Turbeapinknodule_FD_89959 | JGI IMG/M metagenome (GOLD analysis project Ga0123341, IMG submission 89959) | Root nodule microbial communities of legume samples collected from Mexico - Turtle bean Mexico pink nodule | ecosystem: Host-associated > Plants > Roots > Nodule | place: Mexico: Nepantla... | reverse complement strand
ATTTATTTCTTACTTTTATAATCATAATAAAAATTTATATAATAAATTTGAAATTTTAAAAAATTAATGTTTTTTTTTTAAAAATTATGTTAAAATTACACTAAAATTATCAAAAATTTATCAAATACTTTTTAAATTTAAGACATCATATATATACATATTCTACAAATTTTATACGAGTTAAATATGCGAAACCATCACATAATTTAATAGAGGTTAATATTCCAACTAACCCTACGCACAAACATCGTGGTCATTTCGTCAGGCTCTACAAAGTACAAATCCAAAATATTGTACTAAGACGACTGAGTATCATATAATATTTTATATACCCAAAAGCATGGCAACTCGTCAATTTGGCGGCGCAGCCCCCGTCTATTGGAACCTTCAATCCACACATCAAATCTATAATTTAAATCTTTTGAAGTACACAATATAATTAAAAATATATATAAAAATAATTAAAAATATATATATAATTACAACAAGTTATTATTAGTATCTTATTGTATTTTCTTATCATAAATTCTTTTAATTGATGAATAATTATACCTCAAACCTCATGAGCTTTCTATTACTAATAGCTTACTTATTCGTATTTGTTATTTATTTGATCCTTGATTTTGACACTAATACGTGTTGTTAAATTGAAATAATTCTATAATTATCACTAACAATTATAGTGTAAAGTTAAATTAGCATTTCTCATATCAAACAGATAAGTAGACTTGTTATTCATGAGATTTAACCATCTATTTATTCGAGTTTATTATATTCTTCATTGAGTTTTAGTGTTGTCACTCTAATATATCTACAAAATATATAGACTGGTTTTAATATATTAAAAAAATGTTAACATAGTCTAAAATTATATAAGTGCATTTTTGAAAGCGCAATAGAAAGATAAGGACACTACCAAAAATCCAATAAAGAATTCAAATTTGTAAAAATTTAAAATTATATTATATAATAAAATTAGGTATATTTTAAATGCAGTAACCAGTTAAAGAAGATGTTATGATGTCATGTATAATCAAGTAATTTTAATGCATTTTATTTTAAAAGTACAAAAAATTAAGTAATTTTTAGCTAGTTCTTTAAACTTAAATGTATTTTTTAATAGTATAAAGATTTTACGATTTAGAAACTCTATGAAACTGCATGTCTCATCTTTCAAATTTAACTTTTGAAGGAGTTAATCATTTCTGGTAAATTCGGAAAAAATAGTTTGATTGTTTATTATATATTATTATTACTACAATGCAAATTAAAAAAAAAAAAAAACATATCCATAATAAAATTATGTGAGTTATGTAGTCAATTATGAAAATTTAAAACAAATTACATAACTGATTATTCTCGCAAAATTTTGATTGCCCATCATCTGTATCAAGCCACCATCTTCCTCGCCTTTTTTTTACTTGTATTTGTTCTTCTTCCATCAACCAAACAATATTTATTATTAATCGAAGTAAGCACTAATTTGGTTTCACCTCATGAAGTTTCATATTTACGTATCAAATGTGAAAATTAAAAAAAATATTAATTTCTAGCCGGTTAACCTTGTTGTTGGCTGATTCTGGTGACAAACTCTAGTTCCGGTTTGTCTCTTCTAGAATCTGTTATACGTCTTGTTACACTGGAACGTGGCTCCGTTGAAACAGAGGAGTTCTACTTGTTGATTACAGTCCGACGATCAAGTCATTAAGGGTTTACAATTAAAGGAGTATTCAGTTTCAGTCTTTAAACCAACGTACCTTTACCTGAGGTCTCAAACCCCTTTTATAGCTTATCTTTTGTAATAGTTTTTTCTCATGAGAATCTAATCTCAACCGAAAGATACTCAACATGTAAGCATTTTGTTCATGAGAACCTTCTCTCAAGGCGCTGCAACAGAAAGAAATCTTATATCTAAGGAGAGCATAAAATAATAACAGAACAACCACTTGTCAGTAGGGCACCAACTTATGTGCCAACATCAGGAGAATATTCTGCTTACGTGGGCCACTTTACTTCATGGTGCAACATTATCTTTGTCACGCATGCAACTTAACCACTATGTGCCCTAGAACACACTTAAGTTAAAAGAAACATTTACTTGACCTAGGCACCACATGTACTATACATACTCCTAGGTTCAAAAATACTCTTTATTAGCAGTCCTATAAAAGGTTGAATTATGTCACAACGGGTTTACTGACCAAACTGGGCCCAATCACATGACCCACTTTACTAACCCAACAACTGAGCTCACCTGCCTATACCATGCACTAAGACCCGATCACCAAGCATCGAGTCTTGGACGCTCTATCCAGTACAATTAACATATTTTGAATTTAGATATAAATAATGAATTTATATTGATTTGATATAATATAAAACTATATATACATAAAAAAGCCAAACTTAAATTTATGTATTTTATTAAAAAAAAATACTTATTTAAAACAAAAAGGACACCCCAATATCCCAATTTTCATATGCTTCATTAATAATGAAGTAGCAAATTAGTGATTATTAAAAGCTTCCCCTAATTTGTAGTTTGCGGTGAGCAAGTATGACGCCACCCTATCATCATCATCCACCGTTTTGTTGCAACGATGTCGTTCTGTTCCAAAGAAAGAAAATAAAGAGTCAAAAATAAATAACGGAAAACGAGAGTAGTTAAAAAGTCAAGCCAACTTTCTCAGAATTAAATCTCATGTTCAACTATAAATACGGTTAACACAGCGATTCATCACTAAGCACCTTTCCATTGTCAAGCCCTTAAATAAGCACACGAGCACAGCGATTTTAGAAGATCATCATCAATGGCAGTCCAAGTTTACATTGTGTATGCGTTTTTCTATAATTATTCACATGAAGCCTTTTTTCTTAATCTTTAATCAATAATTTTATTTTTCCATTACTCTAATTTAACAGCTACTACTCCATGTACGGCCATGTGGAAACACTAGCAGAAGAAATAAAGAAAGGAGCTGATTCTGTTGATGGCGTTGAAGCCAAACTATGGCAGGCATGTGTGGTTTGTGTAATTCAACTGAGTCATTTTTAGTTTTGTGATGTTTCACTTTCACAAGCTTGCAGATTGTGTTCAATTTTGTATTCATTGTAACCATATGCTTTCCAATGGTTCATGATGACCTCGCAGAACCATTTTATGTTCTGAATATCTATTCTTCCGATGAAATCATGTAACTAGTTTTCATGTAGTCTGTGGTATTGTGCAATGAAGATGGTTGTAGTCAAATATGTTGTTGGAATTTGATGTGTTGAGTTGGTTAAATGAACAGGTACCTGAGACATTAGCAGATGAGGTGCTTGGTAAAATGAGTGCACCACCAAAGAGTGATGTTCCGATCATTACCCCCAATGAGCTATCTGAGGCTGATGGGTTTGTCTTTGGCTTCCCCACAAGATTTGGAATGATGGCTGCACAGTTCAAAGCATTTCTGGATGCAACTGGAGGTTTGTGGAAAACACAACAGCTTGCAGGGAAGCCCGCTGGAATCTTCTACAGCACCAGCTCCCAAGGTGGTGGACAAGAGACTACAGCGTAAGACCCTCTTCCTAAACGCATACTTTCTTAATCAATTTTCTAAGATTAGTGATGAGATCTTACGGAATATTAAAGATGAGAAATTTGTATATCAGGCTTACTGCTATAACTCAGCTGGTTCATCATGGAATGTTATTTGTTCCAATTGGATACACATTTGGTGCTGGAATGTTTGAGATGGAGGAGCTCAAAGGAGGAAGTCCCTATGGATCAGGAACTTATGCTGGTGATGGTTCAAGACAGCCAACTAAGCTTGAACTGGAGCAAGCATTCCACCAGGGGAAGTATATTGCCAGCATCACAAAGAAGCTCAAGGAAGCTGCATAATACTGATTTAATCAAGTTCTACTACTAAATGATGTTTGAGAATATTTCATTATATTTTAGTTCTACAATGTGTTGAGTTCTGTTTTTAGGTGCTTGCATGTAATAGTTTGTTATTTTCTTTTAAAACAAAAAGATTTGTATTGGGTATATTTTAATGTTACATGGTGCAGTCATTATTAAAATTTACTGAATAAATTAAGGGGAGATTGTTTTGTCTTAGCTCCTTTAGCTTAAAAATTATTCTTCCTTTCCATTAAACCTTTTTCTTTTTCACATAAGACAGCTTAAATATTTTTCATTCATTAGAATTATAAATAATCTCTAAAAAATGAAACTTCAAATGGACGACACCAACTGTTTGCGTATTCGCTGCCAGCCTCTCACTCAGCGACGCTAATAAATCATTCTAGAGTATATTTTCTTTCAATTTTGCAATTTGAGTTATATGTTTCATTAAACACTCCCTTCTAAAATCAATTGTTCCTATTGAAACCTGCATTAACATTTCAATTGTTCCTATTGAAGCCTGCATTAACATTTGTCAAGCTCTAAAAGATGAAGATTAAGGGTTATATTTATGTAATATTTTATATTATTATACAAGTATTTATAGATATTTATTGATAAAATAATTATAATATAAGTTTTAATTTAAAAATTTAAACATTTTTACATATTTTGTGATTATAATATGAATAAGAACGATTTATCCCAAATTTGTGTTAATTTTAGTATTTTAGGGTAAAATGGAGATGAAAGGGCAAAATGACAATATACAGGATAAAAAGAGAAAGCTCGAACGCTCCAAATACTTGTCCAAACTCGTCTAAGCCAGAAGCCATCAGAGGATCTTGCCCAAGTGAGCTCAGTCATGCCTAGGCAAGAAAAATCTAGAGACACTGAGCATGTTTTCGTCCAACTCGCCCAAATGAGCTCAATCACGCTTAGGCGAGAAGTCACTTAGCCCAAACCCAACTAGTTTAAATATGAGACGTGAGACACAACCCTATACATTCATTGGGTGAATAGGAGGTGATAGAAAACCCTAGAGGAGACAGCCGTCAAGGAGAAACATCTTAGATCTTATTTTCTTGCTTTTCATGCTTGTAATGGCTAACATAAGTGGCTAATTCTATCCTTTGAGATTGAGAGTAGTCTATTCAAACTCTTATGTATTGAGATGATATTTAAATATAATATTTTATTCTCCATTGATGATTGATATTATTATTTTACTTGTAATGCTTGTTTTACCATGATTTTGATCCTTAGATTCGACTGCAAAGTACTTCTAAGCTTTTGACCTAAATGATTATGCTTAATATGTTTGAATGCTAGGAATAAATTTGAAATGTTAATTTTTATCAACATCTAATGGTAATGATAAAGAATTTTTATAAATATGTGAGGAATCGATATTTAGGAGACTCTCTTAATAATTTTATATGCGAGAAATCGTTATAAATAATTTTTATATGGGCATCAATATCAATCAAAGGATAGAATAGTACTATGATTTCAAAATACAAAAGAGTAAGAAGGATGAACCCCAATCCCAATTTTCTCAATTGAATCAACAACTCTTTACTTTGCTTTTATTTAATTTTCATGCAAACTATTGTACATATTCTTATACTTAGTGAATGTTACTATTAAGATTTTCAATAACTATTTCTTGTGGGTTCGATATCCGTTCTTAGGGACAAATTATTATTTCTAACTCAGTACATTTTTCGTAAAAAGAGTCATAAATATTGTTGCAGACCTTATTTTCCCACTTATGAAAATATTATTTTAATTTTTTGTTTGCCTTCATATTACAAACTTTGATGTTAATGTACCCTTCAACCATTATTCCAATTTGCGTACCAACAAGTTTCATCCACTTTCACCAGTTTTCCATCTTAGCAAAATATGTTTTTTGTCGAGCAAACATTTTTGCTACTTCGACAATGACACCACTATCAACATTTCGTTAAGTATCATTAATGTATTGTGATCGACCCACAATGCCTTTAGACGAGTTTGATAGTCCACCTGAAGACAACCAACCACAACGCAATGATGACAATCTAGTACTAGCACGTCCAAATACTAAACACGAGCCACGACAACCTCAAAAACAGAGAAGAAGACCACCATGTAGCACATCGTTTCACAAATATTTTGTTTTTGTTTATGTAATATAAATAATGTTATTGTTAATTTCAATGTAATTTATTTTACTAAATGATCTTCTTCTTATTTTATTATATTTAATAATTCTTTTCTCTCATTAAAATATTATAAACTACAATATACTTAAAAAATTTCACATGTCATAATTTTTCCCACTAGCATGAAATTAATACAAAGTTAAAGTCGTGCAAGGGTAGAACAACTTTATTTAATCCTAATTACATTTTTACTCAAAGTCGTGTGAACCATGATTGATTTCAACCTTAAATTTTTATAACAAAAGTCATTTTCCCATGACACGAATTTGCAGCACATCCAGATCGAAATTGAAGTCGTTTGACATAAGACTATTTCTTCCAAACGAAATTTTGCCATCGAGACACGACTTACCTAAAGTCGTAAACAAAATTTCTTCCCATTCTCATAATAAAATGAAAAAATTACATCATTTTGCTGCAAACACCAAATGATCAATATTTTTTCATTGTAAAACTTATAAATGGTTAGTCTTTATGAACCGAATGCATTATCTTCGAATCAAAGAGTTCAAAACTCGAAAGAATATGGATTCATAAGAAATCATGATACATCTTAAGAAGATGTATGATGTTTATATCATAATTGTTAGGTACCATATATCTAAAATTGAAGGTGATTGATCTGACAGAGTAACTTGAGAAATCAGAATGCAAATTTTTGAAAGAGTGTTCTCTGAGACTTGATATTGCAATCTCTCCCTGTTTATTTTTCACAAATTTTGTTAATTTTAATATAAACAAAATTAATTTTGACATATATGAAATGTTGAATTTGCATATTGAATATCATAAATAGATTTTGAAAAAAAAAATATTGCAATCTAAAACATAAGAAAGAATATCTTAAAAAGAAAATCTTTTGGGCGAAAGAGTGGCATGTGTAAACCTAATAGAAATAAGCCCTAGGATGACTAAATTGAGGTTGAATGTTATTTTTGAAAGAAGGAATTAAACCTTATTGGATATGATAAATTTTATGATAGAGTTCTCCAATCCTCCACAAAACGTATGAGGATATGCTTTAGAAGTAACAACTTACTTGCTACATAAAATTTCTACAAAAGCAATCTCTACAAGTCCATATGAGATATGCAAAGGATGTAAGTGCATATGTGATAAGGAAAGGAGATAAGTCCATATGAGATATGGAAAGAAAAAAACTCTATTTGAGACATGGAAATGTAAGACAAATCTCAAACACTTAAAATATTAGGTTGTTATGCTTTTGTCAACTTCTTCTTCTTCTTCTTCTACTTCACGAATCCTTCAATGCCCTTCTCAACTAGATATGGAAATATGGCTAACATGCATAGCTGGAAGGTGGCTGATGCATTACATAAATCAAATGACATCTTTTTGTATGCAAATACTCCAAAAGGACATGTGAAAGCATTCTTTTCTTGATTTGTTGGATCTACTGCAATTTTGGTTATAACCAGAATAACCATCCAAAAAATAGTAAAAGGTTTGTCCTATCAATCTCTCCAACATTTAATCCATAAAAGGTAAATGAAAATGATCCTTCTAAGTAGTTGGGTTCAACTTTCTGTAATCAATTCACATTTTCCAACCACTGACTATTCTAGTAGGTATCAATTCATTCTTTTTATTGCGGATAATAGTCATACCTCCCTTTTTAGGAACAAATGGCATAGGACTCAACCATGCACTATCAAAGATGGGGTAAATCATACCATCATTTAGCATCTTCAATACCTACTTTCTTACCACTTCCTTCATGGTTCAATTCAACCTTCTCTGTTATTGAGCTACAAGCTTAAACTCTGGCTCCATGAAAGTCTTGTGCATACTATAGGAGGGACTAATTCCAGTGAGGTTAGTCAAAGACCAACCAATGGCATTTCTGTTGTCTTTCAAAATTGAAATTAATTTCTCTTTTTCTTTTAGTTAAAGAGTGTTGTCGATAATGACTAGTTTGTCATAATTCTCTTCCAGGAACACACATTTGAGATAATGAGGTAATAATTTCAGCTCAAACTTTACAATTGTTTGGTCATCCTTCCCTCATAATATTTCTATAAATGGATTGAAGTATGTACTTCCTTGAGAAAATCTAGATTATTGACATTCTTCTTTTTATTTTCCTTTCTCATTATGCACTTGGTCATATGAATTTACCATAACTTTTTCCATAGGACTATGCATGTGTAACTGCTTCATGGCATCATTTAACACTTCATCAAGCACATCAAACCTGAAACACTCTCACTTATCTCTTACATATTTCATAGTGTTAAACACATTAAAATTAATTTTTTAATCTTGTACCCTCACCTTCAACTTCAACTTTCCATTATCTACATCAATAATCACTCTTGTTGTCTTCATGAAGGGTCTGGCAAGAATCAAAAGGGATCTCTACATCCTCCTCAATATCCATTACCACAAAATCAACTGAAAACATGAATTTATCAACCTTCATAAGCACATATTCAACTACACCATAAGGATATTTGATGGATTTATCTGCTAATTGTAGTGCCATGCAAGTTGGTTTTATGTCTAAATCTCTAATTTTCTTCAAAAAAGATAGAGGCATAAGATTAATGTTTGCCCCTAAATCCAACAAAGCTTTTCCCACAGGTAGTTAGCCTATGGTGACTTGTATGGTGAACCTGTCAGGATCCTTTGATTTTTATGCCAAGGATTTTTGAATGATTGACTGCATCCAATTGCTAATTCTATAGTATCCCCTTTGTAAAATTCTTTTTCTTGTTCATAAGCTCTTTAATGAATTTGGCATATGTTGGCATCTGCTTTAAAACTTACACAAAAGGAATGTTAATTTGCACCCTTTTCAAGATATAGGTGAACCTTGCGAACTATCTTTCATTATCCCTTTTTGAAGGAGCATGTGGATATGGAATATGTTAAACAGGTGGGGACCTAGCCTCAGTAACCTCGTTCCTCTTTTCATTATTTTTGTTGTCTTTTTATTTTATTTTATAATGTTCCTCTCTCTCTTTCTCGTTCTTCATTCATTCCCTCATTTGTCTCATTCACTTCACTTTCCAATGCATAATCTTTGCACTTTCTTTTTCTTATTCAGTAGAAACACTTTTTTCTGTTGATTGTTCCTCACTTGCCTCCCTATGTTCTTACCACTCCTGGTAGTGATTTCCTTGTAGGGTTCTAATGTGAGTTGATTTTAAGATTGCACATTTTATTGATTGCACTTTGTTTATGATTTTTTATTTTTAAGCAAAATATGGTGAGAAACCCAAAGAAGATTCCCACTGGACACGAACTTAACCAAGTGGTTAAGTAAGTGTGAAGGTTCACTTCTAGAGGGCAAAGAGAAAACACAATTATATGGTGATGATGATGAAAGGTGTAAAATTAAAACATATAATGGAAAGCAACAAGATGGAAACACCAAAAAGGAAAAGAAGAACACGAGAATATAAGAGGAATGGAAATAGTGCAAGGAAGGAAGAGATGAAGAGATAGAGGAAGCTTATGGATGATGATGGTAGTCATGCCACTTGGAGTGCTGAGAAACTCCAAGATGAGTGGTGAAGAGCCGCCACTTGAAGTGCACAAACACCCAAGATAAGACCCACAAAAAAAGAGCACTCAAGACTCACTCAATACTCTGACAGAGTTTTTTTTCTATTCAAAATTCAATGTGTAAAAATACATGATGCAGAACACCCTTAATATAGGAGAGAGTGACTTGGGGAGCAAGAGTGAAGGGGGTAGGGGTGTCATTTGTGAGAAACCTTCTAGAAGGTAGGTCAAATAAACCATAAACCTAGGTGCACATGTCACAAAAGGTGGGCTTGGCACAAGCCCAATTTACTAAGCACACCTACTCAAATTACTAAGCACACCCTACTCTAACTTATTCTTCTATTTGTACCTTGAAAGTGAGCCCAATTTAATTACATAAACTTGTATTTTAAAAAGACCAGAAGAAAGAACATTATATGCTTTGGCATATATCTAGTTCTTCTTCTGCTGAGGTCCTTTTGAAGTTTGGTGGGGCCTTATCTTGGTTGTTGAGATAATTGATTTAATTGTGAAGTGTTTGTTGTGTCCTTAATCATCTGTTTGTCGAGATGGTTTGTATCATGCTTCCCAAGTTGGAAAGAATTCGACCTTGAATTTAGAACTCCTAAATGATCACGCTTCTTATTTCGAGCCATAGCCTTACTTTTGGTTGTTTTTCCAACCCTATGAAAAGCTGTTAGCATAAGAGTTATTATTAGAGTTAGAGAATTTACCTTGCTTTTGTTGATTATTCATGTAATTAATCTTCTCTTTTGTGTTAAAATCTGAATATTGACAATGATCATTCAAACGATCTCCTCCACATAAATCACATTTTGATACAACCCAATTAGACAAGGAGATAACCAAGGATACAACAGACACTTCACAATTAAGTCAGTCATCTCAGCATCCAAGACAACGCCCCACCAAACTTCAGAATGACCTCAGCAGAAGAAGAACTAGACATAGGCCAGAGCATCAGATGTTCTTTTTTCTGGTCTTTTTAGAAAAGAAGTTTATGTAAATAAGTTGGGCTTACTTTGGGGTTCCAAATAGAAGAATAAGCTAGAGTAGGGTGCACTTAGTATATTTTGGGCTTGTGCCAAAGCACACTTTTTCATGACAATGCACCTAGGATTAGGGTTTTTAACCTAGTTTCTAGAAGATGTAGGCTAGCTGGGGAGACACTCAACTTTGACCTACCTTCTAGAAGGTTTCTCACAAATGACATCCCTACCCATTTATCTCGCTCTCCAAGACACTCTCTTTTATAAATAGAGTGCTTGCCTCATGAATTTCACACATTGAATTTAGAAAGTAAAGAAACTCTATCAGAGTGTTTAGTGAGCTAAGTCTCCTATTATCCTTAGGTCTTATCTTGAGTGCTCTACACTTCAAGTGGAAGCTCTACACCACTCATTTTGGAGTATCCCATCCTCCAAATGGCATGACAAGCTCTTCATTTCTTCACATTTTTCTTTTATTCTTTGTGCTACTCTTCTTCTCATTGACGTTCTTTATCTTTTCCTTTATTTCGGTTTCATCTTGCTTCATTATATCTTCTACGTTCTTTAATTCCGCCATCATCATCATATTCACCTTATATTGTGTTTTCTCTTTTGCTCTCTAGAAGAGAACCTTCACACTTACTTAACTACTTGGTTAAGTTCGTGTCCAGTGGCAATCTTCTTTGAGCTTATCACCATAATTATTAATCCAAAATTCATAAACAAAAGAGTAACTAATAAAATGTGCAATCCTAAAATCAACTCACATCACCTTTCATAGACAACTATTGCATTAAACTAGACTTCACAAGATGAACTTATTGTGGTAACTAAGCCATTTGGTTGGTGAGAGCCTCAATTTGCTAGGTTAAAATTTTATTCTTGGCTAAAATTGCATTTGTAGTGTAGAATTCCAAAACTCCTTTCCTCTGGATTGACTTCCTACTATGCTACGTTTTTCTATCAGTTGATGATAAGACATTGTACCTCCAACTACTATGTCTAAAAATATTGAAGTGTCTAGTCTCAATCCATTGTAGAAGATGTTCATTTGGTCTACATCTTCAAACCCACGAATTGGGAACTTCCTTGGAAAACCCATGCCACATAAAAAGGTTCATCTTGTCCTTGCCTGAAAGTTGAAGTGTCAAAATTGGCACTCACATATCTTGTCTGTGGAAAAATATAGTAAGAAATTTGCTTTCCAGATAAGCCAAGCTAGTTAAGCTTTGGGTTGGCTATGATTGTATCCATTCTTTAGCTTCACCAATGAGAAAAAATGGGGACAATTTCATGTAAGCAACCTCTTCTTGTCTTGCTTCAAACCCTAAGGTTGCACATAACTAATAGAATGTATCTAAGTGAGCATATGTATCTTCATGATCTTTTCTTGGGATAAATGACCTGAAACCAAATTCAAGAATGTTGGTTTAATTTCAATTCCTCTTGCTGCTGGTGGCATGAAAAATCTATAAAAATGTCGTGGTCCTTGGTGAAAAACATAGCCTCCAAGTTCCTTCTTGGAGGATTTATGATTCTGCCATCCCCATTATCTCTTCCTCCAATTTGTTCAACCATTTGACTTTCCTTTTGAATAATGTGAGATTCTTGAGGTTGGGAAACATAAGAACTTTCTTGATCTTGTCATTTTTTTTGTTCTTTAGTGTTTCTGTTAGTTTTGTTTTGTTCTTTCTTGCTACTCTTTCAACCTCCTACTCAAATAAAAATTTTCAATAGAAGCCCTTCCTCTAAATAGCATAAATAACCAAAACTAAACCAAAGATTAATGTATCAGAAAAATAGAAAGAAATTTTATAGAACTTAACTATGATATGCTACTATATTTACCCTTTACAAAAAAATGTTCAACTACTAATTTCTTAACTAATTCCAGAAAATGATGCCAAAAACTTGTTACGATGTTTCTCGGCAAGTGGATTTTAGTACAACTGATACCGAGTTGTCATATCCTCAAGGATTAGAATGCAATGTAGTAGATGCTACTTATTTCATAAAGTTTGTTGTGTAAAGTTCGCACTTGAAATAGCGTAACATGAATTTGCCTAATATTTGGAAAATGAGTAAAGGTGACTATAAAAATTGGTTTTTTCAAATACGATAAAGAGTTTTCTACAAAAACATGAAATAGACTACACTAAAGTCTATGCACCAGCGACCGGATTAGAAACCATTAGATTGGTGATTGTTGTGGTTAGTTCTAGAAAATGGAAAATTTGTCAAATGGATGTTAAATTTGCATTCTTGAATGGTATTCTAGATGACAAGGTTTGTGTGACTCAGCCACCAGGTTTTGAAGCAAAGGATGTCAGGCACAAAGTGTTCAAGCTCAAGAAAGCTCTCTATGGACCCAAACAAGCTCCTAGAGTGTAGAATAAACTTATAGATTCATTTTTGCTCGAGCTAGGCTTCACAAAAATGTTTTGTAGAATATGGAGTGTTTGTAAGAGAATCACAATGTCAAAGCTTAATCTATGTATGTCTATATATGGATGATCTTTTAATCACAAGAAGTTCAATTACAGAGATTGAGCAATTCAAAAATAGATTGAATGATGCTTTTGAAATGACATATTTGGGATGCTTAACTATTTTTTGGAATGGAATTCGTGTACACATATCAAGGTATTATTCTACATAAAAGGAAATACATTAATGAAGTGCTCAATAGATTCAGTATGGATCAATGCAATGGAGCTAGGGTGCTTGCTGCTAGAAATTTGAAGTTGACAAAAGCCTTGGAAGAGAATGTACTTTATTCAAACAAATAGTTGAAAGCTTGAGGTTCATCTACAATAGTAGACCTGACAAAAGCTATGCAGTTGGACTAATAAGTAGATTTATGTGTAATTCAAGAACCTCTCATATGGCAACAACAAAGCACATATTGACTTATTGTTTCCAATAAGCTTGAATGAATCAAAAGATTGTTTGGAGGCTTCGAGTGATTCAGATTGATGTGGTGATAAGGTGGGAAGGAAAAACACCTATGGATATTTTTTTCAAATATTTAAAAGTACCAATTTCTTTGTGTTCTAAGAAGCAAACTGTAGTTGCGCTCTCATCTTGTGAGGCATAATATATAGTTGCAGTAGAGGCAGCTTGTTAATGTGTGTTGGCTTGAATTAAAGCTAGAACATGTGTGTAACTTTGCGTGGACAACCAATCACCCATCAACCTTGCAAAGAATCCAATCTCATATGGGAGGAGTAAACACATAGAGACCAAGTTCCATTTCTTAAGGGAACAAGTTAGAAAAGGAAAGTTAGAAGTGAAACATTGCAACACCAATGAGCAAGTGGCTGATATGTTCACCAAACCACTTAGACTAGACAAATTTGAAGAACTAAGAGAATGGTTAGCAGTTAGAAGTGTCGCAAAATTTAGCTTAAAAAAAATATTAGAATAAGCTAAATAAAGAATTAATTTATTAACTCTACACAATAAAATCCTAAACTAGATATTTATGTTATTTTATGTTATTGGAATGTTTTTATTCATTCTAATTTAAAGAGTTATAAATAGAAGTACCATTGTTATATCAGTTTTTTTAATAAAAGAATTCAGTTTCAAAGATCCATTCCAATAGTATCTTATACGTGATTCATAGGTTCAGTCTAACGATCTAAAAGTTTCAAGAATTGTTCTGACTTGTATGGAAAGTATTCTTGAAGACAAGTGATATTCTCAACTTGGGAAGAACCAAATCAATTGGATCTAGTGGTTGTAGCTTGGAAGAACCAAATCAGTTGGATCCAGTGGTTAGTATTTCCTATCATTATTATAAAATTCTTAAATAAATAATTAAATTTGAAAATAAAAAATAATTAATAATTATATTAATTAAGTTAGAT
>Ga0123341_1002859_pt1 | contig 14498 bp, 7 predicted proteins | sample Turbeapinknodule_FD_89959 | JGI IMG/M metagenome (GOLD analysis project Ga0123341, IMG submission 89959) | Root nodule microbial communities of legume samples collected from Mexico - Turtle bean Mexico pink nodule | ecosystem: Host-associated > Plants > Roots > Nodule | place: Mexico: Nepantla... | reverse complement strand
TTCGGGTGTGTTTTTTCCTCTTTATCTCTTTTATTATTCCGCTTTATTTATTCAATATTATTTGTCGGGTAGCTCTGTTAGGGTTTTGTTTTAGTGGGAAAATTACCCGTTTTTCCCAACAAGAGGTATACAACTCACTACAAGAAAATAATTAAATAGAATCTGATTTTAGAGACTAAAATAACTAGTTACTATTTGATTAAATTAAAGACCATTTTATAAACTAAAAAAATTATTAGTATATAAAGTAGTTTCTATTATTAATACAAGTTTATAAAATGGTTTCTAAATTGGTATCTAACCATTAGCTACCAAGGTTTTATCTACTTATTACTTTATATTTTAAATTAGTCTTTTAGAGACTAATTTAAAATCTAAAATATTAGTAGTTAAAACTAAGGTAACTAATTTAGATACCAATTTAGAAACCATGTTATAAATTTTTATTAACAATAGAAACCACGAATAATTTTTTAGTATCTAAATTAATATATAATTTAGTCAATATAGTGACTAATTATTTTTTGTCTTTAAATTTGGTTACTATTTAATAATTTTTTTGTAGTAACTACAGAGGTGCACTTTGTTTGTTGATCTACACTCAAACTTAACAAACTGCATAATTCTTGCTTCATTAAATGTTCTGTTATTTAACATTATTTAGTTCCTCTTCTTCCAAGGACTTCATACAATCACAAGTCAAAGTCCTATTCAATATACCTCAACTTACTCAAACCAAACCTACATTGATAGAAGTGTGGTATTGGCTTGCAAAGGAGAATTGTAGTTAAATTTACCTAACTATAGCAAGAGGTTAACACAACATAGGATGTGACAAAGTAAAAAAAATGTGACCTTACAAAATATTTCTTTTCCTTGGATTATCCTTAGTCAATAGTCCATTTACGAAAATCTCCATGCACAACATTTAATTTGATGGAATATTATCACAAGAGTTTAAAGGTAAGGATCTTGTTGTTGTTCACCATTTCATATTTGAGAGATGTGTCAATATGACAAAATTTATGCCACAAGTTTTACTCTCTTATACCCATATATCATCTATACATATTTTGTTAAACTCGTTTTATCTAATAAAGTTTTCACATGTAATAATAAAAGATTTTCATTCAATATAATTGTCTCCTCACAATAAACTTTCAATCTCAGTTATTATCCACCCAAACACACATGTCTTTGACACATTGATTTTGTTGTTTTGATTTACGAATAACATGTTCAAATCTTTGTATCAATTGATTCTCTTTGTCCAAAATCTAGTATTTGTCTCATCTCCCACTTTTCTATTTACCATATAGTCGAGCCATTTCTATTGATTTTCTATACCATATGCTTTCGTCATGTCACTCCACTAAATGAAGCACTTTTTATCCAAATATGTACAATCTCCATATTTGGATTTCAATATTTTAGCTCAAAGACTTGTCATGTGATTAGAGTTTTCATCTCCATTTTCACATGATACAAGCTCACTAACTTTCACATATACTAGAATAATTTAAATCCAACTTTAAAGAAAACTTGCACAATACCAAAATACCAAATGATTTTCCTCTAATAAACCAAGAGAATTATCATGAGATAGTCAATCCGAATGTATTTTGCAATAAGTCTTCCTCCAAGTCAATCTTAAAGTTCACAAGTAGACAAAAAAATTCCAAAATCACCATACTTATGTCTAACAACACTCTTATTGTATCAACACTAAAATTTGGATTAAAAAAATTGAGTAAGGAAGCAGATGTATTAAAACTCACCACTTTCCTTAGAGTAACTATTTTTTCAACATTGGTTAAATCTTCAAAAGCTACACTTCCCCAAGAATAATTCCACCAAATATTCACTCCTAACATTTGATACATCCACAAACTAAATGTACTTTCAAAAGTTAGGCAACCAAAATGTATTTTGCAGCAAAATTTCCACCATGATCAAACACACAACTAATATGCAAAGCAAATACACCAAAACAATTAACATGTATGGCGACACCTCCTCCCAAACATTATTACATTCTTATGTAGCTACATATAACCTCAACAACTAGCCAACCTATACAATACCTAGCTTTTAGAGCTTCAAGGGCAAAATTATGTACTATGAGCCTTCTCCTTTATTATCATGTTGTTGCACCAACACCACCAATTTAAGTAATCGAACTTACATAAAAGCATAAACCATTATGCCACGTAAAGACTAAGAACCAAACAATTTCAAGTGTATACCTCCTTAAGCTAAAAGACACTACCTTATAGACTTAGCCATATTGCTCTAAATCAAAGAGGTTGTTCTCTTAATGTGATTCCAAGAATTTAGGCCACAAATACTCCACTACATCTCATAATATATACTAGCAAACACAATCCTTACTTCCCCTCTTGTTCCTCCTTGAAATTGGTTTATCTTAGCTCCTTTATTGAGCATAAACCAAATTTGTTTGACCAAAACAAATATGAGATTTCCTATTGCAAAAAAAAAAAAGTACGTGCAAAGGATAAATTAAATTTCTCACTGGTCTCATTGACCGAAATCTACTCATCTACACCATTCTCTATGAGATCTATTATTGCAAGGGCCTAGAAACAATCTTCTTTCTTCTGAGACTGTTGACTTCTTGGTCTTCTTTCTCGGTGCAAGTTCTTGGTATGGGCTTTTGGCTTGGACTTGGATATGACTTGTAGACTCTCATTTCTCTGGGCTAGGTCAATTGGATCTCTCGGTTCTTGGTCTCGGTTTCCTCTCATGGATGAGTGTGTACCTAAAAGGTGCTCCGATGCCAAAGTAAGAATTGGTACTAGTTAATTATCAGATAAATTCACTCTACTTACCTCTTGGGTTGATCACCTATTTATAACACTTTCTTATTGGACTTCAATTCCAGTTGGGTTTTTACTCTTTGCACCTGATCTTCTTTAAGCACACCCTTTATGTTTTGGGCCCTTTAGATGGGCTTTTCCATAACAAATATTTATTTATTTATTTATTTAATTTTCACCTTTCAGTTTTCCTATCGGCCAACCTCTCGGCCGTAGACAGTACACAACCAAGTTATTAATTTTAAGAACTCATGATGGAATGTTACATTAATAAGGTTACTTAATAATTTTCTTCCTAAACAAACCAAATTCTTCTTCATAGGAGTTTCCATTGTCATCTATATCACTCTCCTGTATCTTTTGTAATTTCCTTCTTTTATTTGGAGAAAAAACATTATTGAACTATGAAACACGCTTTCTTCTCATTCATTTTTCAAACCATAAACCTATAATATTATAACTAACATGACTATTTTTTAGAACAACCTTTTTTTATCAATTGTGGAATTCAACATAGTAAATTTTGGATAAAAACCTTAAAATCTCGATAATTTATTGATATTATATGAAACAACCACTTTCTCTATATAAAAGGTTGTGAATAACTTTTGTACCAATATATTAATGATATAACATGATAAATGTGCATTTTAAAGCTTTAGTGTAATATATTGCATATTTATTATTAAGAAATAATTGTTTTTTTTTTTCAGTGAAGAATGAATAAATAAAATAAAAAGTAACACTTGAGGGGTGTCCTAATCCTTATACAAAAGAGAGTAAGATTAACTTACTCCAAAGTCATAAAACCTCAAGCATTACAAGAAAAGACAAATTAAAGTCTAGCTTCTTGATCTATCCCTTCCTTTTTAACATAACTACCTCAACACTTCTGCATAAACCAATATTTCAAGATAATTTCCAAAACCAACAACATGGATACAATAACTTTGACATATTCCACAACTTCCAGAATTAACAGTGTTGACTCTACTAAGACAACGTCTCCACAAAGATAACTCCTATATGTGATTAAAGATGTTGATGCTCATCTACCATTCTTTATTGACAACTTTTAACACCTTCTGCATTAAACTCTTAAACTCCAAATAGCAGCTATAGGACCTGGCTTCCTTGTTTCAAACTTACCACGTATTCTGCACCTACTACACCATACTACCCCACCATTCGTGTAACATCATCACCTGAACCAAAAAAACTTAACCTTTCTCTTCTCTCATCCATATGACAGATATCAAAGCATAACAGTTCTATTTGACAACAATAAACATGCAACAAATTTAAATTCAAAACCATAGAACAAGTGAACAAGTTAAACAATTATACTCACAAAATTATTTTGTTACCATGTTAATACAAATTAAGGGTGATAAAATCCAATCAGAAAAGGAGAAGTTAACTTTCCTTATTTTATGTTTCAACCATGCCCATGATTGGACTTGTGCCATGGTGAGAATTTCCTCAGCATCTATCTTTGCATGATTAAAAATAGTTTTGTTTCTATGCTTCCAAGTACACTATATCACAGAAACCCATATGCTTTTCCACAACTTATTGCCTTCATTGTTAAAGCAAATGGTGGAAAATTGTTCAAAAATTTTAACCACCTCATTATGATTCACCGAACTAATCCCAAGCCACCTATTGCACATATTCCAAACTAAGATTGAAACCTTGCATGAAACAAGAATGTGTGATATCGATTCCTCTTCCCTCTTGCATAAGACACATAATGTATTTGTCAACATCACCCTTCTTTTATACAGGTTTAGCATTGTTGCTATCCTATCTGATAAGGCTCTCCACACATAAAACTGCGTCGATGGCATAACCTTCAGATTCCAAAGATATGCAAACACCTCCTGGACACTCCTTGTTCCATGATTTGTTAGAATTTTATAGGCAAATTTTACTGAGAAACTATATGAGGGAGGGCCATTCCATAGTCATAAATCCTCCTTATCTTGATGTAGGGGAACCTGTGATATACTTGCCATAAAATCTTCAACCATAGGTTTTTCCCACTCGAACCATTCCCTTCTCCAACTAAAAGCCCACTTCCACCCCTTTGTAGACTAACTTCCAAATCTCCCAATAGGGTTATCTTTAAGCCGGGAGTTATTGTAAATTCTGGGGTATCTCTCTTTAAGCTGAGAATTATCAAACCATTCATCTTCCCAAAATTTGAACTTCTTCCCCGATCCTACTTGCCAAACCAAATTTGGAACGAACCAACTGCTTCCTTGGTCTGAGAGGCTTACTTTCGATAAGTCATCCCACCATCTAGATTTATACCCATTTTGAGTCGGTGTAACTGAATTTGCAGTCCCCCAAGACCCATATTTTGATTCCAGTGCAACCTTCCAAAGGCCATGCTCGGGAGATCTCAATCTCCATAACCATTTTTCCAAGAGTGCGTTATTAAAGATATCAATGCTCTTGATACCGAGTCCCCCGTCCTCTTTCGGTTTACAAATATTCTCCCAACCAATTCAAGCATTTTTCCTCCCTTCCGAACCCCATCCCCGTAGGAAATTTCTCTGTAATTTTATAATTTCCTTGCTCACTCCTTTCGGGGCTTTAAAATAAGATAGGAAAAACAGAGGCATGACATTAAAAACAGATTTTTATAAGACATATTCTTCCCGCAAAGGATAGGTTCCTCTCTTTTCACACCGAAAGTTTCTTTCTAATCTTTGATAGCACAGGTTCCCAAAAAGAACATCTAGATGGGTTACCACCAACAAGCAGGCCTAAGTAAGTGAAAGGTAATTCCATTAGGCTACAATGTAGAATTTCGTAGTACATATTCACCACATTTACTCTAGGACCAGAACTTAATTCGAAACATCTTAGAATAACATTGATAACCATGATATTCTGCATAGTGAACTCACAAATGAAAAAGATGTTATCAACAAACTGAAGTAAATTCACATCTACATTTTTGTTTTCAACTTTTATTCTCAAAAATAGATTTTTTCTAGTCGCTTTTACTAAACCCTGTAATTTTTTTTGTTTTTTGGCACAAGAAAGAATTGTTTGATTTTCAAGAATATAATTTTTAGTATTTTATGTAGAGATGTTGATAATTATAATGTTACAATGATCAAGTCAAAACTATTAACTATTAACTTGATGATAGTATTAAACATATATATGCTCCGTGTAAATCTGCCTTTAACTCCTTTATCAACTATATCAATAACTAATAATTTAGGTAGATATTTTTTTAAATGTTTTGAATTATTTTTATTTAATTTTCTGTTATTCTTTAAATATTTTATTTAAGAATATATAATTATACTTAATCTGAAAATAGGTTTGTGACTTTTTACCCCTTCAATTTTTTGTATCATTTGATGGTGGTGTGAGGGTTTAAATTCGAAAGGGTTTTAGGATTGGGAAGAAGGAAGGTGCGAAATCGAAAAACAGAGCATGGGGAAGAAGGAAGGAGATCTATGGGACGATTCAGCTCTCATCACTGCCTTCGACCACGCTATTTCCACTTACAAGGTTCTCTTCTCTCTCTCTCTCTCTCTAATGCCAAATAATTTCGTAACCATCACTCTTCGCCATTCAAATTATGTGTTTATCTATTAAATTCGCAATTTATATATTTACAGAAAATGCATATCAGCGGCAAGAACAAAGACGCCGTCGCTCAAGAGGCGGAGACAGTGATCGGAGAAAAAGCCTCTTATGTTGACTTCGCAAGTTCCGACCCTACAAGGTTCGATTCAACTCGCATTAGTGAGCGTATAATTGTTGAACCAAAACACTCGATTGAAACATGCTTCAATCTTCTTCGTGTTTATTAAATAATATATATTCTTTTTTTTTTTATCGAGCTACCGTGCATTCCGTGGTATTTCTCAAACGTGTAACAAGTTGTATCGGCATTATTATTAGTATGTCCTACACTGGACAATTTTAGTCTTTGTTTAGCCTTCCACTTCTCATAATTGTATGATGGAGTGCATTAAACCGAACATAAACCGTCATAGCTTGATGCTGTTATGCCACCAAGAAAAGGTCTCAAATGATTTTTCAATGTTAATGCTGTCAAAGAGAAATTAGGTCACGATATAGGCTTATAGTACACGGCAGTAGTTTTTATTGTTATTCATTTTTCTCAATTTGTTTTGCTTTATTGAACTCAGGGATGCTGACCCGAATGACCATATTCCAGCTACTGACGTGCTTGATTCAGGTGAGACTAGTAATGAGTCAAAACTGGAAGAGGATCATCACATAGAGTCACTGGTAGACCAATCTTGCCTAGATTCAATAAGTGGTCAAGGCATCCAGAGTGGGCAGAGCGGTTATGCATATGCGGAAGGTGTAGATGATTATAATCAGTTAGTTGCGCAGTATTATGAACTTGAGGAGAAAAGGGTGAAGATTTTGGAGCAACTCAATCAATATGGCACTTTGAATTACCAAAATGAGGCTGCTGTTTCTAGTTCTAGTGTACCATATTCTAATTCTCAAGAGTATTCAATGGCTGCATACCAAGTTTCTGATCCAAATGCTGTCTGTACATGTTGCCCCTGTTATAGTCAATGTCTGCCAGCAACCATGAACACAGTTCATGGTTGCTCTTTGGGTGGATTATCTGTTGGCAAGCCTTGTAACAATGCTTCTGTGGAAATGGATCATAAAATGTCATTTCCTTGTGAAGATGATAAAATTCGCAAAATGGCAATGGGAGCTGCAGAGAAGGCACTGTCTACTATTAGAACAACCATATCTGGTGATTTTAATGTAAATGAAGGTAAATCCATTGTTTTTCTCACAATGTTTGTGTAGTTTATAGTTTCATGTGAACCATTGTAATTTGATTTGATGAGTTAAGAATTGAATTACATTCTAGTTGGCAATAATAACTTGCCATCACTTGTTGTTTATAAAGTTTGGTATCAACTGTTTTAATGTATGTTGGTTTTTAAACGATTCACATATTGTAACATAAATATTTCCTCTTTCCTTCTTGGGTTTTGTTTAGTTTGTTGATGAAACTATCACAGTTATCAAATGCTTAATGTCCTTCGACCTTGTTATGTTTCTATGGCTTTACTTTGTTATCTAGATATGGGGCTTTATTTCATTACTATCTCAATTTTTTAGTTTATTTGGTGATCATTATAATTGTGTTTGCTACATGCAATTCAGGAAAAGAGAGAAACAATTCTGAACCTGAAGAAATTAATGGTCCTGAAACGGATCTTGCTGCTGTTTTGAATGCCTGGTATTCTGCTGGCTTCTATACTGGAAAGTAAGTGCTAAGCAAGTTTTATTTATGATTAATGTTGGTCATTTGTTATTCAAGCATATATCTAACTTGCTATAGGTAATTGATAAATTTTATTATTATTTTAACAAAATATAGTGTTTTGGATTATCTGAGTATTATTAAACTTTTCATTACTTAAAAGACTTTAGTTTTTGTCTTTGTGCTATATATAATTGTTCATTCAATTGAAACACATGATTGAAGGAAATTATTTTTGGCACAGAATAATATGATTACATAATTAGTGATTATTGAGCTGTTTGCATAAAAAACTGTCTGGTTTACATGTTTAGTGAGCTGTTTGGGTTATCTCAAACAAACCTCTACCTGTATGTTTTCCTTTCTTTTCGTATAATGATTGGTGTTATGATGATGACAGGTATGTTGTTCAACAATCCATTCAAAACAGAAGACAAATATAAACAACTACATCTTCAAGTAGAGTCAAATGGGTTCTTATTGTGATTATTTCTCAACAATTGGGTTATTGATCTTCATCGTAGCTTCTTTGGGAAATCAGAGCTATGGTATTATGATCTGATTGGACAGGCTGGCTCATAAATTTTGAAGCCCCGGTGCTAGTTTTCTTAGCAATATTTTACTGGATATATTCAGGAAGTGTTTTTGCTGTCTGCTGCAGACATGAATTTCTTGCTCGATTTGGTTTGGATCGCGGAACTTTAAAATGGATAATTTTTTGTTGTTGTTTAATGTCTGTATTTAGTAGTTGGGTATTAGCGAGAGAAAAGTGATCCCATCACTTATTACTTTTTTTCTTAACTTCACAAGGAGAGTTGAAATGGTGTTACTGGGTCTATATGATGGCTTATGAGAGCCCAACCATGCTTGCGTCGATGCCAAAGTTGAATATCATCATACGTCTAATTTAGTCTGTGGTATGATTTAAGTTATTTCTATTGGATACATTTGGGTAAATAGTTTATTTAATATTGTTCTTATTCATTAAGTTTTTTTTTTATCGTGTACTTGTCTATATACAAGTTATTTCTACAATTAAGAAAAATTGTTAAATTGTTTTCGCATATTATCCATGAAAATTGGTTAAAATAAGCTTAAAACAGCTTATGGACAAATCGTTGGTATTCTACTAGTGTTCATGTACAGTGTAAATAACATGATCTAGACGCAAGTTATTTCTTCATTGAAAATATTAACTATCATTTAAGTTTTTATTTACAGTTCACAAATGCCTATTAGTCTTGTCAATTTTACACATAAACCACGTAGGGCCCAAAAGCACGGTTACTAGAATGGCTGATGGTTGTTGTGTCTAATATTCCAAGGAAGATTTTGTTTACACTTCCTAATGAAATCCCACTTTTCAACAAATCGTATTGTTAACGCACCTATTAAGATGAGTTTCATATTTTAATTATTTTTTTGCTTACTCTTGTTTTCTACATCACTTTTTAGACCTTAACACTTGATATACATGTGAGAAACTCGTTTATTGCATTGCAAACTCTCCCTTCACCTCCATACTTCACTCCATACCTCTCCCCCAGCACCGTCATATTTTTTTTAAAAATTCTATCAATACTCATTTTAAGTATGGTAAAAAAATGTATTTTAAAATTCTATCAATACTCTTATTAAGTATGGTAAAAAATATGGTGTTTTCTATTTTCATTTTCTGGTGGTGGTTGCTTGGGGTGATTGATAGTCCAATTAAGTTTTTCAATTATTGTGTTTTCATTAGCTTATTTTTTTAAAACTACAAAGTTCAGAAAAAAAATAGTAAAATGCAACAATAAAGTATAAAACTTTAAAAAAATATTCCTGAACTAAAAAACATTGAGTACAACAAAAGAATGAAAATGTTTCAGACGTATGTGGGTGTGGGGATGTAGTTAAAGTTATTTAAAAAGGTGAAGTTATGTTTCATTTAAGATTGTTTAAATTTTTTAAAAAGGTCAAAACTGACTTTTTGCAATTAATATTCGCAATTAATATGGAGATGGAGAGGAAAAATATGGTGGAGGGAGAATTTGCCTTATTGTATTATATATGTTTTTAACACCATTACTCATGATTTTGCTCCAAAAGCTACTGCTATTAACGCAGCGAGGAAAATGACCTCAATGTAGTTACTCCCTCCCTGTACAAATTTTGTAATTGCAGCTTTATCTCGGTTGACTTCCCACATGTAGGTAGATCATACCCGTACTTTATTGGCAGCTTCCTTGATCTGATCAATTGTAAAAATGCCAAAGAAGTCATCATCTGTGACACCATTGATAACTGCCAATGCAACATCATCAACACTAACTGGTGGAGCCAAGAGTAGATCAGATGCAGGAAGAGAGCTTAAAGGTTTGGTGAAGTTCTCTACTGCTCGTAGAATTTTTTCTGCTGGCTCCCCTACCAAATCCAGAGGAACCTCAAAACCATCCACTCTCCTTTTCCCATATATGAACGCAGGTCTTAAGACAATACCTGAAGATGTTAACATGACAGTGAAATTCAAGAATGCAATCAATAAAAACATTAAGACCTATCCATTAGCTTTATATCCTGAAAAAATATGATATTCATCTTCCAGAAAATCTATTGCAGGATCCTCAACGAGCTTTCGCTATATTTGTTTCAAAATAGTCTTTTCAATTCAACAAATTGAATCGTTTACAGATCTGGTCTGGTGATGCTATCAGCAAATAAGTAACCATTGGATCCTTATTAACAAATTTGGAATATCAATTTAGTTTAAGTTCATGACAGACTAGAATAATGACCTGAACTGGGGTATTTAGAGAGAACCTCGGATTCTGCTTTCCTCTTTCCCGTGAAGTACCCAGAGGAAAGTAAAAATGATGGTAAGTTATAATCGTGAACTGAGATCAAGATGAATTTGGGAATTCCTGCAATGCAGAAGTGAGTGAGAACAGAATAGCACATTAATTTATTAATCTATGGTTCCATTCATAAATTCAAAGCATCTAAAGAAGAAATACCCCGAATAGAATGCAAGTATACACATATCTCAATAGAATTAACGTGAATGTAAGACAACGGCTTACAACAATTTCTCATCCAAACCAACAAGCTGAAATGTGAAGAAAATTTTGTGCAAAATGAACATGCTGAAGAATTGGGAAAGTGCCAAGGGATTTTTTGACACAACTGGTAAGTCAGAGTTAGCTGCTTGTTAGTCCAGGTCATAACTATTTCCTTATATTTCATTAATTCATTACTCGAGCAAGATTTCATTACTAATCACATCACATGCATTGCAGATGACATTATTACAATTAGTAACTAAACCTTACCTACCATTGATCCTATTGCTTGATCAAATTTTAAGTGACAACTGAAAATGATGTAATTTGCAGTTATAAAATTAGTTGCATTGGTTAATTCCACTACTCCTTCCCTAGATCCATAAATATTCTCAAAAAATAAATAAAGCAGAGCAAATTGGAGACAGCAAAGTGTCAGATAAGAATAGAATCTCTTCGGAGAAAAGAACTCTAGAAATTACATATGGATCCGTCTCCTACTAGCATATTTGTAAATAGTTGAGATCTTCTTGATGTAATGATACTGTTAGACAATTCATTACATTTGTTCAAATAAAACTACCTACCTGTGGTAACATATGACAATTAAATAATTTAAATGAGGTTGATGCTTGTTTCATAAAGATCAGAGAACATTGCTATCAAAAGTTTACGTCTTGCATTATGGAAGGGTATGAATGAAACTCTGTCTAAAATATAGTCTAACATGAATAATAAAGGTCGAACACAGGTGAATTTAACTGCAAATTAGTGCTCAATGAGATGGTTCACCATATTCCTTTGCAGCATTCACAGCCACAACATTAGCCTCGCCATTAATTTTTTTCATCTGTTCGTCACTACCAAAACCTCCAAGTGTTGAAACAACTGCAGTAGCTCCAACAAGTACTTCATCCCAGTTTACATAAAAAACATCTCCTGCACATCAGGCAATATACTGATTAGCCTCCAGAAGGAAAAAATGGATATCACTTGAAAAATTGTTTATATGCCGCAACACATTATATTTTGTATATTTCATAATATACATTCAATGATATGATTATTATGTTAACATGCTACCAAATATCAGAGGAAACAATAGGATCTTTTCTATCAGATCATACTAGGTGTGTGTACCTTCAGGCTAACGTGATATACACCAACAATTGCAAGGAACAGTAAAGAAGATAATATTAAAGATAACATATTAACATTGACATTATACTTTAATAGGTCCAATCACAGTCTATTAAAATCTGCAGAACTATTCAAAGCAAATCCTGTTTATCATAGTTAATTCTGAGTTACCATGAATTCATAATACACTAATTTGACATCTATCAATCAAATGCTTAATATCAACTTCAAAACTCCAAAGTCCTGTGCTAAGATTGTGCCATAATTTTTTGTTACGTCTGCATGTCTTTTATCTATAAAAGGGTATAAACATAAGCACAATTAGAAAGGCAACATATAAATATGCACAGTTCTGTAACATAAACATATTGGTTGACTATATGAAGTGAGTAAATTATATGCATCATTATTGATCTTAATAGCTGCCTGCTCTTCTCAACAATCCACATGGTGTTTTACTCTCACCCTACCCTCTTTGTGTGTATGCTCAGATTCCCTTAATCAATATAAAGAAAATAATGATGTATCTGTTTATTATTAGGTTAAGTTAACATGCCTGAAATCCAAGTAACCTGATCTACCCATGCACCTGTGTAAGTAGGTTGCCCTGACCTGTAAAACAAAATGTTTGTTAAATAAGCAAAAACAAAATACAGAGACGAGGAAACGGATAGACAGACAGATGCAGGCAATTGGTTGGACATTTTTCAAACCTGCTTAGGCTTATGACCTCTATGCCCCTAGATACTGCTGCCTTGCATATGGCAGAACCAACAAAGCCATTTCCTCCTAAGACTACAATCTACAAAAAGAGACATAAATGCAAGAACTTTTATGTAAAAAGATCCAAAAATACATAATCTATGCCTCATATTATTAAAAGAATGAGATATATACATACCCGTTCACTTTTAACATCAGCCACAACATCTATGGTGTTGGATTTAGAATCAGCACTGACACCTGCTTCTGCATAACTAAAATTAACTGCAAACCTGCAGAACAGTATACATAAACCATTAGGCAGCATTCCATAGATATTTAAATCATGTCTAGGATCATTCAACAATCAGGACCCATTAAGCAAAGGGGGAAGCCAACTTGATCAATATCAATCACCATTGTTACGTAACTTCCACAATAACCCTCTGTACCAAAATCACCATACCATATCCCCATTAAGCAAAGGGGAAGTCAAACTTGGTCAGTATTAGTTACATAGCTCCCTAAATAACCCTGTATACCTCATATACTGAAATTCCCATACCATGCACAGCATACTGAATTCACCGCGTACCACCAGGTTCTCCTAAAAGGAGGTCCTGTAATGATAACGTAAAAAGTGATGAACTGTGCGCCTGTGCCACGGTAACAATGCATGACCATCACCAAATAGCTAAGCAGAGACCATCTAAACTTAATGCAAAGTGTTTGTCACATGCGACACAAAAAATTGAGAATTATATTGAAAAAAGTATGTACACTGCAGCACAAAATTACTACATAAGTGCTTTCCTTGATCAATACCAAATTCTTTTAGTTACAATCCAATGTAAACCATTGATCCTTGTTAAATAAGTTAACCTACAACATGCTGAAACCCCACCTTACAGTTCTATGTAGCCTAAAAAGACTTAGTTTCTTTTTACCACCCCAAACCAAATATCTAAAATCCTTAGAACAGAAACCACTAGCATAAACTCCTTCACTGAACAACCCTGAAATTGAACTTACAATCTATTACATCCACTTCCACCCTCAAACTGAAATTGACGAGTGTGAAATCAAACCACCCATCACCGAACAAGCAAAGAACCCAAACCCAGTAAACTAATTTCCCGGCCCACGTGTTCCAAACACTGACAAATAGCAGAAAAAACAAGAATTCCAGTTTTATTTTTAAAATTAAACCAGAAAAAGAAAATGAAAGAGAAGAAATTGTGAAGTCGGGGGAGGGGATTGGAGTACTAACCGGTGATTTTTGAAATGCATGTTGGGGTGAGCTTGAAAAGGAGGTCTTGTGAGGGAGAAGGCTCTGGGAATGGGACGAGCGGAAACGGCAGGGAGAATAGACAAAAACGACGCCATTTCAGCTTAGGCACTTGTCAGAAGAGAAGAAGGGAGAGGGAAGAAGAAAGAAGAAATGAGAGAAAAGACAAAAAAAAAAAAAAAAAAAAACTTCTAAAT
>Ga0123341_1002858_pt1 | contig 14501 bp, 18 predicted proteins | sample Turbeapinknodule_FD_89959 | JGI IMG/M metagenome (GOLD analysis project Ga0123341, IMG submission 89959) | Root nodule microbial communities of legume samples collected from Mexico - Turtle bean Mexico pink nodule | ecosystem: Host-associated > Plants > Roots > Nodule | place: Mexico: Nepantla... | reverse complement strand
TCCACTAACTTGAATAGTTCTCCCAGTCCCCAAACTAGTTCGAGAACAAAAACTAATTTATAAACCAAAAGTTTTTTTAGTTTATAAAGTGATCTTTAATTGAGTCAATATAGTAACTAATTACACTACAAGAAAATCACGAAATAGAAACCAATTTTAGAGACCAAAATTAATTAATTGTTATAGTGACTAAATTAGAGACCATTTTAGAAACTAAAAAAACTTTTGGTTTATAAATTAGTTTTTGTTCTCGAACTAGTTTGGGGACTGGGAGAACTATTCAAGTTAGTGGAGTGATAGTGTTTGACTGTCTGAATACTGTAGATAATGACGTACCTTTCTCCTTGGAATGCGTGATATTTATATTACCTTGATGGGCCCTTGTTGTTGGGTCGGATTAAGGAGTTGGTTTGCGATTAGGGTTGAATTAGGTCTTCTCTTAACCATGGATTAGTCTTGCTAATCGGGTCAACCTTTGACTTGAGCGTCGCATGTCGGTCGGCCACATGTGCCACGTGGTCAACCTTGTCGTTTGGGTTGGGGTTTGGTTTACTGAGTCGGCCAAGACAGGTAGACCGGTCGACCGTCCCAGTACAGTTGCCTCACACGCTCGAGAGGTGGTACAACCGAAGAGTCTGAAGAATGGGTCTCGGGCGGTTCATGCAATGATGAGTGAAGTGACAGTAGGGGACGTTTGATCGACTGACGTGACGCGCATTTATGAGGGGTTTTTTGGGGCGCCCAACGATGTGGACCGTTGGATCAAGCGCATCCAATGGCTGAAATTTTGTGACGTTTGGGTTTCTAAGGTCCTTCCGGGCTATAAATAGGGTCTGGGAACAGTTGCGCTTTACGCGTTATCTTTGATTGAGCTCCAACACCTCGAACTAATTTGACCGATCTTGGTTGCTTCCCTCGTTCGCCTAAAGGTTAGTCATATCTACTCATTCGCGTCCAACTTCTTCTTCTAAGTCTCCTCCCGAACCTCCCTCTTGTTCGTCGTCCTCCTCGTCCTCTTCTTCTTCTTCCTCCTCTTCGTCTCACCAGGTTGCTTCAGCCGGGGAAGTTAGGAATGTTGCTTCCCCGTCGGAGAGGGTGAGGGTCAACGCTGGTAATGCGTCGGATAGGTCGGTCCCTTTGGAACGACCGCGCCCTCACGTTGGGCCTTCCTGGGTTGACCCCAACATGTGTGAGGTGTCGTCTTTTTTCTACACGAATGCCTCTATGGCCGAGTTCTTGAACGATGTTCCTGTTTTAAAGGCTTCGGCCGAGGAATCCTTGTTGGCATTCGGCCCTTGCTCTTTGGGGGACCGTGTGTATAGGGAGCGGTCATCCATCGAGCGCCCCTTCTTTTTCATGTAAAGTTGCCTTTTTGCGAACCTCCATGTGTCCCTTCCCTTTGATGCCTTTACGGCCGGGGTCCTTAAGGAACTTAACGTGGCCCCGACACAGTTGCATCCCAATTCGTGGGCGTTCGTGCAAGCCTTTCACATAGTGTGTCGGACGTTTGGTGATGACATTGAGCTCTTCTCTTTTATCGTTTTTGGGTGGTTTGCGGAAGCTTAATGAGTTGTAGGTGGATCAAGGCCCTCCTAGGAGGTGTGGTAGCCTTGTAGGTGCTTGATAGGTAGGGAAATAGGAGAGGTTCGGCCAACTCCTTTTGGTTGGTGAAGAGTTGAAGATTAAAGCCCTAATTCTAGAGAGATTTAGGCAAGGAGTATGTATGGCACAAATTTGGCAGCATAACTATACTTAAAATAATCTTATCAAAACATGAGGTAGGCTCCTCCTTAAATAGCCTTGGAGGACCAGAAATGCAAATGTAAATGAAGAGGAAATGCTAGCCAAATTACATGCAAATGTGAGCACATGGGAGCACATGGGATGGTGGCTCCAAAATTCAGCACATGTGAGGTAGGTTCTAGAATTCTTCCATGTGCTAGGAGTTCTAGAACCTTACGCTCCACTTAGGCTAATTGTGGGTTGGACTTAAGTTTAATTAGGAGTAGGAAACTCTAATTAAACTTAGGTTAGCATTTTAGGTACCACTTTGCATGTTTCAACACATTTACAAAAATATTTAAACTATGCTACTTTGACTAGAAAAGTAAGACAAACTATGACACACTAGAGTCTTTGACATGTAAAATGTGTCCTCTTGACCCCTATTTGACTATGACTCTAGTGGTTGCCTCAAGGTAGCATTTTGGTGGCCTCTCAAAGGGTTGGTGTTGGGGCCTCTTCCATCATTTAGGGTGCGTCCTCTTCCTTCGTGTTTTTTGCATTTTTACGCATCCCACCCGGCCAAGGTGGCCGGTTGGCATTCTTTGGTGAGCCAGGCCGGTAGCGTGTTATTCAAGCCCTTCACGGCTTCTTATAAGAATTTCAAAGAGAAGTTCTTTAAGGTGTTCGTGGAGCCGGCCGGTACACGTTATTTTTTTGACGAGGTTGGTCAATCTCGGTTTCCTTTGTTCTGGACGAGGAAGCCTACGAAGATCACGAATTGACTGAGACTGGCCTATCTGAGTGAGCATGAGCGGTTCATCTTTTCTTTATTCGATAATCTCCCCAAGAAGCTCCCCGCTCAGCCGCTCATGTCGCTGTACACGGTGACCGATCGCGCGGCAGCTTTCGAGGGTATGTGGTCTAACACTTGTCTGTTTTGTTTTTCCTGCTTTGTCTGACCGGTTTTATTTTATTTGTTTGTAGAAATTGCTAAGAGAGAAATACCGCAAGCGGTCGATATGTTGCACGCTTTCCAAAACAAGCTAACTAAGAAGAGGGGGGCCGCTGGTGCCAAGGCCCCGATCGAGGAGAGTGCCCGGACGGGCCCCTCTAAGGGTTCTAAGAAGCACGGTCGGGAGGGGAGTAACATTGCCCGTACCGTGAAGGCAGCGGGGCAACTGCCGACACCTCCCCCGAGCCGATCAGTGAGGGCTGCATCGCCGCCCAATGATGACTTCAACCGCTCGATCCCAACGGCGGTGACGATGCCCGTATCCGCCTCGGGTGGCTCATCCTTGGCATTGCTGGGGGGTGATCGGTCCTTCTCACAGGTCGTTAGCTTTAACCTGCCTCCCAGCCTCGAGGGGTTAATAGGATCGGTCCGAAGACGACTTTCTCGACAGCGGCGTCGAGATGATCTGTCGGGGGCTGGTGTTGGCACGCTGAGGTGCCGACGCTCGGAGGGGCCGCGTGGAGGACGTGTCGCGCCTCGAACATGACCTCCAAGAGGTGGGTCAAAACTTGAAGCAGGTCGTGAAGGCCAACACAACTTATGAGAAGAAGTTGTGTGTGCAAGCTGCCGAGCTGGAGCTGCGTAAGGATCGGCTTGCCGAGGTGGAGAAGGTCGATGCCGACAAAGCCGCGGAGATTACACTACTCTGGAAGGCGTTGGATGCGGCCGATCGCCGGGCCAAGCTATTGGAGAAGGAAGTCGCCGCCGAGCGTGAGGGAAAAGAGGCGGCCGACCCCGAAGTTCTAAAGACCATGGAAGATACCATGGTTTTAATCAACCAGAGCTTCGATCTGGCCGTCCGCCAGGCCGAGGTGCTGTATGGCGACCCTCCACCTTCTGGTCAATTTGACCAAGAGATGGAGGTTGTCGATGGCCGATTGGTCCCTGCGGGTGGCAGCCAGCCTGTTGAAGAAGCCGATCCTTCCACCGCCAATTTGAACGTTGAAGACTAGGGCAGTCGGTTTAGGGTAGTGTTTTCTTTTTGTTGTTCCCTCAGGGCCGGGGTGTGGCCCCCACCTTTTGGATCAATATGATGAAGTCTTTTCTTTGGTCATTGCATGTTTTCCTTTGGGTTTGGACAAACGAACTTCAATGAGCCGATGTCGGCGAAATAATAAATTATGTAACTGGAACGAACCAACGCCAGTCAGAGTAAAATTAGCTAAGTAATTGGGATGAATTGACACCGGTCGACTTAATTGTACTAATTTTAATCAGAGTAAAATCAACCAAGTCATTGGGATGAACTGACGTCGGTCGGCTTAATTGAGCTGATTTTAATCGTAGAATCAACCAAGTCATTGGGATGAACTGATGTCGGTTGGCTTAATTGAGCTGATTTTAATCGTAGATTTGTGTAAGTTGTTTGGGGCGTTGTGGGATGTGCCGAGTCAGGCTTCACCCTGGCCAACACGTGTGGGTTTCGGGAGGGAATGCCGATTAAGGCTACATCCTGGCCGAGCTGTATGTGGGCCTCAGAAGGGTATGCCGGTTAGGGCTACATCTTGGCCGAGCCGTGTATGGCCTTCGGGAGGGTATGCCAGTTAGGGATATATCCTGGCCGTTAAACCTCTCTGACCGATGGTGTAGTCGGGCGAGGAAAGAGTGCGTATATTTTATTCACGTTTTAGCTAAAATAAAACTTTTGGTGCATGACATTCCACGTCCTAGGTACAATCTTTCCTTATAATTGTTCTAAATGATAAACTCCTCCTTCTCCTACTTCTCGGATTCGAAATGACCCTTCCCAATTTGATGAGAACTTGTCGTCTGACTTCCTAGCGTTGTTGCGCATTCTCCAGACGAGGTCGCCTTGGTGGAAGCTTCTGGGTCGGACCTTCGAGTTGTACCTTCTTGACGCTCGGAGTTTGCATGCTGCTTCTCGTATCTTGCATTTGTCGCGAAGCTCGTTTAAGAGGTCTATGTCGACCGCTAGGCTTTCCTCGTTGAGGGATAGGTCAAAGAGTTGGCATTTGATGGATGGTTCGCCGACCTCCACTGGTATCATAGCCTCGGTGCCGTATGTGAGGCCGTAGGGGGTTTCTTGCGTGGTGGACTGTGGGGTACAACGATATGCCCATAAGACCTCGGGCAGCTCCTTCATCCATCTTCCTTTTGCGGTGTCGAGTCTCTTTTTTAGTTCGTTCAGCAGGACTTTGTTGGTCGCTTCTTCTTGTTCGTTTGTTTGTGGGTGTTCGATGGAGCTTGTGAGGGATTTGATGTCGAGATCGTTGTAGAAGGTCATGAGGCCCTGGTCAATGAACTGTCAGCCGTTGTCGGATGCTATTGAGTGTGGTATACCGAATCGGCACACTATGTTTTTCCACACAAAGTTTTGAACGTTTCGAGCGGTTATAGTGGCTAGGGGCTCGGCCTCTATCCATTTTGTGAAATAGTCTACAACGACCAGTAGGTGTTTTTTCTGGCCTTTTCCAGGTGAGAATGGTCCGATGATGTCCATCCCCCACATGGCGAACGACCAGGGTAACGTCATGCTATGCAGTTCTTCTGGCTTCCGGTGGTGGAGGGGGCCGAACTCTTGGCATTTTTGGCACTTTTTAACGTACTCTGTGCAATCCCCGTGTACGGTCGGCCAGTAGTACCTTGCTCGGATGACTTTGGCTGCCATAGTTCGGGCCCCGGAATGGCTTCCGCACGCTCCATCATGAATTTCTTGCAGCACGTAGTGAGATTGCTCTTTGGTAAGGCATTTTAGGAGTGGTGTTGAGTACCCTCTTCAGTATAAGTCCTGGCCGATCATGGTATATCGGGCGCATTATCGTCGGATGATTTGCTCTTCTCCCGACTGGCACGTCCCGTGCTCTAGGTATTGGATGATTGGGCTCATCCACGTGTGGGTCTCTGTGACCGCCATGCACTCGGCATCGCCCACACTAGGTTCTGGAAGACGCATTTGTACGACCGACCGGTGGTGGTTTTGTTTTTTGGAAGAAGCGAGAAGTGATAGTGCGTCCGCACGCTCGTTCTCCTGCCGTGGTATGTGCTCAATTGCGACTCTGTCGAACTTTGCAATAACGTTGCTGACCGTGTGATAATACCGCTGGAGTAGGGGTTCTTTGACTTCGAATTCCCCTTTTATCTGACCAACCACCAGCTGGGAGTCGCTCTTGCACGTGACCTCTCTTGCGCCTAGGTCGTTTGCTAGGTTAAGGCCGGCCAGTATAGCTTCATATTCTCTTTGGTTGTTCGTTGCTTTGAAGGAGAATTGGAGTGCTTGCTCGATTAAGAGGTCTCCAGGACGACCCCTGCACGACAAGCTGTTTTGTTGGACAAACCGTCCACGTAGAGTACCCATTTGGTGGGGGTCTCTAGGTGTGGGGCTAGCTCTGCCGAGAAATCTACCAGACATTGAGATTTGACGGTGCCTCTTGGCTCGTCCGGATGTCGAACTCGGACAGCTCGACCGACCATCCTATCATTCGCCCTGCGAGATCACGTTTAGACAGTATTTTGTATATGGGGTAATTGGTTCTTACCGTGATTGCATGGTTTTGGAAGTATGGGCGCATCTTCCTCGCTGTCAGCACTAGGGCCAGCGAGACTTTCTCTATCATTTGGTATCTTGTTTCGGCCGTGTGAAGCGTCCGACTAACGAAGTATACGGGGTATTCCTCGTTGTTCACTTCCTGGACCGGTGTCGAGCTGACCGCCTCCTCAGATATGGCCAGGTACACTATGATGGACAGGTCTAGCCTTGGTTTCTTAATGACGGCCGACGATGACAAGAATGCTTTCAGCTGGCCAAAGATTTGCTCGCATTCCTCGTTCCAACTAAACTTTGACGTTTTGCGGAGCATTTGGGCTATAGGCCTGATCCGCTCGGCTAGGCGGGGGACGAACCTGGACAGTGTCGTTAGCCGGCCGAGCAGCTGTTGAATTTCTTTCAGGTTTTTCGGGCTTCTCATTTCCGTTATAGCCTTGCATTTGTCGGGGTTTGCCTCGATTCCCCTGAGGGTTAGCATGAAACCGAGGAACTTGCCGCCCTCTACGCCGAACGCACACTTTTCAGGGTTGAGGCGCATATTGACCCTTCTTAGGGCGTCGAAGACTTCTTGCAAGTCTTTGATGTTCTGGCCGCACGAGTCAGATTTTACCACAATGTCGTCCACGTAGACCTCCACGCTTCTGCCGATCATCCCCTTGAAGATCTTGACCATGAGCCTTTGGTAGGTGGCTCGACGTTTTTCAGGCCGAACTGCATTACCTTGTAGAAGTAATTTGCGCCTCGGTCGTAAAGGCTGTTTTTTCCCTATCGTTGTGGTGCATGCTTATCTGGTTGTAGCCGGAATAGGCGTCTAGAAAGCTCAGTATCTTGTGGTCGGCTGCTCCGTCCACAAGCCGGTCAATGTTGGGAAGGGGGTATGAATCTTTGGGGCACGCCTTGTTCAGATCTTTGTAATCTACGCACATTCGCCATTTGCCGCTCACCTTCTTGACCATAACCACATTGGCCAGCCAGGTGGAGTACCGTGCCTTGGCGATGAAGCCAGCCTTTAGGAGTTTTTCGGCTTCGGTCTTGGCTGCCAACCTCTTGTCCTCCTCATGGTTTCTTTTCTTCTGTGCCACCGGTCGTGCTTCCTTGTATACAGAGAGACGATGGGTGAAAATTTATGGGTGGACGCCTGGGACGTCGGTCGCCGTCCAGGCGAAAAGATCTGCGTTCTTCTTGAGGGCTCGATGGATGAACTCAGCGTCGGCGGCCGCCATTGACATACCGATGGTCGTGTATCGTTCCTCTCCACCGAGTTGTGCTCGGCGTAGCTCATCTTTGGCTTCGAGCCTTGACTCGATTTCTCTTGGATCCAGGTCCGCCATGGTAACGACGTTCCTGGGTTGGGGGGAGTTCCTCCAAGGGCTTCTCCCTCGTTCAGCTATTTTTAGTTTGGGCGAGTGGCTGCCCACGGCCCTCTGCCGTGTTGGCTCCACTCGCAAGCTTTCTGCATAACATTCTCTTGCGATTTTTTGGTCTACATGGATCGTCAAAATATCGCCCGACAGGGAGGGGAATTTCATCGCGAGGTGGGGTGTTGAGACGATCGCCCCAAGCTTGTTAAGGGACGACCGTCCTAGGAGGATGTTGTAAGAGGTGTTAGCATCTATGACCAGGTATCTGATCCTCAGGGTTTTGCTCGCTTCTTCTAGGCCGAAGGTCGTGTACTGCTCGATGTAACCTTTTGTGCCTACCCGTTCCCCGAAAAAACCAACCACGTGGTCGTTGTAGGGCATCATTTCCTCTACTGGAATTCTCATTGCTTTGAAGGTCTTCCAATACCGGATGTCGACCGAGCTTCCTTGGTCTACAAGGGCCTTCTTGATGGTAAAATTGTCGATGTCGACTGATATCACCATGGGGTCGTCCTGGGTAGGGTCTATCCCCTTGAAGTCTTTGTCTGTGAATGTAATGGGTCGCATTCTCGGTCGGACAGAGACGAGGTTTACCTGATGGACGGCGCGCAGGTGCTTCTTCCGTGCGCTGTTGGAGCTGCCGCCCCCAGCGAATCCTCCTGCAATGGTGTTGATGACTTCCCGGCCTCTGCGAGTGTCGCTTTTGGGGGGATCATCCCTCTTTCCTCATCGGTCGCTGCGTCGATCGCCCTCCCGCGGCCCCGGGGGTGTGCGGTCTCTCCTCCTTGGAGTTTCTTTTTTACACGGGGAACGACGTGTTTCTCAGCTGCTTCGCACGAAGCGTCGCAGGTGTCCTGCTTGGATGAGTTCTTCTATCTTATCGTTTAAAGCTTGACACTCTTCGGTTGAGTGGCCGGTGTTCTTGTGGTATCGGCATTTTTTGCTGCGGTCAGCATTTTCAGGGCTTAAGGCTCTTCGGGGTGGTGGTATCAGTTCAACGTTGAGGGCTTCTTGTAGTATTTTTCCCCTGTCGACGTTAAGGGGTGTGTATCGAGAGAAACGAGGTCCTTGGTTGTCCCGTTTTGGGTCTTGGCCAGTCCTGGGCTTTCCCTGTCGCTCTCTGTCGACCTTCTTTTCCCCACTTGCCTCGGCGCGAGAGATATTTCTGAACTCGCGCAACTGCATGAACTTGGTCGCTCGGCATCGGAGATCATCGAGACTATTTGCGGGTTGCATGCACAGGCTATCGGCGATGGCCCGGGCCGCAGAGCGGTCAACATGTGGTGCATTGTCACCTCAGGGCTGAGGTTGCGAATGCTTATGGCGGTTTTGCCGAACCGGTTAATGAACGTTCTCATGGATTCTCCTTTCTCTTGGCGAATATCGACCAGTGCTATGGACGTCAGGTGGTGGGGGCGGCTCATCGCGAACTGGACGTCGAACTTGGCCATCAAGGTCTCGAAGCAGTCTATCGAGTTTGTGGGGAGCTTAGTGAACCAGCTCAGGGCTCCTCCCTTTAGAGAAGTGGGAAAGACTCGGCACAAGACCGTGTCGTCCGTTGTGTATAAACTCATGTGGGTCGTATACGCATCCACATGTTCGTCACGGTCGGTCGTCCCGTCGTACCGATCCCTGTTGAAGCCTTTCCACTTATCTGGCAGGGGGTGTCCATGATGAGATCGGTGAAAGGGTGTCGCCGCTCGGGGCCCATCGTGCCGGTAGTGTTCGTCGTTTTGTTGGGGTGAGATTCCCCATCCATTTCTAGGGTGAAGTCATTCTTCATCTCCTTCTCGGCCTGGAGGCCGGCGGCTGTGGCGAAGGACTTCCCGGCCTTATTGGTCATAACGAGGGATGACACCCCCTCAACCAACCTCTTCATTCGTCTCTTCTCTTTCTGTAGGTTTTTTATTTCCTCCTCGTTCTTCTTAGCGGCCTCCTCATGGGCTTTCTTCATCTCAGCTAACTCCTTCTAAAGGGCCAACATCATTGCTGCTTGATCTACCTCAGACATGCTTGCCATGTTGCGGGTTGATACCATCTATTGTTGTGATTCCTTCCTACTCTCCTCGGCCCCACGGTGGGCGCCAATTGTTCTCGAACTAGTTTGGGGACTGGGAGAACTATTGAGTCTGCATGCGGTTCGGTCGGTCTTCGCGTTTCCAACACTCATTCCTCGGTCTTCCTCGCCGAGTGGCTCCTCAAACGGGTGGGGTACTTGCATATGGCACTCCAACGCTTAAGTTAGTGGGGTGATAGTGTTCGGTTGTCTGAATATTGTAGATAATGACGTACCTTTCTCCTTGGAATGCGTGATATTTATATTACCTTGATGGGCCCTTGTTGTTGGGTTGGATTAAGGAGTTGGTTTGCGATTAGGGTTGAATTAGGTCATCTCTTAACCATGGATTAGTCTTGCTAATCAAGTCAACCTTTGACTTGAGTGTCGCATGTCGGTCGGACACATGTGCCACGTGGTCGACCTTGCCATTTGGGTTGGGGTTTGGTTTACTGAGTCGGCCGAGATAGGTAGACCGGTCGGCCGAGACAGGTAGACCGGTCGGACATCCCAGTACAGTTTCTATTATTGTTAAATGGTTTCTAAATTGGTATTTAATTAGCTACCAAGGTTTTTGCTACCAGATTTAGAATCTAAATAATTGGTAGTTAAAACCTTGGTAGTTAATTAGATACCAATTTAGAAATTATTTAACAATAATAGAAACTAATTTAGAAACCAAAAGTTTTTGTAGTTTCTAAAATGATTTCTAATTTAGTCACTATAACAACTAACTATTTTTTGTCTCTAAAAATGGTTTCTATTTCATAATTTTCTTGTAGTGTTATTTTGGTCTCTAGAATTAATTTATATTTCACAATTTTCTTATAGTGGTGGTACTAAACATATTCTTTAATTTTCAGATATATAAATGACTTAAAGCTCTTCTTAAGTCTTTGGAAGGATGGTTTATGAAGTTCACATAGAGGGGTGATATTACAAAAGATAAAAAAAAATAAATCAGAATTGTTTAGGATAAAATATGTGTAGATTTTTAGGAGAGGTTGGGTTTGGCCTTAGATCAATATCTGATATTAATGAAGAATATATGGATAAAATGTGTTGGAAATTCATCGAGAGAGAAGTGGATTGGTAAAAAAATTTGGTTGCTCATGTTTATAAGAAGAATGGTTCTTTGTAGCCTTTGTTTTTTCTTTATCAAATTGGACTAGCATTAGACACATTTTCCCAGGCTATACCAAAATTTTTTTTGGCAAGTTGGTGATTGTAATCTGATTAATTTTTTGATACATTCATGGTTAACTATATTTGTAGTTGATAATGATGAATATGAACAAGAATATTAAGAACTCAATTCATGACAAAGCCTGACAAATTTCTTCTATTATAGAAAAAGTTATTGGTCATTGGATCATGAATATTATGATTCCTATCACTTTCGAACATGATGATAAAAACAAACTCAAAATGGAGATCTTACATCCAAGGATGCATATCTACGTGTGCATCAATTCAAACCACAAATCTTTTGGGGAAGTTCAATGGAAATATTATACAACAAATATTCTGATCTTGTTGCAGTTTAATTAATGGAAACACTTGGTGATGGAATTTGCTCCATGCTTGAGACGTTTAGCAGTGAAGGAATGAATAATGAGAGGCAGCGGAAGTATTTATAAGAGGAAATGAAGTGAAATGCACGGTGCAACAAAGCTAGCTTCACGCGGAAGCTTGTGAAGAAGAGTTTCTTCTTCTAAGAATTCTAGGCTAAGTAACCCTAGCAAGACAGAGTCAAAACTTAAAAGAGAGTTTGAACTTAAAATGTCAGAGTTTCTTTACTTCAAATCAAGTATGAATTTATAAGAGGTGGAAGACTCTATTTATAGCCAAGGAGAGAATGAAGAGTGTAGGAGAAACTTTCCTAACCCTAGATTGCATGGCAAATTAAGATTAAGGTTTAGAGTATCTGCCTATGTCATCTATTAACCCTTGTTTGCATTATAAGTTAGGGTTTGTAGAAGCTCTTGTACACGCCCTCTCAACCCTGGGTTTATGTTTGAATTCTACTTTACTTTTTACCCATAATACAAGGTCAGAAAGGAAATTCCTAATCTCTACTGTTTAAAAAATTATACAAGGTTTAAGAGAGAAAATATATTCTTCTATGCCTCTACTCTTAGCCTAAGTTGTGGTGACTGACTTTGTCTTAGATGGATATCCATCACGCCCTCCCTCTTGAAAAAGATCTAACCTTAGATTTGCAATGTGGGTAGGGTTGCTACCTTAATAAGAATAATAGTGTTTAAAATCCTCCGCATTCGTGAATCTACCTGAAAAATACAGTAGACAGTAAAAACACAAAGATAAAAAATTTCAAGTGTGTGTATGAATTTGTTGTTGATCATGTAAAGTACGCAAAGTGGACTCAAGGGTGGATGAAGTAGAAAAGATACCTTGGGAAGAAGGAACAATGAGACATAGAGATTTAAGATGGTCTCATCCTTATTGTCATCTATCCTAGGTGAATTTAAAACCTTTTTTTCTTGGGTTATTTTTTCTTTTAGGATGGTCATCCTTTCTTACATATTGAGGTGTAAGAGGTCACAATATAAACTTAGCCCCTTGAAATGATAAAGTATAATTTTATTAGTATTGCCTTCATGGAGAGTATTATGATCAAATTTCCAAGGCCTACCTAGGATAATGTGGCCTATTTCCATAGGAAGCACTACATCATATAAAACATTTTCTTTATATTTTTCTATGGCTATAGGTACACTAACATGTGTTTGCATTAGGATGCCCCCATCTTGGTTGATCCAATCCCATTTATAAGGGTGATAATGAGGTAGGGGAGTTAAAGCTAATTTATTAAGAAATCTAGAGCTACAACAATTGCAACAAGAATCAATGTCCACTATGACTGAACAAATATTATTTAAAATTGTGCAATGTGTGTGGATCAGGTTTTCTCATTGTGATTCTTCCAACTTTAAGGGTGTGTTATGTAAGATTCGTTTGACAACTAATAACTCCCTAGTGCATGGTTGGATTTTCTCTTCAAAAGTTGGTGCATCTTCTTCACTAGAGGATGAAGAAGAGTGTGCCTTAGGGGAAATGTTTTGTTCTTTTAAAATCATATTCCTTCTATGTAAAGGACATTCAGAAGAGTAGTGACCCTTTTCAAGACACTTAAAAAATTGTACATTTTTACCCCTCACTTCTTTATAAGATTCTTTATCTTTAGATTTATCATTGTCTTTTAGGTTTTCGTTTTCCCTCCCTTTCTCATGTGGTCTATCTTGTTTACCCCTAGAGTACTTGTTGTCCATTGAATACTCTTTCTTTTGTTGGTTATTAATTCAGATTTTATTATTATTAATTCTAATTTTATTACCCTTAAACTATTTTACCATTATTATTGCATTAATGGTCAGTTTAGAGGCCTGTTAGTATTTCTATTTTATAGCTTCCAGTAATTGTAATTTTATTATATATATGATTGAGTAAATCAAAATATACAAGATTAGTTCAGCAATTTTGCAATTTTGTGCAATTACCTTCAATTAGTTTCTACAACCTTTTGTCTTCTCTTATTTCCTTCAATTAGTTCCTACAACTGGTATCAAGCGCTAGGTTGTTATCATGAACTCTACCCAATTATCAGTCCTTATCCTTAATGGAAAAAATTACAATTGGTGGTGTGTGCATGAGAGTTTTGTTTGATTTTCATGAGTTATGCGATGTCGTTGAGAGTGGAGTGTCTGCATTAGCTGCTAATGCAACTGAGGCGCAACGAGTAGCGTATTGTGACCAGAAGAATAAGGACAATAAGGCTTTGTATCTCATCCATCAAGGGATTAATGACGAGACGTTTGAGCATATAGAAGGAGTAACAACTGCCAGTGAGGCTTGGACAATTTTGTCAACCAATTATAAAGGTGATGACAAGATCAAGAGGGTGCGTCTTCAAACCCTAAGACGCCAATATGAAATGTTGCAGATGGAAACCACAGAGACTGTTGATGTCTATATAAATAAAGTTCTTGCCTTAACAAATCAGATGAAGACCAATGGTGAAACACATTCGGAGCAGGCAAAGGTGGAGAAGATTTTGAGATCTTTAACTCCTAGATTTGAACATGTTGTCACAATTGAAGAGCCCAATGACATTTCAAAAATGACAGTAAGGTTATTGTCTGGTTTCCTACGAGCGCATGAGCAGCAGATGAATGACAATAAGATTGAAAAACCAATTGAACAAGCTTTAAAAGCACAAACCTCAATTGGTAGCTCCTAAACATGGTACTTATTGTAGTAAAGGTCGTGGTGGCCAGAATCATGGAGGCGCTGAGCAAAATAACACTGGTTCCAATCACAATCCAAGTTCAAATAACTCTTGGCGTGGGGAACGTTGTCACGGAGGACGAGGAGGCATTTATAATAAATCAAATATTGAGTGTTATAATTGCCATAAGCGCGACCATTATGCAAATGAGTGCAGATCAAAAGGTGATAATCATGCTGCCAATTGTGCTCAAGAAGATAGTAATCACGAACAAGATGAAGAAGATCATGCAGTACTAATGACAACCACATCAAATGAAACTCCAAACAATCAGACTTGGTATTTGGATACAGGTTTCACAAATCATATGTGTGGTAAGAAGGAGTTGATTGCAAATTTGGATGACTCATTTCGCATAAAAGTGAAATTCGGTGATGGCAGGTTCATTCTAGAGTGACTAGAAAAGGGCAAATTCTTATCACATTGAAGAATGGTGATCACAGGTACATCTATGATGTTTTCTATGTACCTGATATGAAAAGTAATTTGTTGAGTATGGGACAGCTGGCTGAAAAGGGTTACGTGATGCACAT
>Ga0123341_1002854_pt1 | contig 14510 bp, 6 predicted proteins | sample Turbeapinknodule_FD_89959 | JGI IMG/M metagenome (GOLD analysis project Ga0123341, IMG submission 89959) | Root nodule microbial communities of legume samples collected from Mexico - Turtle bean Mexico pink nodule | ecosystem: Host-associated > Plants > Roots > Nodule | place: Mexico: Nepantla... | reverse complement strand
ATTGAATTGTTAATCTTACTGTTAGATTTATTAATAACAGTTTAATGGTATAAGCAACATATTATACTAAATTATTGATTATTAGTATGAAAAATTATTTACATTGTAAATTAAATTTTTTTGTAAAGTTTGGGATAGAGAGAAATTGTTGGTCTTTTTTTAAGTTCAAAAAATCTAAGTATTTATCATTTGTGTAGTCTTTGATTATTTAATTCAATAGTGGCATTTATAAAAGATATTTTTGAAATTTTAAAATTGTGTTGGGTTGGGTGTAAGGTTAAAAATGTTGGGTGTAGAAAGAATTTACCTAAAAACTAATAGGCTACGTAGGCTACATCTCTAGGCCCAAATTAAATGATGGATTTGATACGGAACTTGGGCAATTGCTCCCTGCACCATACCAGTACACTTAATTTCAGTATGAAAAGACGAAAATACCCTTAATTAAACTGGAGTAATGCATTTTAGACCCCGTTTTTCGGAATATGTTTCAGTTTTTTTCTCAAAATGAATTTTTTTATTGCGGATTTTCTTATCCAGAATAGGATCTTGTTTTTTTTTTCGGTTTTTTATTTTTGAACACAATAATCTCTTACGGATCTATTTTTTATAATGTATTTAAATTTCGAATTTTAATTTTTGGAATGAATAACATTTTTGGAAATTTAAATCTGTGGGTACAGGTTCAAACAGATTGCAGATTGGGTGTAGGAAGAATTTGCCCCTAAAATATATGATAAAAGTGTAAAGTGTTTCAGAACAGAAGCAGGCAATTTGAATTTATAAACTGTGTCAGAGATTCAGTGACATTGATAATCCATGTTGGTGGAATTGGCACTCTTTAGTTGCCGAGTGCTGAATTTATTGGCATCACATCATGCATTCTTCTATGAAGATCAGTGAATGTGAGCATTAATGTGAAACATAAACTGTGGAATCATCAACTGGGTACCAGAATCGGTTGAAAAACCAAATGTAATCAGCCTCCACTGCAGCACCATCTTGATTTCTGTTCCAGCTATAGTGAGCATGAGTTCTGTTCCTTATGTCAAATATGGCATGTCCAAAACTGGCCTCTCGGAATGCAGAATATGCTGGTTGTGGTTGTGTCATGCTGCAGTTCAAATGTTGTTCATATCAGACTTGGTAAATGTTTGAACACACTTTCCCCCACAAGATCTTTTAGAGGGAGAAATAAAAACAACAAATAAAATAAGTTTTTCCTCAGCATACATGAATTGATTTTAACTCTAACTTACACATAAATTCATCTTATCTGTTCTTTTGCAAAAGTCTTCACTTGTTCAAACTTAATAGCATAACAGTAAGGAGAAATGTGACAAGAATCATCATGTTACGTATAAAGAGCTTACTTGGTTGCTAAACCTTCAAGGTTTCCTCCATCACCAATGGTGATGTATACAGGAGCTGATTGATCTTTTACAGGAATGCAATGACCATTTATAATGTTGTATGCAATGTTGGAAACACGTTCCTGATATATATAGCAGCCCATCAATCAGATACTATTCCAAAGAGATTATTGAAGTTCATTTGTGCAATATTTTTGTCCTATAAAGTTTAGGAACAGAAGCTGACATTTAGTTGAGTAGTGTTTCAATGCAAGCCTAATGATACATGATAGATTCTTGTGGCTTTCAGAAGCATTGGAAATTTCAGATGAAGAATGGAAGAAGAGTAGTTTAAGGAGTCAAGTTTTAGCACTTACAGATCGTTCATAGGCATGAACATGACCAGCAAACACAACATCAACCTTGTACTTCACAAACCAGGCTTCGTACATTACTCTCATTGTTTCCCCTTCCATGTAGTGATAGTTGTAGCTATTGTACCAAGGTGAATGCATCAGAACAATCAACCAAGGAGTCTCTGACCTGTTAACTTTCGGTAGCTCCTGTTCTAGCCATGTATATTGTGGCGTATATTTGCCTGAGAATAACCAACATTACTTACTACAACAAAAAGGTGTGCATTTAACCCAATTAAACAGTTTAACTTGATATGTTTGAATAGACATGCACACACAGATTATTACCATATGCTGAATATGAGGACAAGACAATGATGTGTGCTGAAGCTCTCTTGATAGAATACCAGAAGGGTGAAGTGCTCTGAGATGCTTCGTAAGGAACATGGTAACGGTGGCTAAAAGGCTTGAAAGGTTCGGTTTCACCCTGCAAAAAAAGTGTTGATCCATGTTGAAAACTCACTTCTTACCAAGATTTGGACTGGGAAAATGCATTGCACCAAACTTAAAATTGAAAAAAAAAACAAAGAGAAGTTACAATTTCTGGAGCAAAGTCAATTTCATGGTTCCCTGCAGTCCATATCCATGGTTGATATGCAACACTCCTTTCTGTAAACCTTCCCCAAGTATCCCACCTAACATTATCATGATTCGGGTAGTTATCAGCATAAGAGAGGTCTCCAACAAACAGTACTGTTTCTCCTTTTTTTGGACTCAATTCATAGTGAGAAAGCGTTATATTTGAATCAAAACTCTGACCAAGATCCCCTACAAATAATGCCACACCAGTTTACAACAAACATATTGGCCTATTAGGACACAGACATGTAGCACTTTTTCTTCTCAAAAGACCACATAGCTGCTACCAGTGTCTACATTATAAGTTAAATTAAAAGATATGTAAATCTTGGCAAGAAAAAAGTAACTATATCCAACCACACAATAACACACTTACCAATGAGACCAAATGTATATGGTACATCAGGGCCAATTTCAGGTGGAGTTACAAACCAAAACTGGCGTGTTGTGTTCCCAAGTCCAACTTCATAGTAGTATTTGGTGTTGTACTGCCCCAAAAGAAGCACACACATCAACATTTGATTCACAAACCAAAATGCCTGTTTTTCTTTTTTTCTTACAAGCTTCTCTACCTTGGCATATAACATAACATTTAAATAATGGAAAAGAGAAAGGTATTACCTCCAAATTTCTGATGGTGGCGTGATGAATAAACCCAGATGAGTAATTGAAGAACCTATAAGTAACCATTTTTCCTTCTGCAGTCTTCTTCTTGCCATTTTTCCCTCTCCAATATCGCACTGCACTCGACCCTGGTTCATCCATAGTCACCCATGATACGATCATTCCCCTCCCCACAAGGTCACCTTGCGTTATATGAACCTTATTGCATACCAGCCATTGTCATTGATTCAATTCAAAGAAAGGAAAAAAAAAAAACTCCTAAAGGGTAACAAAATGCAAAAAACATTTCAAAGGACATTGAAAAATCTGTATCATAAAGTGAAATTCCAATTCTGAAACACAAAAAGCAATGCAAGTAGAGCAGCACAGAAACTGATTAACTAAGCAAAGAAAGAAGAATCATCCACCATTTTTCTCAACTCTAGTGTAAGTCCTCTCCTACCTTACATTACCATATAAACAGAATTAAAAATCAATGCAAACCCAGATAAGGTACAAAGGGAAGAAAAGGGTAGAGTATGTACCTGCTGAGGAGCATTATAACCACGAGGAACAGAAAACACATCACTTCCAAGTGGCATATCCACAGTCTTCTTGGTTTTCCTGATAAAGAGGCTGCTTTTGCCTCCATTACTCACCACAACCACATTCAGAACCAAAGCTAAAGCTAAGAGACCCTCCACAACACCCATTTTGCTCAAACCCTGTGATTCTACTGATCCAAACCCCACTCTATGACCTATTTATTGTTTCAATCCAAAGCAACCAGTGCAATAATAATAATAATAAAAACGGTTTACTAATTGCTATGAACAGCATATAACAAGGAATATTCAGAATAAGGGTCAACGAGACAATTGGGCCATTAAACTTGCAGCATTGCCCATAGTTTTCTTCACAAAAAGACACAAAAAAAATGGTGTAGTCTGCGATAACTGCAATGACCGAAAATCGAACCAATGAGTTGGATTTATTGAAAGCAGTGACTGGTAGTAACAGTAATAATAAAGTGATGATGATAAAATATCAATGTCAATATCAATAACAATAATACTCATGGATTCTTCTTCCTATATCAGGTCACATCATGCATGTATATTTCTTCTCTCTCTGTCTCCCTCACACTCACACGCTTATTCATCTTTTCTCTTTTCTTCTCTCTCTCTCTTTCTTCCTTCTCACGTGCAAGAGAAATTGTTCACAAGATTTTTTGTGCATTGATGATGTTGATGATATCTGAAAAAGTTGACTTTGAAGATTGGGAAAATGGCGTTCACACCATTCAAGTTGCCCGAATTGACCGGAGAACCCCACTCAGCATGAAACACTGTTCTAAATTTGGCATCAAACTTTTGTTTTTGAATCTTTTTTCACTCGTTTAGATTCATTCATTCATTGCATTTTTCAATTTCAATGCATTCTGAAAACACAAAGGTTCGTACCAAATCAAATCATACACTGTTACGCACAAAATTCAAATCACCAATTAATTTTCCTGAACCCTCACACACTGCATTTAATTCTTCAGAACATACAAATTTTTATTTAATAATTGAAAATAACAATGATATTGATCCAATCTTATTATTAACTGTTATTGAATAGTGTTATAGTGTTATTGGAAACTTATGATTACAGAATAAATCTTTCTATAATTTATTTACCTAAATAGTCACGTTGATAAATTAGTACTTGAGACTCGATTTCTTGCATTTATAATTATTAATTATTAATTATAACTTTAATTTGTGAGTATTATATTAAAAGTGTTATAAAATATAATTATGAGTAATAAAAATAATTAATACTTATTTTTAAATTATGCTATCATAAAAATAGTAAAAATAAAAATATTTATAATATGAAAGATTAAATTTTAATTACGAGTTTTGAAATGGTGATTTAAATTATTATATAGTAAATATACAGTTGGAAATGATTATTAATTAAATTATACTTGATAATTGTTTTAGTATGAAATTTAAGATGTGGTTGAAAATTATTATATAATGAATTGTAAAGTTGAAAATGTTATTTGAATGATTTTTTTGGATATTAACAATTGATATTAGTAATTTAAAAGATATATGTTAATACAAAAATTAAATTGAATTATTAATGGTATATAACACAATAGTATACTGCATTATTAATTATTAGTATAAAAATGTATTTACATTAATAAAATAATTTGTTGGTAAAGTTTGTGATAAAGAGAAATTGTTGGTCTTTTTTAAAGTTAAGAATCTTCTAAATATTTATCATTTGTGTAGTCTTTGATTATTTACTTCAATAGTGACATTTAGAAATGAATTTTTCCAACAGAATAATATTTTAGGGGTAGACATGCAATATTAATTTTTGCATAAACCAATTGATAAACTTTTATTCCTATAACTTTTAGAAACCGAGTATTTCTTTTGAAGAAAAAAAATATAGCTTGGGCTGAAAGAGTTGTTAATTGTTATGGGCCCTAAACAGTTCGAAGACTGTTTCTTCCTGCACCTCCATAGGTTCTTCTGCCACCTCATACACAACATGAAAATACCTTTTTAACCTTCTTGTGTCGCCCTCATAAAATAGCTTTCGGATTATGTAATCCATACATGCATTTAAAAGAGACTTCCAGATTATGTAATCCGGAAGCTAAAAAAAACTTCGGGATTACATAATTTGGAAACTAATCATGCATCTGAAAAAAGAGTTATGGATTATGTAATTCGGAAGTTAATTATGAATTTAAAAAAAGACTTCCAGATTACGTAATTCGAAATATTACAGAGGGATATTTTTAGAAATATAAAAATGTATGGAGGTGGGAGAAAAATATATGGAGGTGCAGTAAGAAACAGCCCAGTTTGAATGGAAATTGGGCTTGCAAAATAGATCAAATTCAGGGCTGATTCTCGCTACACCATATATTTTAGACAGGTACCCAACATGTTATTGTGAAATTGCTTTAATACTCTTAATGAAGTAAAAACTAGGTTATATTTAAGTGCACCCACCAGCGAATATCAATTATCTTTCAGATATTAATATTTGGAAGTCTAAAAAACCATTCGAAAATATTCATATTTGAAACTCAAATTGGATATAGGTATCCGAAATTCATATTACATTTTCGGACATGCGCATTCGGAACCTTAAACTGGAAATCAAATTACCTAGTGGAATTTTATATCCGGAGGTACTGACATTGCCTTCCGGATTCATGCATCTGTAAGCCTATATCCAGGCTTTTGGATATTGTCATCCAAGAACAACTCACCTAAAAAAATGGCAAAAACGAAAATGCAATGTGTTTTCTTACCTCAAAACAATGTGCACTACAACTAAGAGTTAAACATTCCCTTCATCACCACACCAACACCAGCTCCTTTGTAGCTAAAATGGACACCAAATTCTTATGCAACCTTTTTCAGAAGGAAGAAGACAAGGTAGAGTTGGATTTAAAAAGTTGTGTTGAATGCATATAAAAAAAATGTTATGGTGCTAGGAAAAATTGCCCAAATTCAATTTCTTTGGGTGATTTCTGATTCGGTGTTTTTCCGTACACCTCTTCATTTTCCAAAAAGACTATTTTACCCTTTTAAAAATGACTTTAAATTATTTTTTTGGAATATTTATAAAAGATACTTTCCAAAACATATATTTATGAATTATGGTTTTACTATTTCAGAAATTTTTAAAAAAATGTGTTTTGGAAAGGATATTCCATAATTTTTTTTTGCCTTTTGGATTTCTTATTCTAGAAACACACCTTGATTATGAACCCCTATTTTGAAAACACCTTTTACTTACATAATTCTTATTATGAAACCACCTAAAATTATCTTTGACAATTCTGGTACTTCAAAAAATTTGTAAGGGTGCAAAAAGAAAAATATGGGGTGCAAAAGAAACAAATCCTACGGCTAATCCAGTAGCAATAAAACAGAAGCTTTTTTTTACTTTTGCAATAAAAAAATCATTTTAAAAAAAGTCAAAATCATATTTTGAAAATAAATATCTAGAATGTATTTTTATCTATATTTCCATCCTATTTAACAACATTTTCGTAGTTTCACACTGAAATCGGTATTTTAACTTGTATTTCTATTTTATTCAAAGATATTTTTGTAAATTCACATTAAAATAGAGTGTAGTAATATGAAAAAGGAAGTAATTGCCCTTACTTTGCTTTAATTAATTTATTCTCTTTGGCTAATAATGTAATGTTGATATCACCAAAACAACTCTTCTTCCATCTCATTATTATCAAAGATTTATGTATTAAATAAATCTGGTACATTAAATTATATTTTTGAGGGTTGATTTTGGTAGATTTTGCATAAGGGTTGAAGCACTCCTGAAATAGTTTCTATTTATTATTTTTTTATTGTTGATAAAAAAAAAATGTATCAAATCACAAATTAATTCAAAGTACTCGATTTTGAAAAAAAATATTCAAGTATATTCTAATATTTTGTATTTTAATAAGTTATTAGTTTTGTTTATTGATTTTCGATTACTATTTTTTATATCAATTAAATTTTAATCACCCTTAATCTCTATAACCCTAGTTTGGATTAGTATTTTTAAAAAAAATAAAGTAAATAAAATATTTTTTCCTGATTTGGGTGTGCGAAATTTAAGGGAAACGAGAATCAAATTTTAGACTCGATATACAAAAATAATTTTCTTCTCGTGAGACATAAAATACGAGAGAAAAAGTGGTGGTGTTCTTTGTTTTAAATGTTAAAAATAATATTTCTAACAACGTAAACCTAAGTAATATGATGTTAAGATAATATTATAATAAAAAGTTGATATTTTTAGAATAAAATAATTTTTTAATTTTTATAAAGTGGTTTCTTATAAAAAAAATTCACTTTCTTTCTATTTATTCAAATATATAATTGGAAATTTTATTTTATTTTTTACTTTTATTCATCCAAACATTACATCATTTTTACTATATTTATCTTCTATTATGTTATGCTGTTTTTTTCTTCTTTATTTTAAGGATATATATGACATTCATGAGATATTAAAAATGTCTCAATGGTGTCATATTTTCTTCCATCAAAGTATGACTTTTTGTTGATTTATCAATCTATGTGTCACAGCATTTTAATTTTTTTTTTCTTTGGACTTTCTTTCATTCTTTAATTTATAACTTTGTCTTTAAAAAAAAAATCTCCCTCATTTAAAAAAAATAAAAAAATTCGATGTTGTTTTTTTATCTATAATTGATCGTGATTAAGGGGTTATGGTTTTATTATATTGCTCTATTCATTGTTTTTTAATTCTAACTCCCATTTTCTGCTAAATTAAACCTATAAATTTAATGGAACAAGGATGTATATGGTATAATCTTGTCATATATGAAATATGTGAGGTTTATTATAAAAAAAAATGTAGAAAAAAGTAGAAATGTATTACCTTGAAAGAAAAGAAAATAGTTATGGGATAAAATAAAATAAAATAAAATAAACCATATGTTTTTAATTAAAAAAATCTTGTATTTTGATGCCGATGATGTATTATATGGTACATTTATATTTTTATATTATTTTTTATGTATGATTTTTTATTAGATGTAAATTGGGACTAAATGTCTTATTTAGTTTCATTTATCTTAGTAATAATCAGCAATAAATTAATGAAATAGGGTTTCTTAATAACTACATGTATGGTAAAATGTTACCATAAGATAAATGATAGAATAGAAATATAAATAAAGTTTTAACTATAGTTTCTTAAAAATTATAATATTAATATTGATAGTAATAGTGGTGTAGGTGAGAATTTGAGAAATATGTTAAAAATAAATAAAAAAAGTTAAAAAATATTGAATTGGTCCCAATAAAAAGAGAGAAGTCAAGTCGTTTGTCAAAGAACGAGTGCTGCAAATGGATAGTGTGAAACCATTAACCAACAACCCAACAAGAAGAAGTCCTTATTTGACTTCAAAATTCCCAAGTCTCAAATAAATATAAATATATATATAACTTTTTGGGGTTACATCATGTACCCCTTTAATAATTTTAACTTGTGTTAAAATATTTTAATTTTTAAAATTAAGAATGCACTAATTATTATTATTTTTATTTTTATTTTATTTTATTTATAAAAGTTTTCATGTTAGGCATCACTATGCAATTTGACATCTCAGCTAGACTGACACCTCAACTAACAACAATCATCTGCCATCACATGAAAAAAGTATTATTAAAAAAAGAAAAAGAAATAAAATACAAAAATATGGGGGATTAGACCAAAACCCACGTGTTAACAAAAACGATACATAGGTACACTATAACTATTCATAAAGAATTTTAAGAACAAACTAGATGGAAGTCTATTACCAATGAAACGATTCTCTATGAATGAACCCTAAATTAGCCAACTTATCAGCCCATGCATTCCCCTCACGAAAAATATGAGTAACCCTAAACCTGATTGTTCCACAAAAATTAAGACAAGTATTTTATCGATTACGAAATGCACTAATTATTTTCATAATAGCTTTAGGTTTTATATTACATAAATATTTAATTCCTTCCTCATGGTATTCTAATTTGTTTAGATAAGAATATTATTTAAAAGAAACTATATTTGTTAAGTTTTTATAGGAGAGGTTTTAACTAAAAAAATTAAGATGGTTTTTCTTCTTATACGTTTTTTTTTTTTATATATCCATAAGTTTTTCAGCATCTATATAGTTAATATAGTAAGACAAACAAAGTTTACTTAATGAAAAAAAGACAAAGGAAGTTTAGTCATAGGTGCATATTTTATATGTTCACATGCAACACGCCTACGTAATTCAATTAGAATATGAAAAATATAAATTTATTATTCTTAAACCGATTAATATTCTGCCCTAAAACCCGAATAAGAAAATATTAATCATGGTATTCACCAGCACAATGAGAGTTTTCTTGCGAATAAGAACACATAAAAAAAATAAAAAAATCAGTTCAACATTTAACAGTATGCAAAGTGTTTGGTAAAGTATTTTTTAAAAGAGATTAAGAGAAGTCCACGTACATATTCTTCTTTCATATATCCACATAAAGTCATAATTTTAGATACATTAGGTTTGTACTCATTTATATTAAAAAATTAACTTTAAATCTAAGTTAACCTCGTAAAATCGACTTATGAAGTGAGATTTGCACTCATTTAAAAAAAATAAAACATCATACTCTTTAGTCGATGAAAGATCTCTAACACTTATATACTATGAAATATTATAATTTCTAATTGATATAACATCTCCAACACATCATCTTCACGACGAGACTGTTAACTTGTGCATGAAACTATATATCATGTGTGATTCGATTGTGACCTGACAGCAAACGATCTGATCAATCCAATAAACACATTCTAAATTACTTTAATATCATATTACAACGGTTAAAAAAAATAAAATATTTTATTAAAATTTGGAGCCATATGAAAGATAAAATAAATTTTTGAAAAGTTGAAAATTCTTACATTTGATTTTTGAAGTTATCAAAGTAGTATTTTTAATTTAGATAGAAATGTTACAACATCCAATGTTTTGAATAAAAAATATATTTTATTTGTTTGTCATGTCACTAGCACAGTGGTTGTGGTGATATATATACTGAATAAAATATTGGTAGGGGAAGAGCTAAACTCATGCATGAACGTGTCAATAATGTTGATCGCATCAATATTTTATCATATTATTACTGTTGGCATTATTATAAGCAAAAACCACGTGAAGAAAGCAAGTTGAGAAACATTATAAATAATCACGCAACAGAGAAGCAATTCAGTTTCAAAGTAGAAAAAAACATAGAAGTTTTGAAGAAGATGGGTTCATGTTTTGAGTTTTTTCTTTCACTCAAATTTGGCAAAATGGCAAAGAGTCTCGTTTGGTGGACTCATAACAATGAAGCTCTGCCTCCACCATCAAAATCTCGTAAGTCTATTTGCCGTTAAAATCATCGACTAAAAATTAGAATATTTCATAATATATAAATAGTGTAAACTTTATTTTATAAGTTAGTTTTATGAGGGATTGAGTTATGATTAAAATTCATTTTTTAATATGGTATCAGAATTATTTTGATTCTATTGTTGGTTAGGTTTATCAGGTCATCAATTATCGAAAATCTGTGATATAGTATCAGAGTTATTTTGATTCTATTGTTGGTTAGGCTTGTCAGGTCATCAACTATCGAAAATCTGTGATAAAGTATCAGAGTTATTTTGATTCTATTGTTGGTTAGGTTTATCAGGTTATCAACTATCGAAAATTTGTGATATAGTATCAGAGTTATTTTGATTTTATTGTTGGTTAGGCTTATCAGGTCATCAACTATCGAAAATCTGTGATAAAGTATCAGAGTTATTTTGATTCTATTGTTGGTTGTCATCAACTATCGAAAATCTGTTGACATATGAAACTGTTTTGATTTATATTCATGGTTTTTATACTTTATTCACCTAAAGTAAAGCACCCAGAAGGTTGATGTTCATATGAAATGAATTAGAAATTGAAATTTGTTTGGTTTTGTGCAGAAATTACAATTTTAGAACGAGACGATCCTCGAGGATTTAATTACTAGTCGTAACATGCAGCAGCAGAAGATGTAGCAGTAAGACACAGTTACTGTGATGTGTTTTAGAGTTATATGTGATACTTTAGTTTTAGCTTCTATCTTCTTCTTTTTAAGTTTTAGTATCTATTTTGCAGAAGATTTAGCTTAGTTAACTATGAAAGTTGTGTCGTGTTTTCTGTTTTAGATTCTGATGTATAAAAGTTGTAATTAAATTGTTGGATCGTATTTCTTATTTTGTATTTTAGCTTTTGACTTAATTAGATTGTTAGATTTTTGAAGTAATAATTTTGTATCGACTATAAATAAAGATATTTTATAGTATTTTTAACTGGAAATAAATTTAGAGAGTGTAATTTAACGAAGATATAATGTTTGTCAAGAACGAATTTCAAGTCGATTTTCGATGAAAAGTAAAAGTCTGTCTGTAAAAGAATATCAAATGGTTAAACTAGTAAAATATAAAGATGATGGTAAATTCTTAATAACATAAGAGTAAGATTTAGTTTTTAAGTCATACCTATAATTGATAAGTTTTAATTAAATAAATAATTATAATGAGATATAAATAAATTTATATAAAAAAGTTAGTAACGTATAATCAATGGTCTAATTTATTTAATTTAAATATAATATTAAATAAATAATTATTATCTGAATATGTCTAGTTATAATTGTGGGTGTCATAGTATATTATTAAACGCAAACCTTATTTTATGTATTATGAATCGTTTATAAGAGTAAAATTACTTATATTATACTAATACTTGTGAATAATGGCTAGCTAAAAGATGCTTTGTTCAATAATTAAACTGAAACCCTCAATTGAAAAATATTTTATAAATAAATAATAAAATATAATTATTTATATGATTGAGTTAAGTTTAAATTTTATTCATTAATAATAAAGCTAACTATATTTTCTTAATAATAAAGTTAACTATATTATGCTTTTTTTTATATTTTTAGTATTTCAGTTAATTCAAACTAGGGAGACAATACTTGTGAAATGGGTAGCTAAAAGATGCTTCATTCAATAATTAAACTGAAACCCTCAATTGAAAAATGTTTTATGAATAAATAATAAAATAGAACCAACCACATGGGATAATTTTATATGCAACTAACACAGTATAGATACTTTAAATTTTGTGTTGAATAATTTTTATATTGAAATAAAAAAATTTACCCTAAAGTTGTTGATTGAAGACTACAAGAAAAGAGAATTCAAAGTTACAAGAGATAAATGAATATAAAAATGTACTTTTACTTTGTGTTTTAACTTTTTGTTATCCTAAAAAAAAGTTATTGTGTGAGATGTTCAATCACACTTCATTCAATATTCTTGACAGAAATTGGAATGATATGAAAGTCTTAATGAGATAAAAATAACTCAGAGGAATCACATATAAATAAATAAAAACCTTATCTCTTATATAAATTTATTGATATTGAATCTTTCCATAGAAAATAAAAAATAATATATATATATATGCTTTCTTTAAAAAAATATTTAGAGCTAAATAATTTGTTTATAAATTATACATATTATAATTATTCGATCATTTATGTAATTACAATATAGTTGTATACCGGTATGGGCGAGACCGACACGTGGATTCCCTGACCGATACCCACTTGGCTGACCGAGACCAAGGGGAACCTGGCCGAGACCTGGTAGATTCGGCCGAGACGACCGAGAGCTAAGAGACTTGGCCGAGACCATAGAAGCTTGGCCGAGACAAGTGCAATCATTATGGTCGGCCTGGCCGGCCGACCCATACCACCGTTAATGCTCAAACCAAGGTCAGTAAAGTTAATCTGTCATTAAGAATTAGGTAATACAACCCTAAGCAGTCTAAGCAGAATCCACTCCAATAAACAGGACCCAACAAGGTAGGCTCATTAGAATAATATAAATAGCACACATCCCAAGAAAAATGTACGTAATTTATTACTGTTCACCTACCAGAATATCATCAGCCGCTTACTGACTTGAGCGTCGGAGTGCCTTCGCAGGTACCCACCATCGGTATTCAAGGAGAAGGACGAGGAGAACACTAGTTCACCACCCAACAACCTGACCGACCGAGGGAAGGAGAAGAAAACTTTAATAGTTCTCTAGGTCCCATCTCTCCGTAGTAGGAACAATTTGTAATTTTTTTTTATCATATAGTTTAATTATTGAAAATTTATTGAAAAATGGTATTGGTATTAAATTTATAATTAAAATAAAAGATTATAGATATTAAGTAGGCCGGTTATATAAAGTATTATATAAGATGATGACAGTTTAAGACATTTCAAAGAAAGAAAAAATATATTGTGGGTATTTAATTGAAAGAACTACAAAAAAGAGAAGAAAAAGATGAATTAGCTTAAAAAAATTAGTCCACTAAAATGTGACGTAATTATATTTGACTTGACTGGTTCCAAAATGAGGCAAAAAAATAAATTTTTAAGAAATTTAAAAATTAAAATTATTATAAATATCTTTTTATCCTATAGAATTTGTATATCGGTATTAACTTTAGATATAATAAAATATTATAAAATAGAAAAATCTTATAAATGTTTTGAATCTTCAATCCTTTCTATGAACCCCTAATCCTTTGCATGAAGCCAACATTTAAAGTTACATCGATATATTTTTTCATAGTTCTAAAAAATTAAGTCAAAATATCAACAATATATATCAATATTTATTATTATTAATAAGTTTACATTTAGAATAAAAATATAAATATTTAAATTCAATTTCAATTTTTTAAATAGCCAAAATAATACCAGCCTAAAAAAATCATGGTCTTGTTTTGATTAATATGTAACTCAACCATTAAGAAAAAAAAAATGGAAATGAAAAATTAACTTAACAAAATTTATACACACTAAACATGCATTTTTCTATATCTGAGTTAAATTAACAAAATTACGCACTCATGACAAATATACAT
>Ga0123341_1002851_pt1 | contig 14522 bp, 9 predicted proteins | sample Turbeapinknodule_FD_89959 | JGI IMG/M metagenome (GOLD analysis project Ga0123341, IMG submission 89959) | Root nodule microbial communities of legume samples collected from Mexico - Turtle bean Mexico pink nodule | ecosystem: Host-associated > Plants > Roots > Nodule | place: Mexico: Nepantla... | reverse complement strand
GGAGAGGAATGTTACTCAGAAGGAAACCAACATATTTTATTTTATTTCTTAAAAAAAATTACTTTAAAATACATTAAAAACTTTCCCACCACCTTAACTTTCGTACGTAAAGTCCTTTCTCCCATTTTTATGTAGACTAACATTACCTACGAAATCTTTGGTAGGTAAAAACCTATTTACATACCAAAAACAGTTCATGGGTAATTATCCATGGGTAATACAGTTTTTTCTTGTAGTGTTAGATTCTGCACTCCCAAGAGAAGGATTTTGGGTGATTATTGGGCTAAGATTGCGCAATGATGCACAAGATGTCCTCCTAGTAAACCTAATTCTGCTAGAGGTAAGGCTCTGGTGAGAGAAAGGTGGGGACAGTGAGTTAACCTAAAAACAACCTATAAAAGAGTGATGAGAACTCTAGTAAAGGTACGTCGTTTCTAAGACTGAAACTATTTTACTTACTCATTGTTTCTCAGCTCAGTACTGACTTGATCGTCAGAGTGCAATCAACAGGTAGGGCCCCATCTGTTTCTACGGAGCCACTCTCCAAGATACAAGAGCACGCACAAAAACCGCCAAAAATCACCGTCTGCCTTTCAACGACGACTAGGTCAACCGGTAAGAATAATGATCAAGAAAAAAAAGAATGAAATATATCTAGGTAAAAATCAAAGATTAAAGTACAAATGTGTTAAAAATATCAAATATACATATAAAAAGAGTAGTTTGAAATATTTGAAAGAAAAGAAATACTTTTTTAACTAGTTAAAAGGTAGTGTATGAAAAGTACCGAAAGAAAATATAATAAGTTTAATTGAAGATTTTTTTACATTTTATTAGGAATTTTTTAATAGAGGTTATAATAACCTTAAGACACTTGGCTACGGTTTTGAAACTCCAATAATTGTCAATGATTTTTTAATGAATTACATGATTTTTTTTTTATTTCCCACGGTATATTTTTTAGTTTAGTTTCGTTTTGTTTTTTAGATATTTTAATGTTTTTGCAATTTCGTTTCAGAGACATCTCAAGTCCTGAAAAATCTTCATCTCTAAATTGAAGTTCAATCTCTCTCTGTGAGGTCTATCTCTCTCTGTGTTTGTTTTCATTTTTTCCTTTTTAGTTTCTTAAAATTGTTTTTCATTTTTCTGCTTGGTATCTCTGGTTGTCATGCCTATTTCCAGAACAATACTATGTTTTCATTTCGAAACCACCGTGCGTTTTTTGGGTTAAACATCTGACCTAAATGATAATGTTTAACATATTTGAATACTAGGAATAAATTTGAAATGTTAATTGTTTTATAACATTTGTTCTTAATGATAAAGAGTTTTTATATATATGTGAGGAATCAATATTTAGGATCTCTTAATAATTTTGTGTGGAAGGAATCAATATGAATGATTTTTATATGTGCGTCAATATCAATCTATATGGAATGTTATATGTTTAAAACTATAGAAAAGTGAGAAGGATTAACCCCATTCTCAATTTTCTTAATTGAAATCTTTTACTTATTTACTTTGTTTTTATTTAATTTTCATGCAAATTATTGCCAATATTAAATCAAATCAAATTATTGTACATATTTTTATACTTAGTGAATGTTATTATTAGAATTTTAAATAATTATTCCTTGTGGATTTAATATTTATCCTTAGAGACAAATTGTTACTTTTGACTCGGTACATTTGCAGTAAAAAAAAAAGAGTCATCAATGGTACTTGAAATATGCAATGACTCTTCCAATCTAATGAGCCATTTAGAGGGGTCCTCTCAAGTTTTTGATGTTGGAACAAAGTTAGCATACAATTTCTTTAGCAATGTATTTTGTTTCCACCCCGTGCTTGAATATGCAAATGAAAACAACAAACTAATTACTTTGTTACACATATAATCACACCTCCAACATATAATCACATCTCCAACAATAAATCAACTATTTAGAAAAAACATATCCTCACTTCTTTAGCATCAATAACAAATTCTTTTCAAGCCATTTCAGTAAACAAACCAAGTTGTTATACACCAAAAACAATATTAGGACCTACAAATAATTTGTATCAATCATATTTAATAATTGAAGGACCACATTATCCATCATGAAACTAAATTTATCTACTTTCACCAACATAGTCACACAATCATAATCAAATTCCTAATACAAACTAACCTTACCATAATTGACCTACATATAAAATGTTCCAACTCAAATTTGTTTGCCAATATACAAACAGGATAACATCAAATAGTAAAAAAAAATTTATGAAAAATAGAGTAAAAAACAACTAACGCGCAAAGGAAACACCCTTGTCCTTTATATACAACACTAAGAGAACCTTAAGCACAAACAAAAAAATAACATAAACAACATTGTGTAAGGGCATGACACTAGACGATCTAAGTGAACTTGAGGCTAGGCAATCTAGCGTCTTCTCACACTAGACGATCTAAGTGCAAAACACTAGATGGTCTACATGGAAGATACTAGACAGTCTATGCATCCACATATGCTAGACGGTCTTGCTAGACTATCTCGCAAGATGGTATGCTCATACACTAGATAGTCTTGCTAGAGAGTCTTGCTAGACGATCTACATGAAAAATACTAGACAGTCTTCCTAGACTGTCTCGCTAAATGGTTTACTCAACTGTTAGACGATCTTGCTTGACAATCTCGCTAGACAGTCTATCTTAGTTCGTTAGGACGATCTGCTACACAAAACTTTTGAGTAACCTTGAGGTTTGTCTAGGCGATTAGCTAAACGAACTCAAAATAACTCACTAAGCCAAAACCACTAACGAACTCATAAAGACTCACAAACCCAAAACTAGTGATGAACACATAACCACTGGTTCAATACAGTTTGCACCACAATTGTCACCCACCAAGTAAACACACACACCCCCTTGCAAAACCACCAACGAAGTTCACCACCCAAACACAAAAATCTTAACATCAACCTTTATTTCAACGAATAACACGTCTTCCATGATTTCGTTGCCCCAAAGTCTCAACCAACGATCCTTCCAATAACTACCCAAGGCCTTCAACAACAACCACACATTTGACAAAAAACCAACTTGCACACCCCACCGCACATAAACATGAACAAGCCTAAAAAACCTACAAAAGGGAAGATAGGGAATGAGAAGAGACAAAGTTGGGACCACAAGAAAGGACACAAGAGAAAAACTATAATAAAGGGAAGAGAGAAACAGGAACAAATAAAGCACAACATAAACCCAAATCACTTTTCTTCCAAAAAATACTCGACTCCATACAATTATAATAAATTATTAAAAATGTCATGAATTCACCACAACCACAGTTGTGAAATAGGAGTGAATTCTCAAACGATGTCAACGTATCGGTACTATTTTAAAAAGTAAAATAATAATATTCCTATATTTATTCATACAATATTAAGAAAAACTATACTTTGACATTTCTTACAGTTATATATAACTCTTTATTTGATAATTTTAGAAAAAATATATATTAAAAGGTATTTTTATAATTAAATGATATAAAAAGTTAAAATTGTACATGTATAGACAAAGTGAGTCTAAATAGTACATGGAACTGGTTGTGCAATTGCTAGAATGTCAGTTGCCTCCTCGTTCCTTACTTCAAGTCCCCTCCTTTGATTGCTAACGTTCGGTCGGAGTTGACCTGAAAAAGGTACTCCGACGATCAAGTAAATACTATTTGTAAAGAGTGTATATTTATAAAACTGATTAAAGCGTACCTTACACCTCTGTCAAGGGTTTATTTGTAGTATTCAGTCATGGGCCCTTGTTGTCATGGGCTGAATATCAATTATTCACTGATGTGTAGCGTGATCCTTGATTTGTAGGGAGATATATTGGTATATGAGTATGTTGATATATTTGAACAATATCTTTAATATCTCAGTTAATCCGTATTTGACTGATTTCTCGGAGATGTCATCCGCATAATCCAGGACATAATTATAACTCATAAATAACTCTTGTAATTATCGTTGTTGTCATTTATAAAGTGTATTTTGACACGGTCGATTGGTCACCAAAATCAAGACTAATTTGTCCTATACCGACTGGTAAAAAAATATTATTATTGATTAAGTGGATATAGAAAATGAGTTCTCTCAATATCCCAATGTATATTAAATGTATATTAAATTAACCGTGTAACTTTTAAGATATTTATATTCCTTTAGATAAACTCTTGCGTTAATTTTTTTTAAAAGAATAATAAACATCCATAAAAACATTGAAAATTCAATAACTTAAAAATAGAATTTCTAAAAACATTGAAATTCAATAACTTAAAATAAACACCCTTTGAAAGTAAAACAACAATTTCAGTAAAAATAGAATTTCTAGAAAATATTGCTTAAGCATTCATGAACAGTGTGGCAGTGACAGTTTTAGCTGCACAGAAAGATACCCTGAAGAGGGAAACAGTATAACGCAGACATACTCACTTGTCCGTCATTGTTATTTTTGTTTTATCTTTTGACGCAATCTGTGACCGTTCGTGTTATTCGAGGCCACTCTTTTATATGGTCGTTGATAAAAATGGCTTCGACCCTTTTCACAAAGATGTTTTTGGGTCATCGATTGATCCACTCTACTTCGTTCCTCAGTCACCAGCCACAGTTTCTCTCTTCTTTGTTCAGTGTAAGGTTCATCCCTTCTGTCTGAAATTACATATGGGTATCTTATTTCTCTCCCCTTCAATTTGTGTTTTTTTTTAACTCCTGTGTTAATTTCCTCCTTAATGAGAGCGGACATTTTGTGCCCGTGAAAATTTGGTCCTTTTGTGATTATTCGGTTGTTTTGATTTGTGGGTATCAGGGTTGTGCGTTTCTCATTGAAGTTTTCACTTTTGAGTGTGGGGTTTGCGATTTGTCTTGGTCCAAGTTTTTTGTTTGTGTTCTCTCTTGTTGAACAGTTAGGAGATATGCTTTTGATGATTTGCTTTGGTGGCAATTTGCCAAGGGATATGCTTCATTCAACTTCAATTTTGTAGTGTTTGGTGTTCAAGTGTATCAACTGAAGTACCCAATAACATTTTCATATTACGTTGGTATGGATGGCTGGGTCTGTGCTTGTTCCTTTTGAAGTGAATACTATCTGGTAGCGATGCATTTTAATTTTTTGTCTTATGAACTGGATTAAAAGATTACCAATTTTTCATCAATTGGAGTGCAAGTATTAATTTTTTGTGGGTGCATTTATAGTTTTTAATTTATGGATATTAGTGAATCATTGTTAATTTCATACGACTTGCAGTTAGTCTTTGAAATACATATTTGTGCAATTAGTATATATAAATGATGATACAGTGCAAAATCCGGATCTGGTGCTGTTATGTATAACATTTTATTGAAGCAATTGGAAAAAGGTTTTCAATTATATATTAATGATAGTTTGAAGACTTGTTAATCTCTTATACTTAAAAAACCAATTTTCATCGGTATAACCCGCTAATCTATTTCTGCATTGTTTGTTATTTTGGCCAACATATTATTGTGAAGTTCATTTTTTTACTTGCAGAAACGGCTGTTTTGTATACAAACTGTCCCGGTCCCAGTCTCTACATCCCAAAACATCAAAACAACTGGTTGGGTTCCTTGTATGGCTTCTTCCTCAGTTGGTAGAAGAGCTTCATATTCTACACAATCTGTATCAACAAATGAGCCAGTTGTTTCTGTTGATTGGCTTTATGATAACCTGAAGGTGCCAGATATCAAGGTATTAGGGTTTACTAACTTTATCAGATTAAGCAAACAGTTTACTAATTTTATCATATTTCGGAAAATGAAATTTCACTTGATTCTTTTAATTACTTATTGATTGATCTCTACCACTATCATGCCTAACCATATATTTAACTAGTAACAGCTCTTGTCAAACTATGCAGTATGTGTATTATCTAACTATAGTGCCCTGTTCTTTTGGTCGTTAACTTTGTAATTAAAGATCTGGGAACTGGTACAATCACTGTATTCTGGTTGGAGAATGGCATTGTTTCAAAAATATATTTTATTAATTGATGTCTATTAAACTGGCAAACATGGTAATTCTGATTTGTAGTACCTTCTGAGTCTCTCAATCACTTATTTAGGTGGTTATAAAGCTGTCTAGGATTTATATGGACGATGTGCTGTAATTGGCTTCGATTGAATTTATTTCTAATTCTTTAAAACTCCATACTACATATGCATGATCTGATAAAAAAGGAGCCTTTATATAATGGTATCCTTATTTACTACTGAATTTGAATATTAATTTAAATACTTGAACTTTTCTTTCCTATTCTCTAATTTTGTTTTAGGTACTGGATGCTTCATGGTACATGCCGGATGAGCAGAGGAATCCAATTCAAGAATATCAGGTATCAGCATGATTTTGGTTGGAAATCACATTCTTAGGGCTTCAAATTTTGGAGTAATTGAATGATATACGATATGACTTGAATATGTTCTCTTGCATGTACTTCATTATATAATTTAACTTTATTTTTTTTTCTACCATTTTCACTTATTATGTATTTTGTGTAATTCAATAACAGGTTGCTCACATTCCGAGTGCCCTTTTCTTTGACGTAGATGGAATAGCAGATCGGACTACAAAAGTAATCCACTATCTCTTAATTTATTTCATTCGTGTTAAAATTTTATCAAGCACATTTACGTTAGAGCGGTTCTTATAGATAAACAAGGTTTACATGTCTAGTCAGTCTGTAATATTCTGATCTTTCAGTGGTATACTACAGAAAGTGGATGAAGAAAGAGAAATGACCTTACTAGCTACATGTCAGTGTGCCAACTTCAAAAGGATATTTTGCAATTTCAGGGATCTTAGAATGATGATTGAATGATATTTCTACTTTCTTTTGATGGATACTAGTTTACTATTTCAATTCTTGGGACTCTTTCTTTTCTATTTATAAATTATAGTTTTTTGTTAGAATATTATGGTCATTCATTTTCTGGGCTCTTGTTATTCCAGTAATCTTATTGGTTACATGGTTGTTTTATAGTCTGTTCCTGTCCTGTGTTCTATATGTCCTGTTTTTTAATATAATTCATTTTCTACATTATAGCTAATATGTTGATTGAACAAAGTATTATTGGAAGGAAAGAGTGGAAACTAGCTCTGAAATTTCAGAGGTAGCCATCTGTAATACAGAGCAAAACAACAAGAAAAAGGATGCAAAATAGATACTCTAGGGTTCCAAATACAACGGAACTCCAAGACACCTCCTCCCAATTCAATTCACTCAATAATTTCCTGCTCTTCAGTTCTCACCCCTCTATTCATTTGGTTATAATCCAGAATCACTCCTTTCCATTCGGCTTGTGACTGCTGAACTTTCTGTTAACAACCTCAACATCCCCTTCTTTTTTGTCTTTTCCTCTGCTGTGCAAACCATTCCACCAGTTCCCTCTTGATTTCTCTTTGCATCAAGTCGCCAACTTTGCTCCCATGGCCCATTCATTTCAATGGAGGATGGCCCACATTTATTGCTCTTCTATAGATATGAGTAAAGGGTTTATCATTTTTGAATGCTAACTTGTATTCATTAATCAGTTACCTCACATGCTGCCATCTGAGGAAGCTTTTGCTGCTGCTGTTTCTGCCCTTGGCATAGAGAACAAAGATGACTTGGTTGTTTATGATGGAAAAGGGTTATTTAGTGCAGCTCGTGTTTGGTGGTAAGCCTTGGTGTCCTACAGAAAGGAACATAAATATATTGTGTAGATTGTGGAAACATGGATTTTGCTAAATATTTAAGTAATACCTCTTCTTTCTACTTAAAGGATGTTCAGAGTATTTGGGCATGACAGAATTTGGGTCTTAGATGGTGGCCTACCAAGATGGCGTGCATCAGGTTATGATGTTGAATCTAGTGCTTCAAGTGATGCTATTCTTAAAGCCAGTGCTGCTAGTGAGGCTATCGAGAAAGTATATAAGGGACAAACAGTGAGTTTAGAATCTTTCCATATATTTTTAATATGATTTCTTTTAGTGTTTTGGCTTCCAATTCTTTTACTTTGATTAATTGTGTTGACTTTAACTTTTTTACTTTGTTTTAATGCATTGATTCTTACTTTGTTTTAATGCATTGATTCTCTCATGTAATTTTTTCTTGCTAGGTTGGCCCAGTCACATTTCAGACTAAATTTCAGCCACATCTTGTTTGGAACCTTGATCAGGTTGGTAGAAATAAATGTATTGTGTCCATTTTAGAAATATGATTGTTGACAATATTGATAGTTGTAGAACTATCAAAAGGTTTCTAACTAGAGAGAGTCCATAATTAGTTACCACGAAGATGAGGTTAGGGGGAAGTGGCAGCTGCAAATTGGGAAAGACTTCAGCTGTTTGAAACTCTGAACCCAATTTTATAATGGACTATTTTCCTGCTTTTGTCATTTCATTCTTCTAAGAATTTAATCTCTATTTTCAATAATTGAATCTAGAAAATATGAACTCTGACAATTTAAAGTAACAATATGAAATAAATAGTGACAAAGTTCGTGTGGAGCCATAGAACCTTTCATTTTTTAGAAATTTTTAGCTTAAACGTGATACCATTTACATACAAGATGTTCATGATATCTGGTAAAACTCTATATACTGAATATTGGTGTTTCTTGCTTGTCAACCGAAATCTTAATACTCATACCTTGATAATTTTTTATTGGTACAACAAAAAAGCTTCAGTAGGCAGTTTATGGAATCAAGCCCTATATATCAAGGAAAAAGTCTGCTGATGATCATATGTTGGACACTGCTGTCTAATTAGAATAATAACAGGTCTTGAATTTAAACTTGGTAACTGCAGATAAATCTACTTAAAATCTTCCTAATTCATGTTGCAATCTCTAGAAAAGTTGAACACATTTATATTTATGTAATATGGTTCTTAGAATTGTTTGGAAATATGATCTTCATTTTGAAATGCTTGATCTATGAAAGACCAAACTTAACTAAAACTAGAAGAGGACACTTATAAATATATTGTAAATCAAATGATTCATTATTTTTTATTTTCCTCAGGTAAAGAAAAATATAGAGGAGAAAACTCACCAACACATAGATGCTCGATCAAAGCCCAGGTACTGTAGTTAATTCCTTTTGTATTTTCATATCATCATGTGGTATGCATTTAACATACATGTCTATATATTTATGTATGTATGTAATGCTATTTAAATGGTCAAAAATAATAAATTATCCAAAATCAAAGGCATAGGTATAATCAATGAACAAAAGTAATATTCTAAATTCATAATCACTCTTCATCTAAAGCATAGTTTTTAATATGAAAGCAACTAAAGTAAAATAACATTAGAGGTGAAAAGTAGTAGTGCACCAAATTTTAAGTTGATGTACTGCACGGAAAAGTATTACTGTACCAAATAAAATAGATAGGGGGCTGTGATTTGCGAAATGCACCGGAACAGATGACTGTGAACTTTGAAGAGCTTACACTCTACAGAACACAGAAGGATGTGCCAGAGAAATAGGTTGCACACTGCGGGATGTGAACAATATAGGATGTGCATGGTTGAGCAGATCAGCAGAGGATGCCATATTTGGCAAAATTGTTGCCAATGAGCAATGGGTCTCGGCTGTCAGTTTGAAACAGGTCAAGTGTAAGTGTTTTTGTGTGAATCGTTGATGAAGGGTTTCAAACTCTAATGTTTCTAATGACAAAACACTAGAAATCATATAAGAATATATAATGGTGACTTGAGAAACTCAGAAAAGGAGGGCAAAAAAGTTTTTTTTAATATACCTGTCCATCATAGTGCTATAACAACTCCATTATGCTAAGATTGTGGCATGGCATGTGCAATTCTATAACGTCAAAAGGTTCATAATAGCTAGTTTAGTAACAACCTTCTCTGACATGACAGTGCTATAACATGCTATTATGCCCTAGCTTATACAAAATGAAAACTGATATTTTCATAGTAGATATTTACCCCACCTAAGTGGGAGATACCTTAACCACTTTGGTTGTTATTGCTGTATGTCAGCAGATTTCTTTTCAAAATTACGCTATTCATTCATGTATTTTTTATTTTAATGTAAGAAATGTTTCTTACTCAAGATTTTGTTTTTGATATGCATTTCTTGGATTTATGTAGATTTTATCCTTTGGCAGGTTTGATGGAGCTGTTCCAGAGCCCCGGAAGGGAATCAGAAGTGGTCATGTACCTAACAGCAAATGCATTCCTTTTGCCCAGGTGCAGCATATGGTCACCTCGATTTTGTGTTGTTTGCTCAGAAGCATTTTAGATTTAACATTTATAGCACATATTCAATGAGAGCCTTATCACATGAGAACATTTATGTTGAGTGAAGTTGTTGCAATTGAGAGAGCTATAGAAATAAAATGAAAAAGAAAAAGCTTATGGGAGGACCTGTTAGTGAAAAATGGGAGAGTCTAGGTCTCTATATCACTGTATTCTAAACTATTACTCTATCATTCACCAGTATGATCTTGAGCCATATAGTTCTGTAGATTGTTGATTCTATCAGTAATGATTACGTATTTATGTATTTGTTAGACTATTTTATCAATGTTAATTATCTTAATTTACAGTTGTTAGACAGTTCACATACATTGTTACCAGAAAATGAGCTGAAGAAGCGATTTGAACAAGAAGGTGTGAATGTCTCATGATGGATATCTGTTATGCTAAATCTCTTACATTTCATGATCTTGTTACCTCTAACTGCATTAAATTGATCTGCAGGTATCTCTCTGGATAGCCCAGCTGTTACTTCATGTGGAACTGGCGTAACTGCCTGCATTCTTGCATTGGTACATCTCCCCTACTATTTTGGATGAGTCTATGGATATCTGTTGCTTTGGGAAAGGGAATAGATAAAATCGCTTCCTTTCTGGATGGAACAATACCTATTTCTCTATGATTAAAAAAAAAGGAAAAACCGCTTAAAACAAATGTTTTTTATTCAGAGAAGTCAGTACCTTCCTTTGCTTCACTTTTTACTTGTCAGAATTTTTATCATGTTTTTTTCCCTACTGGTTTTTCCAATTTGCTTTCTTTCATTGTTTTTTCTGTGTGTAAGTCTGATTCTCCATCCTCTCCTAGGAGGAGTGTTGGCACTTGTCTTTATTAGACTGGACATGGGTTTTCACTCACTTGAATATCTTGAACATGAAGTCTGGAAGGGAAAAAATAGGATTATAGATTTTTGAAAGTTTCAAACTTGCAACATATGCATGCATGTTTTTCCAGTGGTAATAATTGCCAAGACTTTATTCAAATTTTGTGTGTTTAGAGACTTGATAAAAGGGAAATCTCTTTTCCTTGGTTTTGATTATGATCTGTTTTTTCAGGGTCTGCATCGTCTTGGAAAGTCTGATGTTGCAGTTTATGATGGATCTTGGACTGAATGGGGAGCACAATCTGATACACCTGTTGACATTTCATAAATGCATCACTGCTAATTTTCATGCCTCCAAAAAGCTTCTGCATGTGAGGGGCTCTTGGATACCAAAATTTCTCTGCTACACTGTTTTCTTGTGGTTGAATTGCGAATGTTTTCCATGTTTAATGTTAAATCCTATCACTTGGCTTCTATGAAAATAATGATAGGATTGTTCAAGAAAGCCAAGTAGAAATGGGAGTTTGTTGGGTATGATAAATATTACAAAATAAAATATTTTGAGGCAAGTTTTAAGATCTTCTCTTCCATAAATTTTTCTCTGGAATCTGTGTACCTGGGAAAACTTAAATCAATATGTGAAATCTCGATAGTAGAATTTTGAATGAGAAAATTGTTGCTCAATGAAAACTTTTTGCTATCATTTAGTTTTGACTATAAAGAATATTGTCCTATCAGACAATTTAGAGTGTTCACAATCATAGATATACGTTGCAGGGTCGCCACAATAGTTTATTAAGAAAAATTGCAGAATTATTTTAAAGAAAGAAACGATCTGCGAAATATATTAATATCTTATAATATCTGTTCTGAGAGAGTATTTTTAATTAAATATGTAAAAAGAATGGTTTTTAGAATGTTTATTTTCTTAATACGTAAATATAATGGTTTTTAGAATGTTTATTTTCTCTAAAGAAAGAAAAACATGCATATGAAAATAAACAAAATATTTTTAGAATTTTTATTTGGACCTCACAATAATTCACTTTTGTTCCTATGTATCTTTATTTATAATAAAAAAATCAGGTTTTGTTATAGTTCTAAAGATCAATAAAATATTTTTGAAAACATGAATCGAACTATGGCTGACTTTATTCTTATATATTTTCATTTATAATGAAAAAATGAAAAATCATCACGTAGTTTTTAAGAGTCAAAAGATGTTTTTGAAGAGCTCTGAAAAAAGTGAATCAAATAATTTACTCTTAATGAAAAGTAACAAATAACGTTACTTTTTTAGGTTCAAAAGACATTTGCATTGATAATTTTTTAATATTAAAATTTATATTTTTTAAGATTTCATATTTTGTATGATTTACGTTGATTGGAGTATAAGATACTGCATCTAACTATGCTTAATACTCTTTATAAATCATACAGTAAATAAAAACAAAGTAAATTAATCATTAATATTATTAATTGTTTGCATGAATTTTATTTATAATATATATGTATATATATTTAACTTTTTCAAAAGAAGATTTTGAGTATAAGATGATGTGTTTATAAATATTCAGGCAAAAAATATTGTTGGTGTTTGTGTATATATAAAACAGGTGACAAATAACAGAAAATGGGGCCAAGCGAATGGACCTAATATGTAAGAAAAATCCTAATGGTGTATATGGAAAAGCGTGTGGCAATTAGTAAAAATACTGGGCCAAATGGACTGGTCCAGACCTCTTTTGTTTTAAAAAAAGAAAAACAGAATTGGAACTGTATGATGTATAAAAACAGGTGGAGTAGAAATAGCAGAGACGGGGGCTGGAAAAGAGAATCACAATAATTATGCATAAATTACTGAGCCACATGCAGAGTTGGGGCCACACGTGCACACAATTGGAGTAGGCTGTTTCTTCCTGCACCTCCATATATTCCATATATTATTCTCCCACCTCATATTTTCAAAAATACCCCTCTGTAATATTCTGGATTATGTAATTCGGAAGTCTTTTTTCAAATTCGTAATTAGCTTTCAGATTATATAATCCATAAGTCTTTTTTAGTTTACGGATTACATAATCCGGAAGTCTGTTTTCAAATGTGTGTTCAGATTACATAATCCAGAAGCTACTCTATGAAGATTACACAAGAAGGCTAAAAAGGTATTTTCACGTTGTGTATGAAGTTGGGATGACATAAGAACCTTTGGAGGTACATGAAGAAACCGTCATTGGAGTATCATAGTAACATAAACACGGGTCCCACCCACCACATTATTAAAAAACTTGTCAAAAGCAATGAAAACTGATTTAAAAAATATGAGTAATTTAAGAAAAATTAGAAAAATTGAAAAGTCGCTAAAAAAAAAGCATGACTTTAGTTTTTCATTAATGCATGTGAACTTGAGTCTGGCTGATTACTATTCACTCCAATTGAAAACAAATAATTTTTCTATTAAGATAAGGGTGTTTGTACAAATTAGATGGCATGGAAAGACAAGCTCAGAATCGGTTCCTTGGTGCTTTAAAAAGATTTGCAAAATAAGTTAAGTCATTTACTATCTTATTTCTTTGTTAGTTATGATAATTTACGTAAAACAGTGAAGATTTTTGTAAAGGGATACTGTTTTAAAGTAAAACAAAGAAAATGAATGAAGAGGATAATTTTATTGAATGGAAGGATTAGCTATTTAATAGCCTTACAACAATTGGAAAATACAAAAACGTGCAAAAGAGTGCAACCTATGCAGTTGCAACAGACTAGAACAAAGGAATAGGTCTTCCCTAAATTCTAGGATTATTGACTAAAAGAATAACAAATATATACATAAAACAGAATAACAAATATCTTTAACATCCTCCCTTAAACTGAATGTTTCTAGCAATCAGTTTACTTATGGTAATGAACATACTGCTAACAGGTTGCGCAGCTTCACAAAAACATCAAGTTTTAAAGGCTTTGTCATCACATCTGCAATTTGTTCTTGAGTGTTGCAGTGAACCAGTTGCACAATTCCTTCTTTTGTGAGTTCACGAAGAAAATGAAATCGTACATCAATATGTTTACTACGTCCATGCATCACAAGATTCTTAGCAAGCTTAATTGTTGAGCTATTGTCGCAATAAACAATTGTAGAATTATTTTGTACATGTCCAAGCTTTTCCAAAATCCTTCTTAGCCAAACTGCTTGACAAGCACATGCAGCTGCAACTATAAATTCTGCTTCTGTAGTAGACAATGATACTATGGGCTATTTTTTGGATAACCAAGATATTGCACCAGAACTCAATAAAAACACATACCCTGAAGTACTCTTCCTATCATCCAAGTCTCCTGCATAGTCGCTATCTGTGTATGTCACTAGTTCTTCATTTCC
>Ga0123341_1002850_pt1 | contig 14522 bp, 13 predicted proteins | sample Turbeapinknodule_FD_89959 | JGI IMG/M metagenome (GOLD analysis project Ga0123341, IMG submission 89959) | Root nodule microbial communities of legume samples collected from Mexico - Turtle bean Mexico pink nodule | ecosystem: Host-associated > Plants > Roots > Nodule | place: Mexico: Nepantla... | reverse complement strand
GGGAATTTGCCGCCGTCACGTACATAGTGGCGATAGGCAAAGACCGGCAAGATCAGGGCGGCGAAAATGAAGCCGACCCAGAGCGCATTGGAATAACCCCAGACCTTGGCGCCGGCGCCAAGGAACAGCGCGTTGACGAAGGCCAGCACGGTGTTGAGGCCGATCAGCCAGGTCGGCGCCTTCCAGGGGCGTTCGATGTGGCCGGAATCCATTCGGTGGATCCAGCCGGAATTGAGGTTCAGGAAGTTGAAGATGATGTAGCCGACATTCGAGACGGCGAGGACGAAGAAATAGCCGCCGACATCCGAGGCAATTGCCAGCAGGAAGAGGTTGAAGGCGAAATCCGTCCACATCGCCCGTGTCGGCGCGCCATTTTCGTTGACGTGGTCGAGATATTTCGGCAGCCAGCCGTCTTTCGAGCCCTGGTAAAGCGTGCGCGACGAGCCGGCCATTGCCGTCATGATGGCGAGGAAGAGTGCCATGATCATCAACACGACGAGCAACTGGGTGACGATCCGGCCGGCGCCGATCAGGCCGCCGAGGGCTTCGGCAACACCGGTGCCATCGACGATGCCGGGGGCCAGCATGCCCGCATGGCCGAGAACGCCCTGGAAGGCGAAGGGCACGAGGAAGAAGAACAGGCAGCAGGCAAGGCCGGAATAAAAGATCGCCTTGAAGGTGTCGGTTTTCGGATCCTTGAGCTCGCGGGTATAACAGACCGCCGTCTCGAAGCCATAGGTCGACCAGGCGGCGATATAGAGGCCGCCGAGGAAGAGCGTCCAGCCGCCATTGCTCCAGGTGCCGTCGGCCGCGGCATAGGCGGCTGTCGGCGGCACCAGGCCGGTGACATTGGTGGCAAGGATCTGGCCGCTGACGATTGGATAGAGGCCGATGATCAGCAGCGGTACCAGCACGATGATTGCCAGCCACTTCTGCACGCTTGCCGTTTCCGAGATGCCGCGATGCTGGATCGCGAAGATGATCAGCATCAGCGTGCCGCCGATGAAGAAGGTGGCGTTGATGTTGGCGGTGGCCAGGAAGGGAATGTTGAAGCTCAAGAGCGACCAACTGCGGATCGCCGGCGTCAGTGCGGCAATACCGTCGGTGCTGAGCAACGCCTTGATGGCGTCTTCAGGCGTGGTGCCGGCATGGGCTGCAATATATTCGGCGACGCGGGGGCTGTCGGCCGTGATGGAAGCGGCATGCGCCGAGATCCAGTCGAGGACCATCTGCGAATCCGCCGCCGGAATCGGATAGAATGCATTGAGGATGTAACCGGCGGCGATGGCGCAGCCGAGCGACAGCACCGGCGACCAGGCAAACCAGTTGCACCAGACCGACAGCGGCGCAATGAATTTGGAATAGCGCAGCCAGGCGGTGGCGCCATAGACCGAGGCGCCGCCGGATTTGTTGGCGAACATGCCGGCAATCTCGGCATAGGTGAAGGATTGCAGGAAACCCATCACCATCGAGATGATCCAGACGACGAAGGCAAGCTTGCCCGTCGTGCCTGCGATGCCGCCAATGGAGAAAAGAACGAGCGGCGGCACGCCCGCGGCCACCCAGAATGCGCCCTTCCAGTCGAGCGCGCGTACAAGCTTACCTTCGGTGCCGGAGGAAATTCCGGCCTCCACAATATCTGTCATCGGTAAAATTCCCCATATCTATCTGTTCCGGACGTCTCTTTGTACGTCTCCCCGAACGTGTCTCCCTGACAGTCTCAAGTCCGCCCGGATGATTTTGGCGATCCGCGCTCCCGACGGATTCCCGAGTCTGAACTCTTTATGCATAGTGAAGATATTTTCTTTTTAGTCAACATGCCTTTACTTTCCCGAGCCATTTTGTAACCTGTATGGGTGTGTGCCGCATGGCATGCCGATCGCCCATGAGGGTAGAATGCGAGAACTTCATCCTGCTGTGACGGGCCTGCGGACGGTCGCTCCAAGCCTCGTGCATTATCCGGGCATTCCCACCCTGCCGGAGGGAGCCGAACGGTACCGGGTAAAGGGCGGTGGATCGGTCGTCGTCCGCGTCGAGGCGGGTGACCGCGTCAGTGTTATCGACAGCGAGGGCGGCCAGGTCTGCGAAATCTCTTTCCTCGACGAGAAAGGGCGCTTCCAAGCGGCCGGTCTTGGAACGGCTTTCAGCAATTCAGCCGAGGGCTTGAAGGCCATTCTTCAAGCAGAGGATGAAAGCGCGGCCCGCACTCGAACGGCGCTTCAGCGTCGCGGCGCCGACCTTGCGGCGGCCGGAGCCCTGCGTCTCTTCGGGACCGGATCGACCCCGGGCAGCCAGGCGGATTTCACCGTTAGCATGAAAGGTCTGTTGATCGTCGCAGCACCGGCGGCTGCCATGTCGCCGGAGGCGCAGGATACGGCGACGCCGATCGAGGTCAAGATCAAGCGCAGCCTGCTGATCCGTGATTATGCCGCCGCCCTGCCGGAACCGGCCGCCGATCCGATCGAGGATATCCGCATCCGGGCGGCGACCGCTGCGGCCTATTTCGTGCGCGCCGGCGAATTCATCCAGATCATCGACGTCTACGGACGTCAGTGCACCGATTTCCAGGCCTTCGCCGCCCGCAAGGTCGACAAGGGCCTCGACCTGGCGCTCGATTCAACGGTCACTCGCACGCTGCTCGGCCGCAGCTATCCGATGCCGGGCCTTCCCTCCAAGGCTTTCGACCGGGATTTCGAGCCCCTGGTCGAAATCGTCCAGGATACGGTCGGGCGCCACGACGCTTTCGCGACCGCCTGCAATGCGCGCTATTACGACGACATGGGCTATCCCGGCCATAGCAACTGCACGGACAATTTCAACGCGGCGCTGGCGCCTTACGGCATTGCCGGCCGCAAGGGCTGGGAAGCGCTGAACTATTTCTACAACACCAATATCGACCACAACAACCAGCTCTACCTCGACGAGCCGTGGTCGCGCCCTGGTGATTATGTGCTGATGCGGGCCCTGACCGATCTCGTCTGCGTCTCCTCGTCCTGCCCGGACGATATCGATGCGGCGAACGGCTGGGATCCGACGGATATCCATGTCCGCACCTTTTCCGGAAACGAGAAATTCTCAAGAGCGGTGGCCTATCGCATGACCCCAGATGCCGACGCCGAACTGACGCGCGAAACCGCCTTCCATCCCCGTCTCTCCGCGCTGACGCGGGACTACACCGAATATCGCGGCTACTGGCTGCCGAACCGCTTTTCCAGCGAAGGCCCGGTCGAGGAGTACTGGGCCTGCCGCGAGCGCGCCGCCGTCATCGATCTCTCGCCGCTGCGGAAGTTCGAGGTGACCGGGCCGGATGCCGAGGCACTGCTTCAATATTGCCTGACGCGCGACGTGCGAAAACTGTCGACCGGCCAGGTGGTCTATTCCGCCATGTGCTACGAAAACGGCGGCATGATCGATGACGGCACGCTCTTCCGCCTCGGCGACCAGAATTTCCGCTGGATCGGCGGCGATGATTTCAGCGGCATCTGGCTGCGTCAGCAGGCCGAGAAGAAGGGCTTCAAGGCCTGGGTCCGCTCCTCGACCGACCAACTGCACAATATCGCCCTGCAGGGTCCCAGGAGCCGCGATATCCTGAAGGAGATCATCTGGACGGCGCCGCGCCAGCCAGATATCGGCGAGCTCGAATGGTTCCGTTTCACAATCGGCCGCATCGGCGGCTTCGAAGGGGCGCCAATCGTCGTCTCGCGCACGGGTTATACCGGCGAGCTCGGCTACGAGATCTTCTGTCATCCCAAGGATGCGCTGACGGTGTTCGACGCCGTCTGGGAGGCAGGGCAGCCGCATGGACTGAAGCCGATGGGGTTGGAGGCACTCGACATGGTCCGCATCGAGGCGGGCCTGATCTTCGCCCATCACGAATTCACCGACCAGACGGATCCGTTCGAAGCCGGCATCGGCTTCACCGTGCCGCTGAAATCCAAACAGGATGATTTCATCGGCCGCGAGGCGCTGATCCGGCGCAAGGAGCATCCGCGCCACCTGCTCGTCGGGCTCGATATCAAGGCCAATGAGGCGGTCGGCCACGGCGACGGCGTCCATTTCGGCCGGGCACAGGTGGGCGTTGTCACCAGCGCCACGCGCTCGCCTGTGCTCGGCAAGACGATCGCGCTCGCCCGCATCGATGTGATGCACGCAAGTCCCGGCACCGAGGTCGAAATTGGCAAGCTCGATGGCCACCAGAAACGCCTGCCGGCGACGGTCGTGCCGCTCTCGCATTATAACCCGCAGAAGACGCGGCCGCGCTCGTAACGCATGCATTTGAGACCTGGACGCGTCGCCTACGGGCGACGATGTGTAAGACGGCCCGTATGCAACCACATAGAGAATTGAGAGTTTCAAAAAACTAAAAGTTGACAAATCCGCGTTCGATGATTATATCAGGATTGTCGATATTGCTTGTTTGACTTTTGTTATTGCACGCTGGCAACGTGCCCTGGACGAACTTCCCTCTTCAAAATCGAGATCATCATCCGCCGTGCTATCGCACGTGCGGTCTGTCAATTGCTATGAAAGGGTTTGTTATGACCACTGGCACAGTTAAATGGTTCAATTCCACCAAGGGCTTCGGCTTCATTCAGCCTGATGACGGCGGCGCTGACGCCTTCGTTCACATCTCTGCTGTCGAGCGCGCCGGCATGCGCGAAATCGTCGAAGGCCAGAAGATCGGCTACGAGCTTGAGCGCGATAACAAGTCGGGCAAAATGTCCGCTTGCAATCTTCAAGCTGCCTAAATTGATATCTGCTTTCCTTTGACCACGGATGTACTGGCACTGTCGAAAGCGTGATACCGGCAAGGTCAGGCAGGTTGCCTGGCCTTTTTGTTGCGCGCCGAGCGCGCCACTGCGTCATTCCTTTCATCGGAATCGATTTAAGGAATTATGCAGCATTCAAGGTGTTGCGGCGCCTTTTGCGCGTCCGAAATGCCGCGCGTCGCCCTAGAAAATCCAGGACAAAAATGACAGAGACACACAGCAAATCACGCCAGCGGGCGGAGATCGCCTTCGGTAACGCACAATCGCAATTCCTGGCGCGCAGCCGTGCAGTGGAAGAGATTGATCAGACGGTGCGCGCCCGTGAGGAAAAGACCTTGAGATTGCGCGAAGCCCGTGAGGCCAAGGAATTGCAGGATCGCTTGATGGCGGAAAATGCCCCGGCTACGAAGCGAAAAAAGAAAATGTGATTTTAGTCTGGATGATTTTACGTCGGATTGGCATAATATCATTTAGATCCAAATCGAACAGATAGAGCATAGGGTCTTCCGAAAATCGCGCAGTTTTCGGCATCGTGCTCTAGTCTCGAAATCAAACAGTCAGGTAACAGATTTGAAACACGCCAGAAACAACGAGCTTTCCGATCGTCGCAGCGCCGCTGCCGAAGCCAAGGCAGCTCTCCTCAATGCGTATCGTACCGCCAAGGATACGGCCGAACCGACTCGGCTGGCAAAGCAGGCGGAGCGTCAAGCTGTCGCCGCGGCCAGGGAAGAACGGCGCGCCGAGCGGGAACGGGTGAAGCGCGAGGAACTGGAACGGGCTCAGGCCGCGGAAGCAGAGCGCCAGGCAGCCGCCGAGGCTGCAGCACGCGCCGACGCCGACGCGCGCGAAGCGGCCGACAAAGACCGGATCGCTCGCGTAATTGCCGACGAAGCTGCCCGAAAGGCCGCACGCGACTTGCGTTACGCCAATCGCAAAGCCCGGAAGTCGTGACTTCGAGCGCTGCCTGTCGTGACGACAGGCAGCGCCTCGTTTTAAGCGGCCTGCACGGCCGCATTCAGCGGAATTTCGACATCGATCTCAAGCGTCGAAACGAACTCGTTGCGATCGATCGTCACCTGTACCTTGTCGTGGTCGAGCTGCACATGTTTTGCGATCACCGCAAGGATTTCCTCGCGCAGCAGCGAGACGAGGTCCGAACCCGCCGAGGAGCGCTCGTGGGCAAGAAGCACCTGCAGGCGCTCACGGGCGGCAGGTGCGGTTCTCTGCTTGTTGAATAGCCGGAAAATATTCATGCCGCCCTCCGTCCGAAGATCTTGCCGAAAATATTCCGCTTTTCCTCAGGGATTGCCATCGGTACTACTTCGCCGGCGAGCCGGCGCGCGGCGTCGAAATAGGCCATCGCAGCCGGGCTGCGGCTTTCAGAAAGCGTCACCGGCGCACCGATGTTGGATGCCCGCAGCACATCCATGCTTTCGGGCACGATGCCGAGCAGCGGGATGGACAGGATCTCCAGCACGTCGTCGACCTTGAGCATGTCGCCGCGTTCGGCGCGGTTGGCATCGTAGCGGGTCAGCAGCAGGTGCTTTTCCATCCGCTCGCCGCGTTCGGCTTTGGCAGTTTTGGCATCGAGCAGGCCTATGATGCGATCGGAATCGCGGACCGACGAGACTTCCGGATTGGTAACGACAACGGCAACATCGGCATGGCGCATGGCAAGCGTCGCACCGCGCTCGATCCCGGCCGGGCTGTCGCAGATGATCCAGTCGAAATAGCGCTTCAGATCGGTGATGACGCGCTCGACGCCCTCGGCCGTCAGATTGTCCTTGTCGCGCGTCTGCGAGGCCGGCAGCAGGAACAGCGTCTCCAGCCGCTTGTCGCGGATCAGCGCCTGGGTCAGCTTGGCGTCGCCCTGGATGACATTGATCAGGTCGTATACGACCCGGCGCTCGGCGCCCATCACCAGGTCGAGATTACGCAAGCCGACGTCGAAATCGACGACGACCTTTTCATTGCGTTGCGCCAGCGCCGCTCCCAATGCGGCGGTCGAGGTTGTCTTGCCAACCCCGCCCTTGCCTGACGTGACGACGATCACTTTCCCCATTTCTCTCTCCTTTGCCGCAGTAATTCAAAGTGTTACAGCGTCCTTTGCGCGTCTGAAAAGACGCGCGGCGCTGTCGTCAGATCAGTTTTTCCGCCATGATCGCATCGTCTTCGAGCCAGAGCTGAACTGCCTGTCCGCGAAGATTGGGGGCCATGTCTTCTGCCATTTTGTAGATGCCGTCGATTGCCACCAGCTCGGCCTCGAGCTTGCGGCAAAAAATCTGCGCCGATGCGTTTCCGATGGAGCCCGCCATGGCTCGGCCGCGTAGCGCGCCGTAAATATGGACCGATCCCCCGGCGATCACCTCGGCGCCGGACGCGACCGATCCGATGATGGTGACGTCACCTTCCGGAAAGATCACCGACTGTCCCGAGCGCACCGGTTCCCGGATGACGATCGATTGCATGGCAGCACGGGTCTCGGCGGCTGCCGCTTTGACCGGCGGATCGGCGGTCTCCTTGGCGGGAACCTCGATATCGGAAACCGACCGGCCGCCCTTGAGTGCCGGAGGCATGCCCGAGCCGAGGATCGAAGGCCGCGCGCCTTCGATACCCATGATGCTGACATTGCGCTTGGCAAGTTCGGCAATCAGCTCTTTGAGCTGCGGCCGGTCGATTTGCAGGTCCGTCAGGTCGAGCACAACAGGCCGTCCGAGGAAGAAGCCGGCCGAACGCGCGGCCAGATCGTCCAGCCGGGTCAACCAATCGTCGATCGGGAGGTCCGGGGACAGCATGACCGCCAGGAAAGAGCGGCCCTTGATGCGGATAGAGCGAGCGTCTGTTAGCACTTTGGTCATCTATGTGAAGAAATCGTTGACCATGTGTAGCGCTGCTATGGTTAACAAAAAGTTAACGCGGCCTGAATATTCCTCGTAACAGCGCGAGATTCCTGTCCAGCGGAATTACAACAAGCTATTGAAGAATATATGCAATTTTTGAGAACGCCGCAGGTTAACAACGCGGGCGTTCTGCGTCGGCGCCAATGCTCAGCCTTGCGCCTTGCGTTGCGCGTCGGAAATGGCGCGGGCGGCCTCTTCGGAGGAGTTGGCAAGCGTGCGCATTTCGGCGGCAAGCACGGCAAAACCCGATCCGGCCGTGCCGGCGCGGGCCGCCTCGATGCCGGCATTGACGGCGAGCAGCTTGAGGTAGCGCAGCGATTGCAGGATCTCGTTGGTCTTCGAGGCGGTGACGCGCATGTCGGCGGTCTGTTCGTCGATTCGCTGGTAGAGTGATTCGATGTTGATGATGCTACCCTCGAGATAGAGAAGCTCACCCTTCTCGTCCCAGAGGCCGCCGCCGGTCTCGGTCACCCAGATGAGATGGCCCATGGCGTGGCGGATGCGGTATTCCATCGTCCAGTCCGCGCGTTTCTCCAGCGCCCGTCCGACGACCTCGTCCATCAACGGCACGTCTTCCTCGTACATGATCGAGGTAAAGGTGCGGGTGCGATTGCCGACGATCTCGTCGACTGGATAACCGAAGATGCGCTCGATGCCGTTGGTCATCTCCAGCATCGTATAGTTTTCATCGGCGCGGCAGCGGTAGAGAAAACCGTTCATGCGCCCGAGAATGCTTGTCTGAAAATCCATGAAGGCCACGTCCGAAGAGATGAGTTGCAGAGGGATTTATGCCGTCTTCTTTGTGCTAAGCATGTCGTGATCGCAAAACCGCTGCACACTTTTGCGCGACACGCTTCAAGGGCCGGCTGCAATTGCCGGAACAGGGTGGACAGGCACCCTGCTCCGGCAATGCGGCCCGCCTCGTCAGTTGCGCAGATATTCCTCCATGGAATCGTCGAGCGCCTCGACCCAGGGCGTGTGGTGCGTCGGCGACATGTTGCCGGTCATCAGCGATCGATAGGCATGATCGCGGAAGCCCATGATGTTGTGGGCCTTGTGATGTTCCCACTCCATGAAGGTCTTGTTGGTGCCTTCGATGTCGAAGGAAGGATAATCGGTTTCGGCAAGCAGTTCCTTCACATAGTCGCCCTGATACCAGATCATCTGCTCGGCATCTTCGAGCGTCTCCTCGCGGGCACGCCACATGTCGAAATTGGCTTTCAGCTCCTCTTCCGGCGGCAAGGTGATGCGCCCCATCATCACGTCTCGCGCCCACCAGGCCTGCACGTCGAACATGTTGAAGGTGTAGAACTGATCCTGCATGCCGATATAGAAGAGCTGCGGGTTTCTGTCGAAGATCACGCCCTTGTAGAGGCTGTCGGCCCAGAGCCGGTTGGCGGTCTTCAGCCTGAGATCGTCAGGCAGGAAGGGGAAATGGTGCTGGTATCCGGTGCAGAGGATCACCGCATCGACCTCCTTGGTCGAGCCGTCGAGGAAATGCGCCGTGCGATTTTCCAGCCGGGTCAGCAGCGGACGTTCCTCGAAATTCTCCGGCCATTTGAAGCCCATCGGCTTTGACCGGTAACTCGTCGTCACCGATTTTGCGCCGTATTTCCAGCATTGCGAGCCGATGTCCTCGGCCGAATAGCTACGGCCGACAAGCAGGATATCCTTGCCCTTGAACTCCAGCGCGTCGCGGAAGTCGTGGGCGTGCAGCACCCGCCCGTTGAAGGTCTTGACGCCCTCGAAATAGGGCACGTTCGGCGTCGAGAAATGACCGGAGGCCACGACGACATAGTCGAATTCCTCGTCATACATACGGTCCTCGATGCGGTTATGCGCCGTCACCGTGAATTTCTTGGTCTGCTCGTCGAAACGCACCATGCGCACCGGCGTGCTGAAGCGCACCCAATGGCGAACATTCGCCTTCTCGACGCGGCCCTTGATATAGTCCCAGAGCACGGCGCGCGGCGGATAGGAGGCGATCGGCTTGCCGAAATGCTCTTCGAAGGAATAATCGGCGAATTCGAGGCATTCCTTCGGGCCGTTCGACCAGAGGTAACGATACATGCTGCCGTGCACCGGCTCGCCATATTCGTCGAGGCCAGTGCGCCAGGTATAGTTCCAGAGCCCGCCCCAATCCGACTGCTTTTCGAAGCAGACGATCTCCGGGATTTCGGCGCCCTTCTGGGCGGCCGATTGAAAGGCGCGCAGCTGCGCCAGCCCGGAAGGACCGGCACCGATGACGGCTACTCTAGTCATGAAGCATTCCCCTCTTGATTATGCAGCAATTCGAAGTGTTACAGCGCGCTTTGCGCCTCAGTCCGGATAAATGCCGGGGCTGGTCGGCGCCCCATCGTCATATTTGGAAAGCCAGTCGATCGTCGTCTCGCGGAAGCGGGTGAGGCCCTTGTAGTCGATCAGCTCCGGCGGCAGCGTCTTCAGCACCCGCGGCAAGCGCCGCGCCCATTTCGGCACGGTGGCGAGTTCTTCCATGTTCATCAGGTAGCAGCGGATGACGAAGAGGATGGCGTTCGAGCGCGGCAGGCGCCACAGGCTCTGCAGCTCGACACGCAGATGCACCTTCTCGCCGACATTCTCAGGCGTTACTGTCGTGCGGTCAGGACCCCATTTGTGATAATTCTCCGGGCTGGTGTCGAGCCGCGGGTTGATCGTCATCGTCCAGTTGAAACGCCGCGTCGGCTTGCCCTGCTGCAGGTTCAGCAGGAATTTCAAGGCCCGGTCGAAGACGCCGATCTGATGGGCGAGCGGCACCGGCCCGTGCCATTCCATGAAGTTCATGCCGATATCGAAATCGAGCGACCAGTCGGCCTGCGTCGTCACCATGCCGGCATCCATCCACAGATTGCCGTCGCGCTGGTCGACGATGCAGAAATCGCCTTGGGCCTGGCGGGTGATATATTCGAAGGGCTCGTAGGGCAGCGTCGAAGCATCGCCGAAGGTAAAGCTGTCGTCGATGCCGAGCGGACGGTTGATCCAGCGCCATTGGTCGCCGTTGCGGATCAAGGTGAAATGGTCGGGGTAGCCCGCCGCCTGTTCTTCCATCAGCAGTTCGAGCGTATCCCACTGCGCGCTCATCATGTGCGGCAGCGCCTGATAGCGCAGCGGATCTTCCTTCAGCACCAGCGCCCGGTCATGCATCTCGGCGACGTAATGTTCGTCGACGTCGATCAGGCTTTCGTAGACGGTCCCCGCCCGCCCGTGCACATGCGGCTCCATATTGACCGAATACATGTATTCGTCGCGGTCGAAGGGAAACGGGAAACGCCGGATATTCTCAGGGCTGTTCCGGTAGCTGAAATCGTTCCGGAAAGTTTCCTGCTTAAAGACGATTGCCATATCAGGTCTCCTTGTTCCGCTTTATCAGATGCCGCTAGAGATCAAGATGCAGCGTCTTTCCCTCGAAGCGGGAAACGCAGATCATCACCTTGCGGCCGGATGATTTTTCTTCGCTGGTCAGATAGACGTCATTGTGCAGCAGCTTGCCGTCGCAGGTGACGACCCCGGTTTCGCATTGACCGCAGGCGCCGCCGCGACAGAGGAAGGGCGCGTCGACGCCCGCCGCCTCGATCGCCTCCAGCATGCTTTCGTGATGGCCGACCTTCACGGTCTTGCCGGACCGAAGGAGTTCGATCGCGAAGGGCTTGCCGGGCAACGACGACAGGAACCGTTCCGAGTGCAGGTTCTGCTCCGGCCATCCGGCATTGAGGCCTGTTTTCAGCACGCCGTCGATCATGCCGGAGGGGCCGCAGACATAAAGATGCGTGCCGAGCGGCTGGCTCTCGAGCAGACGCGTCAAGGGGATGGCGCCGCCTTCGGCGTCGCAATGGATCTTGATGCGATGCTGGCCGTAGCGTTCAAGCAACTCCCGCCAGTAGGCGCCGCGGTCGCGCGTGCGGATGGCATAGTGCAGTTCGAAATTGGCGCCTTCGCGGGAAAACTGCTCCATCATCGCAATGAAGGGAGTAATGCCGATGCCGCCGGCGACCAGAAGATGTTTGCGTCCGCGCCAATCCGGTTGGAAAAGATTGACGGGATAACTGACTTTCAGCTCGTCGCCTTCGCTCACCTTCTCATGCATGAAGGTGGAGCCGCCGCGTGAATCCTCGACATGCAACACGCTGATCTCATAGGCCACACAATCATGCGGCGGCGACATCAGCGAATAGGCGTTGCGGCGCATATGGCCGCCATCGTTCATCGAGACGATGATATGCGAGCCGCCGGAGAAATAGGGCATCGGCTTGCCGTCGAGGCGCTCGAAGCGGAAGCGCTTGACGCGTTCCGCAATCGGGGTGATCCGCGCCACACGGACGGGAATTTCTGTACCACCGCTCAAAGGAACAACTCCTCCGGATTGGGCGCGCTGCCGGGCTCTTCCGCGTCGATATTGACGCCCTGGAAGGCGGCGAGCCGGCGCGAATAATGGTCACGCACCAGAAGCGGCAGCGCGCAGTGGCTGCAGGCAAAGGGGCTAGTCGTGACGTCGTCGGTGATGCCCTTGCAATGGACGCATTGCACGCGCCTCGCCAGCGAGCCGCGGTGCTCGGTAATGACGGAGGCGTGGTCCATGCCGTATTCGAGCGCGACCAGCATCGCCTGCCCGATAAAGCCTTCCGTGCCTGATATATAAAGCCGCGTGCCCATATGGGCGGTGCCGAGCGACCCCTTCAATCGGAAGAGCAGCGTTGCGATCGTCGGCGCGGTGAAGAACATGTCGGCGCCGAGGCCGCGCAGCGCATCGTCCAACCCAGTGCCTTGCGAGCCGCGGGCGACATAGAGGATCTCGCTACGGGAAAGAGCGGTTTCGTCAAGCGCTGCCCGCCGGTCGAGGAGAGCCTGGGCGCCCTCCCCTTCGAGCGCGAAAATGTGCCGCCGGGCGTTCGGCTGGATGGTCAGACCTTGATAGACTGGTCGGCTTTTGATGCCTGCAACGAGCATTGGCGTGCTCCTTAACCCACGGCAATCCTCTTCTTCTTCTCCGGATCGTCGAAGGGAAGCGTGTGGGCCGTGGCACTGGCCTTCACGGTCTTGCCGCGGACTTCGAGTTTCGTCCCATGCACCGCCTTGTCAACATCGAGACGGGCGATCGCCATGGATTTCTTCGTCAGCGACGAATAGCTCGGGCAGGTGATGACGCCGACCTTTTTGCCGTCGGCAAAGACTTCGTCGCCGAGATCGGCCGGTCCGTCGGCATCGATCAGCATGCCGAAGATCCTGAAGCGTTCCTTGCCTTTCAGCCGGGCATGTTCCTCGGCGCCGCGGAAACCGGTCTTGCCGGGGCTGACGGTGAAGTCGAGGCCGAGTTCCCAGAGGCTGTCGCCGGGCGGCTGGTCGGCGAAAGGATACATCTGCGAATTGTCGTAGGGATAGAACAGCAGGTAGCTTTCGACGCGCAGCATGTCGAGCACCGAGAAGCAGCAGGGAATGATGCCCATCTCCTTGCCTTCCTCGACGATCCTGTCCCAGACCATGACGGCGTCCTGGCCGCGCACGAAGAGTTCGTAACCGCGTTCGCCGGTGTAGCCAGTGCGTGAGATCATCACCGGCGCACCGAACAGCGTCGTCTGCATGTGGTGGAAATATTTGAGGTCGCGGATGCCGGGCACGTATTTGGCGAGATAATCGACCGCGAGCGGGCCCTGCAGCGACAGATCGTGCAGGTCGTCGTCGAAGAGCACGGCGCAGTTTCGGCCGGCTGCCTGCCGGACGACTTCCTCGTGGCCGGAGCCGGAGCCATGCACCAGCATCCAGGAATTCGGCCCTGTTCGATAGACGATGCAGTCGTCGGTAAAGTGGCCGCGCTCGTTCAGCATGGTCGCGTAGACCGAGCGGCCGGGGTAGATCTTCGTCAGGTCGCGGGTGGTGATGTAATCGAGCACGGCGATGGCGTGCGGGCCGACCAGATGCACTTTCTTCAGGCCGGAGACATCCATGATGCCGGCCTTTGTTCGGACGGCGACATGCTCTTCCGACATGTCCTTGTCGTAGGTCCAGGCGGTCCCCATGCCGCTCCAGTACTCAAGCTTCGATCCCAGAGCGCGATGCCGATCCGCCAACACGGAGAAACGCCATGATAATGCCATTACCGTTCCCTCTTATTTCCTCTACGGAATATTTATTTCCTGACTATATAAGCCTTTCGCGTCGTGGCAAGCCCATCCGACGTGCATTTCCCAAAACTTCGATAGCATCTGCCCGCCACCGGTGACCCTCTTACCCCATCCGCTCGGAAGCGTAGCTGCCGGGGCTGGCCGGGAAGACGACGGTTCGATTGCCGTTGATGAAGGTGCGGTGGTGGATATGGGCGTGGATGGCGCGCGCCAGCACCTGGCTTTCGACATCGCGGCCGATCGAGACATAATCGTCGGGCGACTGCGCATGGGTGATGCGCGCCGTGTCCTGCTCGATGATCGGGCCTTCGTCGAGATCGGCGGTGACGTAATGGGCGGTCGCGCCGATCAGCTTGACGCCTCGGCCGTAGGCCTGCTTGTAAGGATTGGCGCCCTTGAAGCTCGGCAGGAAAGAGTGGTGGATGTTGATGATCTTGCCCGACATCTTCTGGCACATCTCATCCGACAGGATCTGCATGTAGCGGGCAAGCACGATCAGTTCGGTGCCGGTCTGCTCGGCCACATCCATGATACGGGCTTCGGCCTGCACCTTGTTGGCCTTGGTGACCGGGATATGGTGGAAGGGAATGTCGTGGTTGACCACGACCTTCTGGTAGTCGAAATGGTTGGAGACGACGCCGACGATATCGATCGGCAGGGCGCCGATCTTCCAGCGGTAGAGCAGGTCGTTGAGGCAGTGGCCGAAGCGCGACACCATC